>Ga0209098_1003972_pt1 | contig 11769 bp, 11 predicted proteins | sample AD_JPNHW1_MetaG_FD_184429 | JGI IMG/M metagenome (GOLD analysis project Ga0209098, IMG submission 184429) | Active sludge microbial communities of municipal wastewater-treating anaerobic digesters from Japan - AD_JPNHW1_MetaG (SPAdes) (version 2) | ecosystem: Engineered > Bioreactor > Anaerobic... | reverse complement strand
AAAATGGTACCCGACGCGCGTTCTCAAAGACGGCGCGGGATCGGAGGCGATGTCGTTCTTTAATGAGATGGCGCTTCCGGTATCGGAAGGGATCGCGACGTCATTATAGCCGGTAAACGCGACGCCGCCCTCGAAGTCAATGAACGCCTGCGCCGTCGCGCCGCTTCCGAGGATAAACAGTGAACAGAGGGTCGTGACCAGGGTTTTCCTCACGCGAGTCATAAGTACCTCCATACGTCATGTGATGGTTTAAATATAGCGATTACTCGCGACGGGGAGGAAAAAAAGTTCGTGGGTTCGGGCGCCGCCGGCCGATTGGCGCCGATTGAACGCGCTGGCCGATTGGCGCCGGTAGGCGCCGCTATTCGATCAGCGCGCGCGATGCAGCGCGGCGGCGGCGAGTATGCCGAGCGCGACGAAGGCGACGCCGAGCACGGTGCTTAAGAGCATATTCGCGAGGCCCGCCGAGAAATCCTTTATCCCGAAGAGGTTGACGGTCTCGAGGCTGAACGACGAGAAGGTCGTGAACCCGCCGAGGAAGCCGGTGACGAGCAGGAGCTGGAACCGCTTCGGCACGAGGTTGTCGGCGATCGCCTGAAACAAAAGCCCGATCGCGAAGCAGCCAAGCATGTTCACGATAAAAGTCCCGACGGGGAATTTCGTCGGCAGCCCGAGATAGTTGATCTGCCTACTGAGGAGAAAGCGGCATACGGCGCCGATACCGCCGCCGATAAAAACTTCCAAAATTGGCATGGGCATTTTCTCCTTGAACGAGCGAATACGGCCTACGCCCATGACTATACCCGGCGGCGGAGTCCGCCGTCAACCGCCGCGCAAAGCGAACCGGGCACGGCGATTCGGTTGATTCTCATCCGGCATTCGCGGTATCCTTTAGCCGATGGGAGGGATCTTCGGCCGTGATACGGGAGCTTTTTCGGTTACGCCATCATTGGGAGCGATCTGAACTCAGGAGCAACTCCGTCTGTGAATCCTTGCCGTTCGGGATGAGCCTCGCCGTGGCGGGCGGTTTTCTCGACGCGTACACCTACGTCGGGCGCGGCGGCGTTTTCTGCAACGCGCAGACCGGCAACCTCGTGCTCTTGGGCATCGCCGCCGCGAGGGGAAAAGCCCACGAATCCATCGCGTACCTCTTTCCCGTGATCGCCTTCGTCTGCGGCGTCGTCGTCGCCGAGACGATCAAGACCCACGGCGGGAAGTTCTTTCGAATCGATTGGCCATATCTCGCGCTTACCTTCGAGATTGCCGTGCTCTTCGCGATCGGGCTAATCCCCGATACGGGCGCCAATAGGCTCGTGACGCTTGCGGCGTCCTTCGCCGCGTCGCTCCAGGTCTCGTCGTTTAACCGCCTCGTCAATTCCGGTTTCTCGTCGACGATGTGCACGGGGAATCTCCGCATGGCCGTTCGGACGGCGCACTCCGCCTTCGTCACCCGGAGCAAGGATGACTTGCGCGCGTCCGCGCGGTATTGCCTGATCATTCTCGCGTTCGTCGTGGGCGCTGCCGTCGGCGCGGCTGCGACCGCGGCCCTCGGAGCCCGCGCGATATGGCTTTCTTCCGCGCTCCTCGCGCTCGCGATGGGGCTGCTTTTCCTCGAACGGTAGCGCGGCTTACCGTTATCCCGCGAAGGGCGCGCGAAGCGCCGCATTCGGGGCAAGCAAAGGGGTACGCATGACAGACGGTTCTCGATCGACTGATTCGCAAATTGGATTACTCGCGTGGGCGAAGGGACTCGCCACGAGCGTAAGGGGAAAGCTCGGGCCGCATCGCTACCTATTCGCGATCGCAGGCGTGATCGGGCTTCTCGACGGCGTGGCCGCGGTCGCGCTCAAGTCTTCCGTGCACGGAGCAGAGGATCTCGCGCGCCATCTTGCGGGAGCCACGGGCTGCGCCGCACTCCTCGCCGCCTTCCCCGTCATCGGCATCGCGCTTTCGTACCTTTGGGTACGCTTCTTCGTCAAGGACGATATCGGCCACGGGATTTGCCGCGTCCTTGAGGTAATCTCAACCCCCTGCGCGCGGATGAAACCGCACAACATGTTCTCGTCGCTCGTCGGCTGCACGCTGACGGCGGGCTTCGGCGGATCGGTCGGCATGGAAGGGCCGATAGTCGCCACCGGAGCGGCGATCGGGGACAACGTCGCCGCTCTCACGGACGGCGACTATAAGCGGCGCATGATCCTCATCGGCTGCGGGGCCGCGGGCGCGATCGCCGCGATATTCAAGGCGCCGTTCGCGGGGTTAGTCTTCTGCGTCGAGGTGTTCGCGCTCGACGTCGCAAGCTCTTCCGTGATCGCCTTGCTCATCAGCACGGCCGTCGCGACCCTTTTCTCGATGGTCGTCTCGGGCTATCAGATCGAGTTTCATTTCAGCGTCCACGAGCGCTTCTCGCCTCGTAACGTTCCCTTCTATATCGCGCTCGGTATCATATCCGCGTTCGTCTCCGTCTATTTCATGCGGGTCTCGCGCGCGGTCGAGGGCGCGGGAAAGCGCGTGCGTTCCCCTTGGCTCAAGATCGCGCTCGGAGGCGCGGCGGTGGGGCTTTCGATATTCGCGTTCCCCGCATTGTACGGCGAGGGTTACCTTGCGATGCACTCGATGCTCACCGACTCGATGCCCGCGCTTTTTACCCACTCGCCCTTTGAGGGATTGCTGGGCCACGCGTGGGCGGTCCCGCTTCTCCTCGTCGCGGTCGCCCTCGTCAAGCCGATCGCAACCGCCGCGACCACGTCGTCAGGCGGCGTCGGCGGGACGTTCGCGCCCGCGCTCTTCGTCGGCTGCGCGATCGGCTATTCGTTCGCGGTCCTCTGCGATTCTTTGGGCATCGCGCGCCTGCCGCCGATGAACTTCGCGCTCGCGGGAATGGCGGGCGCCCTTTCCGGGATCATGGCCGCGCCGCTCACCGGGATATTCCTCATCGCGGAGCTTACCGGCGGCTACGAGCTTTTCATCCCGCTCATCATCGTCTCCTCGGTCTCGACCGTCATCGCCCGGCACTTCGAGCCCTTCTCGATCTACGCGAGGCGGCTCGGGAAAGCGGGTAGGCTCATAACCCATCACCGCGACAAGGCCGCGCTCACGCTCCTTCAGGTCAAGGACCTCATCGAGCGCGGCCGCCCCAGCGTTCCATACGACATGGACGTCTCGCGTTTTACCGAGCTCGTCGCCGCGAATCCGGCGCCCTTCTATCCGGTCGTCGACCGCGCGGGCGGTTTCGTCGGCCTCGTCGACGCCCAGGACATCCTGCCGATACTCGCGAACGCAGAGCTCCGGGAACGGCTCGTCCTCTCGGATCTCCTTCACGAGCCGCGCGTCCGTCTCAACGCGTCGCTGGGCGCCTCCGCGTTTTTCTCTGCCTTCGCGAACTGCCGCGAGGAGGAGCTTCCCGCCTTCGAGGGCGAGCGACTCCTTGGCTTCATCACGCGCGCCGCGCTCTTCGAGGCGTATAAGGCGAAGATGGCGGAACTCTCCGAGGGCAACGAGGCGTAGGCGAAGGCCGTGCCGGGGAAATCCCCGCCGAGCGCGCCCCCCCCGACGATCGCGCTACTTCGAGATGAGTTTTCTCAGCAGAAGGGGCGTGATTACCGTCGTCAGCAAGCTCATCATAATGATGGCGACGTACACCGGTTGCTCGATGATCCCTTTCCCCAATCCGATGAGCGCCACGATCATCGCGACCTCGCCCCGCGGTACCATGCCGACGCCGACCGCGAAGGATTCCCTGACCGACATACCGCTGATTTTTGCGGGCACTCCGCAGCCGATGAGTTTCGAGACGATCGCGACGGCGGTAAGGATGGCGATGAGCAGCAAAATCGCCGGGGTCACGAGGCGCAGGTCCGCGATGACGCCGAGGGAAACGAAAAATATCGACGAGAAAATGATCCGGAGGTAATCGGCACCTTCCTCGTAATTCTTCCCGTTCGCGAGGTTCACCCCGCCGAGGCAAGAGCCCGCGAGGAATGCGCCGACGATCGCCGAAAGGCCGATCAACTCGGCGAAGGCCGCGTACGCGAAGGCGATCGCCATGCTGAAGATGAAAGGCGTTTCCGAGTGGCGCTGGCCGAGCTTACTCCCGTCCATGAACCGGATAAAGGGGCGAAACGCGAAGTACCCCAAGAGGCCGCCGCCCCCGAGGAAGAGCACCGTTTTCCCGAGTAGGATCAAAATAGCCAGGCACGAGAACGAGCCGTCCGAAAGGCTTACCGTCGCCGAGAGCACGATCAGGCCGAGCACGTCGTCAATCACCGCCGCGCCGATGATCGCGCGGGCGGCCTCCGTCTCGAGCCGTCCCATTTCCTTCAATACGTTCGCGGTTATCGCGATGCTCGTCGCCGTCAGCGCGGTCCCGACGAATATCGACTCCGCGGCGCCATAGCCCATGATCTCGAGAAGCGCGTAGCCCATAATCCACGGCACGATCACACCGATCAGCGCGATGATGAAATAGCGCGGCTTCAGGATATCCTTAAGGTTGAATTCAAGGCCGATGACGAAAAGGAGGATGATCGCGCCGAGATTCGCGATCTCGTGCACGAACCCCGTATAGGTCACGATGCCGAAAAGGCTCGGGCCCACCGCGATACCCACGAGGATTTCCCCGATAACGGCCGACTGACCGATGCGGGAGGCGACGATATACCCGGCGAGAGCGACAAACAGCAAGACGCTCATCTGAAACTGCGGCGAAATGAGAACCTCATGAAGCATGCAAAACCCCTTCTTCGTACAATTACTACTGCGCTCAATGAATGGGTACGGCACGAACACGCGAATATGACGAGGCCGCCATTCAACACCAACGTTGAATGGCGGCCCGACCATTCAGGATCCTCCAGCCGCATGGCGGCTGAACCCTCGCTTCTTTGCTTTTACTCAGACTTTATAAATTATTTGGGGATTTGTTGCAAGACGGTACAAGGCATACCGCGGCGCGTCGTTTCCCGTGAGCGAAATGGGTAAATTGCCGTTTGCTATGTAATTGTTTAGTAAACTCTTGTGCAAATCGCGCGAAATTCCATTAAAATATAGTTATAGATAATACCTTTTTAAGGGAAAAATGATACACAAGATTATTGACGGCTATATTGAGCTGCTCACGAGCGGGAACGGCGATAAGGTAACGGTCACCGATATTTGTGCTTTCTGTCAGATTCATCGATCGACCTTTTATCGCTATTTTGAAGACGTCGAGGATCTTGACGAAAAGTTTCTCGCCATTCTTTATAGCTCACGCGGTTGCGAAGAAAACTTCCGTCCGCGATCGATGTCCGAGATGATAGACTATCTCGTCTCGATCGTGTCGGTCATGAAAAGCCACGAGGCTCTTTTTGCGAGAGCCGACGATAAATACCATCTTCTGAAATACCGCGCGCGTTGGTCCTCGATCGTTTGCGATGATTTCCTTCCCTGGTGGCCGCGAAATCGCTACGCATACCGGCATCCGCTCCTCGACGCGCGCTTATGCTTTTCTGTCGGGCTGATCGACACGTTCCTCGACTACGCGCTCATGTGCCCAACGGAAAATTTGCGCGCAATCTCCTTCATTCTCATCGAGTACATGACCGGCGGAAGGCTTCGGGTGATCGCGAAAAGCCAAGATATCGAGCATGAGACCGATGAAGCGGTCGATCAGATATACCAAGAGGAGATTGAGATACGCGAAGCCGCGATGCGTAGCTCCTCGAAGAAACAAAGTAAAAACGCTTGACGCCATGCGACGCTTTGCGCCTTTCTGTCGCTCAAAAAAAATTGACGGATGCCCAGGTCAAGAACGAGCATTATGTATATGCATGTAAATATAGCACCACGATATCCGCACCTCACGCATGAAGATCTTATCGCACGATACTTTTCATATCCTTAGAAAAAAAGTTCATTTCACCGCCGTTTGATTACGTTTGCGTACGCTTTCCGCGCGCGATTAGCGCTTATGGATTTGGAGTACGATGCGAAGGTCTGATCATATTACAAGGAGTGTCTATGCGTTTTAAAATTGCAGGGAAGCTGGTTTTTTTTGGCTCGCTTATCATTATCATTCCGTTTTGCATTTTGGCCATTGTCGTATCGATGCGCGCGACCGACGGCATCTCAAAGCTCTCGACGCAAAACCTTATGGTCCTTGCCGAATCGATGGCCGATACCGTCGAAGACCGCTTTGAGGGGGACATCCGGCTCTGCACGCTCTTAGCGCACGATGCGGACGTCGTTTCCGCCGCGAAGCTTGCCGAATCCGGAGACAAGGCAAATGCGACCTTTAGCGCACTCAGCGCTAAGTTTGCCGCGTTCAAGGGCAACTCTCAGTTCAGCTCAACCCAAGACGTCTTCTTGCTCATCGATGGCACGGGCCACATACTCGCTGCCTCCCGGTCGGGCTTAGTCGGCCTTGACGTCTCAAAGCGCGATTACTTCCAGACGGCGATCGCCGGTAAGTCTGAGGTGAGCCAGATCATGAAGAGCGCCGACGGCGTCATCACCGCTTCGGCCTCGGTACCCGTTATGGATGAAAACGGGAAAATCATCGGCGTTAGCGTGATCTCGATCCTGATGGACTCGGTCACCAACGATATCCAAAAATACAAGCTGGGAAAATCAGGCTACTTCATGGGCATCGATCATACCGGCCTCGTCGTTTTCCATCCTGAGGACTCGATGGTGCTCAAGATGAATATGAACGATTACCCTGAAATGAAGGATACCCTGAACGGAGCGCTTTCCGGCAAGCCGGGAGTCCGTCAATATACCTTCCAAGGCGTTTCTCGGGTTGCCGCCTATAGCACGGTGCCCGCGAACGGATGGGTAATCATGGCGGTCCTTCCGGAGGCGGAACTATTCGATACGGCTAATGCGATCAGGGGAACCATCATCGTCATCGCAATCATCTCGGTAATCGCGGCGATCATCGTCTTTATCCTCTTCGCCCAGAGTCTTAGCAAACCAATAAAGCACGCAGCAGAGTTCGCCATGAAGATTGCTGAAGGAAATGTCGGGTTGACCGTCCACCGCGAATTCCTCGAACGCGGTGACGAAATTGGGATGCTCGCTGAGGCTTTTAAAGTTCAATGCGATAAACTCAGCTATGTCGCCCGCGAGATCGCCTCCGCTTCGGCGAACGTCTCCCAGGGAAGCGAGCAGCTCAGCGACACCTCGCAGCAGATGTCTCAGGGCGCGACCGAGCAGGCATCGTCCCTCGAGGAGATCTCCTCATCGGTCGAGCAGATGACCGCGAACATCAAGCAGAACGCGGAGAACGCGCGCGTGACCGAGAGCATCGCAAAGAAGACCGCGACCAGCGCGGAGGAAGGCGGAAAGGCCGTGACGCAAACGGTCGACGCGATGCGCTCCATCGCGTCGAAGATCGGCATCATCGAGGAGATCGCGCGGTCGACGAACATGCTCGCGCTCAACGCGTCCATCGAGGCCGCACGCGCCGGCGAGTACGGCAAGGGCTTCGCCGTCGTCGCGTCCGAGGTCGGAAAGCTCGCCGACCGCAGCCAGAAAGAAGCGGGTGAGATCAGCAAGCTTTCCGCGGAAAGCGTCCAAATCGCCGAGACCGCCGGAAAGACGATACTCGCGATCATTCCGGACATTAAGAAGACTGCGGACCTCGTGCAGGAGATCAGCGCCGCAAGCGACGAGCAGAATGCTGGCGCCCAGCAAATCAACCAGGCGCTTATGCAGCTTGACCAGGTCGTGCAGCAAAACGCGTCCGCTTCCGAGGAGTCCGCGTCGATGGCGGAGGAACTTTCGGGACAGGCTGTCCAGCTGAGCGAGACGATATCCTTCTTCAAGCTTGGAAACGAAACGGCTGGGTCCGCCGACGCGAAGAAACCGATCGGCGGCGCGCAGGCGACCGCGCAAGCGAAGGCGATGCCTGCTATCAAACCGGTTGCCGCGGTACCGAAGGCGACGCCCACCAGCGCCTTGCCAAAGGCACACGCGCGCGAAGGCATCGTGCTAAATCTCGACGACGATGGAACCGGCCATGCGGGTTTCGATGCCGAAGACGCGAACTTCAAGGAATTTTGACCATCATGGAAACAACCCAAAATTCAAACGATAATCAATACCTTACCTTCGAGATGGCCGGCGAAAACTATGCCATCCCGATCGCGCACATCCGCGAGGTACTGCTCGTCCCGACGGTCACGAGGATCCCGCGAATGCCCGATTTCATGCGCGGCGTCATTAATCTCAGGGGCGCGGTCGTTCCGGTACTCGACTTGAGGTTGAAGTTCGGGATGGGGAATACCGAGCTCACGGCGGCGACATCGATTATCGTCATCGAGATACCGACACCCGGAGACGATAGCGGCGAGAAAATGATGCGCCTCGGCGTTTTCGCGGATTCGGTGAGGAAGGTCGTAACGATCATGCCGGAAAACGTCGAGCCTCCGCCGAGGATCGGCATGCGAGTCAAGACGGCATTTATTCTCGGCATGGGTCGCGTCGACGACGGTTTCATCGTCATCCTGAATATCCGGGACATCCTGCGCGACGAGGATCTCGTCTCGGTTGAGGAAAGCGCTATGAACGCCGACGCCGAACGGATAGTCAATTAGGGGATTATTAGCGATAACGAGCGAGCCGGCACGGAAAACTCCCTGCCGGGCTCTTTTTACTCACCGCGCGTCCGTGGTATACTGGGCGCCAATATGAAAGCAAGAATCCTGCTCGTCGACGACCATAGCATGTTTCGCGAGGGGCTTGGCGCGCTCATTGGGGCGAGATCCGACATGGAACTCGTCGGCAGCGCCGAAAACGGAAAGGAAGCGCTCCGCCTGGTCGGGGAGCTTTCCCCGGATTTCGTGATCATGGACGTATCGATGCCCGAGCTGAACGGGATAGAGACGACGCGGATGATTCGCTCCTCGTTCCCCGCCGTCCGCGTCATCGGGCTTTCGGGCCATCGGGAGCATCACGTCATCGTCGATATGCTGAGCGCGGGCGCGAGCGGATACGTGCTCAAGGACAGCCCGTTTACCGAGCTCGTCGAGGCGATACGCTCGCTCGAGCGCGACGCCGTCTTCATAAGCCCGGCGGCCTCGGGACCCCTGGTCATGGAACTGCTCCGAGGGACGGAACATCAGGGCGAGCGCGCGTTCTCGATCCTCACTAACCGCGAGCTCGAGATACTGCAATCGATTACCGAGGGAAAATCTACGAAGGAGATCGCGGCAGATCTTTCGCTGAGCGTTAAGACGGTCGAAACCCACCGGACGCAAATCATGGACAAACTCGATATCCACAGCGTCGCGGAGCTCACGAAATACGCGATCCGCGAAGAGATCACCGAGGCGTAACGCCTTGCGCGGCGCCTTTGTGGTCCCTTCGCATACTCAATGAAAATTACTTCTTAGCGCCGTTCTTGCCGGCGTCCTTAGCGGGGGCCTTCGGGGCCTGGTTCGTGTTCTGAGTCTGTGCGGATCCCGCGTTCTTGCCGTTCTTTGCCTTGTTGTCGTTCATTTCTCTTTCTCCTTATGATGAAAGCTTTTCGGCCCTTCGGGGCCGTTTCCGTGTACGCTTTAACAATACGCACGCGGCGGGCTTTCACCAATGGGGAAATACCTGATTTCCGGCCTCGAAATTCCCTAGCGCGCGCGTCAACCGAGCGCGCGCGCGAAGCGAACGGGAGATCAGGACCGACGCTTCTCTTTCGTAAGGCTCGCGAGCATGAGGCCCCAGAAGCACAAAGCGATGTTGAAGAGCGGGATCTGCAGGTTGCCGGGCATCGCGTAGATGATGCTGACCATCGGTATCCAGACGCCCCACGTCGAGATGAGGATCGTGACGACGCGAGAGCCCATCGTGCCCCACAGCGCGCGGTCCGTGAGGGCCGACGGTCGGAAGCGCTGCTCTACCCACCAGTAGGCGAGAACCTGGGTCCAGCCAGCCCAGAGCGGGTTGTACACAAACTGATCCACGAGCACCTTGGGAATGATCGTGCCCGGCGTCGCGCCCGAGCCGAACACGAGCGCCTGCGCCCGATAAAAGAGGTCTATCTCGACGCCCTTCCAGGTCCAAAAAAGAAAGAGGAAGAGCCCTGCCTGCCAGGCGGGCGCGGCGTCGGGATCGCGGGGCGAGCCGCGGTTGACGAAGAGCCGCCAGGCGAACGGGATGAGGCCGCCAAAGATGCCGGTCGAGATCGCCGAATAGAGGAAGCCGCCCGCGGCCTTGACCCGCCCAAGGCGCTCGAGGGCCGCGGTCATCGGCGGGTAGAGGAAATATCCCGCGACGATGGCCGCCGCGACGATCCAGAGGATGATGCCCGGGAGCGCGTTCTCGCGGGCCGAGGCAAGACCCGCGCGCGCCGCGGCGCGAAGCGCGTTGTTGTTGCCGGCGCGGGGGCCGGCGTCGTTCATGTCTGACATAGGCATTCAGTAAATGATAAAAATCGCCTTTGCATCAAGTACCTCTGGCGCGCGGAATGAGTCCCATCGGGGGATTCCTCTATGGCGCGTCGCCGAACGAGAGCGCGATATCCCTGAACCACTCGGCGATGTCCAGGAACGCGAGGGTTATATCGGGATCGAAATGGACGCCCATTCCCCGCCGGATGATCTCCACGCTTTCCTCGTGGGTGAGCGCCTGCTTGTACACGCGCGCGCTTATCAAGGCGTCGTACACGTCGGGGATGGCCATGAGCCTGCCCGCGAGCGGTATCCGCTCGCCGGAAAGCCCGCGGGGATACCCGCTTCCGTCCCATTTTTCGTGATGCGCCCACGCCATGTCCCGGGCGATCGACAGGAACGACGAGTAAGCCCCGAGGCTTCGCTCGGCCGCGAGGATGGCGTTATAGCCGATCGTCGTATGGGTCATCATGACCTCAAACTCATCGGGCTCAAGCTTCGCGGGGAGCGCGCTATACGCGGCGATCTTCCTGTCCCAATCGCCGACGCCTGCGTACCAGAGAGCGCAGAGCGCATTGTCATCCGCCGTGCCGTCAAGCGTGGGGATCTTCCCGGGATTCTTTCCCGATACGTCGGGAGAAAAAGCGGACGCATAGGCGAAAAGGAAATCATGATCCTGAGCCCAGTCATGCCACGCGGCGTTCAGCCCACCCGGGACGAGAACGACCGGCTCGATGGCGAACACGACGCCGAAACGATCGGGGTATTTAAGCCCCTGCGCGAGGGCGCCAAACCCGCCCATCGAGTATCCGGAAAGACCGCGCGCGGCGGCGACGGGTATCGTGCGATAGTTCGCGTCGATAAAGGCGATAAGCTCGCTCGTGAGGTAATCCTCATACGCGCCGTTCATCGGGGAATTCGCGTAAAAGCCCCCGCCGTATTTCGTCGTGCAATCCGGCTCGACGATGATCATGTTCGGAATTATCCCTGCCGCCATCAACTTTAGGACATAGTTTTTACTGACCCCGATCGTACCCGGCGTATCCTTATAGCCGTGGAGATAGTATACGACCGGATAGCGGCGTGCCGGTTCCGCGTAATACGACGGGGGAAGGATGATCGTTATCGGGCGAACGGGGTTTTGCTTAAGGGCATTCCCCGAGAGCGCCTCCGACTTGAACGAATCGACGAGGAAGAGCGCTTTATCCCGTTGCGCCTGCCTCGCCGCGACGCTCGATCCCGGAATGCGCGAGCAAGACGAAAACGCGAGAAAGAGAAGCGTCACGCAAATAAGCCGCGCTACGGCCAGGATTTTTTTTGGGTTCATATTCCCCTCCTTAGCGTGAAGCATACGCTTTTGGCCGCGCATTTACCAATTTAGCGAACGAGTTCATTGCGGACG
>Ga0209098_1003971_pt1 | contig 11769 bp, 8 predicted proteins | sample AD_JPNHW1_MetaG_FD_184429 | JGI IMG/M metagenome (GOLD analysis project Ga0209098, IMG submission 184429) | Active sludge microbial communities of municipal wastewater-treating anaerobic digesters from Japan - AD_JPNHW1_MetaG (SPAdes) (version 2) | ecosystem: Engineered > Bioreactor > Anaerobic >... | reverse complement strand
GGTCACCGAGTTTTCTATTGCTGCTTCTGTTGCAACCCTCTGAATCGTTTTAACAACGATCTTCTTTGCTTCTTTATTGGCATTGAGCTTAGCCTCTTCCATGATTTCGTTGATATACGACATCGCTTCAGTCTTTGCTTCGTTTTTCAACGATTCAACCAACTGAGACTTGGCTTCTTCAGCCGACAAGCCTGAAAGTTGCTCAAGTTTCTCTAAATGCTGACGATGAAGGCTCTCAACCTCATGTTCTTTCTTCTCCAGCAACTCAAGCTGAGTGCTCAGATTTTCGCGAATTACATCTACTTCATGTTTCGAAGACTCAAAATCTTTAATCTCGCGATTCAACTCTTCCCTTCTTTGGTTAATCGAAGTTTCGCGCTGTTTCAACTTAGTTTCGAAACTATTTATCTTGCTATTCTTTTCATTTATGTATTCTTCGTGTTCCGATTTGAGCTGCAAAAATTTCTCCTTTGCCTGAAGAATTTTATCCTTTTTAATCACATCTCCTTCGGCAACAGCCTCATCAATGATCTTTCGCTTTTTGGTCTTCAATCCTTTATCCCACATAAAATAGGAGAGGAAACCACCTCCAAGCAAGCCAACTATGGCATATATTATCTCCATTTTTCAGATATTAAAATTTAACGTTAAAAAATAAACCCACACCTTTAATCTAAATTCAGGGATCCTGTTTAAAATTCCTGAATTTAAATAAAAAATGCGGGTTTTTTATGATATGAAAATTTATTCTTTCAACAATAAATATTCGCCCAGCTCTTCATCAAGCTTTTTTAAGCTATCAAACAACGGAGATTGATCCACTTTATCTTCCAACTCAAGATTTTTCACTACAAACTGGAAAGCTGTCATCGCTAAAAAGTCTTGTGAATCACTTTGAGAATACCGCTGACGGTATTGAAGAACGATATCGTTAATTATCTTGGCAGCTTTTCTATACTTCTCCTCGTTCTCTTTATCCACCTTTAACGGATACATTCTTCCGTCAATCTTAATATTTATAGAAAGCTTCTCAGTCATTTCTTTTTGCATTACTTGTTAAGCAGAGCAATACACTTATCAATTTCCCGCACAATTTTTTGTATTCGGCTTTTTGCATCTTTATTTTCTTCTTCAGAGGCAACCAGCATTTTGGCAAGCTTCAAATTTTCGTATTTCTGAACCAGCTCCTGATTCTGAGCTTGAAGTTGATTCACAGATTCTTCCAAGTCTTTAATTTTCTCTTCGACCTTGCGTTTTTCTTCTTTTAACGCCTCGTGTCTGGCTATTATTTGTTTTACCTTTAACTCGAAATTAGTCAGCAAATTCTTCTCCTGATCAGTCATCTCAATACACTTACTTCAAAAATACACCAAATAAAAATAGCTACGGTAAGAAAGTATTTCAGATAAAAATCTCAATTTCACTTCCTTGGCAGTTCATTTTTATCAGTAGAAACTTGTTTGCTCGACAAAATTAACATTTTTGCCCAATAGATGAAATTTAGAGCCTTTTTATTTCGTTTTAGATGATTGATACCTTTTCAGGAAATAAGTTTCCTATTTTCGCACATCAAACAGTGTTGCCATGAAACAGTTTTTGGTTACGTTATCAGCTATCTTATTTAGCTGCAGCATATTTAGTCAAACTCGCGAAAAGATTGATCCGTTTTACTACACCTGTCCTGTTAAAATTCCTGTTTTTTTGGCCGGAAATTTTGCTGAACTCAGGCCAAATCATTTTCACGGAGGAATTGATATTAAAACCCAGGGAAAAACCGGATTGGAAGTAGATGCTGCTGCCGACGGGTATGTTTCCAGAATTACTATTTCGCCTACCGGCTACGGGCGGGCGCTTTATATTGACCATCCGAATGGAACGACTACCGTTTACGGACACCTTGAAAGCTTTGCTCCGCAAATCGACGAATATATCAGGAATATACAGTATGAAAAGGAAACTTTTGCAATTGACCAGACTGTTCAACCCGGATTATTACCTGTAAAAAAAGGAGAACAGGTTGCCAAAAGTGGCAATGCGGGAAGTTCGGCCGGTCCTCATTTGCATTTCGAGATACGAAGGACTAAAGACGAAATCATGCTGAATCCGCTCATGTTTAACATGCCGGTAAAAGATAAAATAAAGCCACTGATCCAAACCTTGATGGTTTACCCATTGTCTGAAGATGCCAGCGTAAACGGGAAACAATCGGCACAACTATTTGAGATTTTAAAGGCACCAAATGGTTATCAGCTTAAATTAAACAAACCGATTTTGGCTTTTGGCGAAATCGGGTTTGGAGTTCAATCGTTTGATAAACTTGATGGAAGCCCGAACCAGTGCGGCATTTTCAGTTTGAGGCTTTTGATTGACAACCAGGTAATTTATTCTTTTAAGCTCGATGAAGTTCCGATTAAAGATACCAAGTATGTGAATTCACAAATGGATTACGCTCTGGCTATGAAAACCGGGCAACGGCTATACAAAACCTGGCTCGAACCTGGGAATAAACTAAATATCTATAATTCAGTTGAAAAACACGGAATATTTCAGGTAAACGACGGAAAACTACATGAGGTAAAATACGAAATCGCCGATGTGTATGGAAACCTGTCGTATTTATCCTTCAAAATTCAGTCGAAAGAGCTTAAAGTTCCCGAGATTCCAAAAAAAGGAAAGCTATTTAAATACAATCACAACAACGAAATAAAAGACGACGGCATTCGATTTTATGTGCCTGAAGGCGCATTGTACACCGACGTTGACTTCCAATACTCACAGAGGCCGGCAACATCGAAATTCTACTCGCCTGTTTATCAGTTGCACAATGCGCTAACACCATTGCATATACCTTGTAGCTTAAAAATAAAAGCGAAGAACCTTCCTGAAAACCTTCGAAACAAAGTTATGCTAGCTCAGGTTGATCCAACTTCAGGAAGAGTTTACTCTGCAACAGGAAAATACGATGATGGCTGGGTTGAAGGTAATATTAGAGTTCTGGGCTACTACGCGCTGGTTGCAGATGTCAATGCTCCCAAAATAACTCCATTAAACGGAAACGACAAAAAAGCAGTAGCTGATCCCAACACCATAAAGTTTAAAATAACCGACGACCTTTCCGGAATTGATACATTTAAAGGCACAATTGACGGGAAATGGGTTTTATTCGAATATGATCTGAAAAACAACCTGATAACTTACACGTTTGATAAAAAGCGATTTTCGTTTGGGAAAGAGCATCAATTGGTGCTGGAAGTGAGCGATTTTAAAGGCAATAAAAGCACTTACAAATCTAATTTCAGGAAATAAACTTTACAGATTTCTTTCTCAATTTCAAAAATTGAGAACGCTAACTGTTCACCGTATTTTTGTACTATTTTTGGTTCAATTATCTAAAAACAATAACTCAGAATTCGATCGATGAATTACACACAAGTCAGATTTAAACTTTCTCCTGACAGCCAGGAAAACCGGGAAATATTGGTTGCGATGCTCGAAAGCTTTCCATTCGAAAGTTTCGATGAAACAGACAATTTAATAATGGGCTATGTTCCGGGGGAAACTTTTGACGACTCAGTAATTAATGAAATAACCGGATTTTTACCGTTTTCAATCGAGTACGAAACAGAAATGATTCCTGATAAAAACTGGAATGAAGTTTGGGAAAAAAACTACTTTAAACCATTGCTTATTGGCAACCGCTGTGTAATCAGGGCGCCGTTTCACACCGAATACCCAGCGTCGGAATACGAGCTGGTTATAGAGCCTAAAATGGCTTTTGGAACTGGTAATCACGAAACGACCTCATTGGTTGCTGAACAAATTCTGGATGTTGATTTCAGTGGTAAAACAGTACTCGACATGGGATGTGGAACCGGTATTTTGGGAATGCTCGCCTCGTTAAAAGGTGCAAAAAAAGTAACAGCAATTGATATTGATGTGTGGTCGTATGAAAGTACTGTTGAGAATGCCCGGATCAACAATATAACCAATATCGATGCAAAATTAGGAAATGCTGATATTTTGGGCGACGAAGTTTTTGATATCATTTTTGCCAACATTCACAAAAACGTAATAATAAACGATCTTCCTGCTTACATGTCGGTTCTAAAGCCCGGTGGAACAATTTACTTGAGTGGATTCTACAATACCGACATGCCTGACGTAAAGAAACGCGCAGAATCGTTGGAACTGAAAGAATTAAGTTTCAAGGAAAAAAACAATTGGATTGTTTACATTTTTGAACGCCGATAATAGCTTTAGTTATCGCGCCATGAACTTTGCTTAGACACTTTCAAATCGCGTAACATTGCCGAACTGGCCGACAGCGTGAAACTGTAACTCTTGCGATCGCCGAAAGGAACGAAGTTAAATGCCATACTCCAACAATGCAACGATCGAGTGATGTTAACCGTGGTGAACGAGAATTTCATTTTCTGAACGTCAAAGTTGGTCGTCATATCCATCTGCCATTTTTCGGTTAAACTTAAATGGCCACCGAGGTTCAAACTTTGGTATATTGTTGGTTTAATTTTTCCGGCAGAATTAGGAACGTATGAGTTTGAATAAGTCAGCGAGTAGTCAAATCTAAAGCTCCACGGCATATTGAACTCGACGTATTCGTCTTCATCCGATTTTTGCTTTGGCTTTTCGGGCTCCTTCTTCTCCCCTCCTCCGGGAGGACTTTGCTTTTTATCATTCTTCTTCGAATCGAAATTCAATCCAAACGACAAATTGGCATTCGTTAAACGGCCCAATTTTCCAAGTCCGCTTTTATAATTCCACACATACTGATCCAGAACACGACCTTTATCGTTCACCATATATGGATTTAAGTTGGCGCCCATATTTACATTTATACCCTTGATTGTGGTTCTTGCCGACATGTTTATCGTGCTCAGTTTAAATGAGTCGGCAATCATGTTATATGAGGTACTCGTTGTAATATCAATGATTTTAACTTTCTTATACTGAAGCTTACTGTCTTTCTTCGTTGATATTGTATCATTGGTTTCCAACACTTTAGCCTCAATGTTGTTATTCAGCGAAAAACTGATTGACCCATTTTCGCCCATTCCAGCTGAGCCAAAAACTCCTTTCTCGAAATGATTATAATACTGAATAATGCCGGACCCATCGATATAGCTTCCCCAAAAGCCATACTTCTTCTTCCCAAAATCAGGAGCATAGCTAAAGCTCAATTGTGGCGTTATTTTATGCCTGATGGCCTTTACTTTCCAATTGGGGTTACTCATTGTATAAGTACCATAAATATTGGTCGATGCACTTAAACTATACGCGTAGTTGTAGTTTCTCCTGAAAGAATAAACGGTATCGATGGCCACATTACTGGCAAACTTAGGCGAATACGTATTGTTTGGAACGTAAGTTTTGTTTATGTAGCTGGTGTACCACCTTTCAGAATAACTGAATGACGGACTTAAATTAATATATTTCAGAAGGTTAAACGAAGGCAATGTAATAGGAATATTGTGCTGCCATCCGTTCTGCCAGTCTTTAATGATTGATTTCTTGAATAACAAATCTTCTTTGACGTTGTCAATCGAGTTTTTGATATTTCCGGTATAGCTAAAAGCAATCTTTTCGTACCATTTCACCGGACCAATCCTGTTTTTTACCTTGAAAGGATTAATTTTCGAGACGTTAAATGTCATTTCAGGCAAACTCAAAGAAATTGTACTATCCTTCGAGTTTTGTGAATGCCGCATACTGATATTCAGGTTAAACGGAGTATTCTCAAACTTCTGAGAATAAGTAACGCTCGACGATTTCTGCGTTTGCAGATAAGCCTGTACCGAAGCGGCACTATTAACGTAAGAGTTTTGCTTATCGTAGGATGAAGTTGACATATTTACACTGGCAGAAAAAGTCCTGTTTGGATTGGCTTTTGAATCCTGCGAATGAGACCAGTTTAAACTGAATCCTTTGGTAACCTTATAATCAGGCAATGGCTTTTCCGAATACTTGTTCAGATTATATTTGAAATCGAAACTACCGCTATATTTGTATCGAACACGGTAATTTGTGCGAATATTTGTTCCCCAGGAGCCTTTCGAATAGATCTCGCCGCGCAAGGCTAAATCAAAATGATCGTTAGCAGCCCAATAGTATCCGCCGTCCCGAAGGAAGAATCCGCGAGATTGCTCCTCCCCGTATGTCGGGATCAATATTCCTGAAGTGTAAGTTGACGAACTCGGGAAAAAGCCAAAAGGAATCATTGGAAAGTATATCGGAAAATCTTCGAGCACCAGGTACGCAGGCCCGGTTACAATCTTTTTATTCGAAATTACCTTCGCTTTGGTCATCCTAAGATAAAAGTGCGGATGTTCGGCATCACAGGTTGTGTACTTTCCTTTGCGCATAATAAACTCATCCTTGCTGATTTTCTTGGTCAGATCACTATGCACAAACCCATCGCCTTGAGTTGTTTTAACGTCGGATATGATACCTTTTTGTGTCTCAAAATTGTAGCGCATTGTTTTCGACTCAAACTCGTCGTTTCCGTCCTTAAATACGGGCTCACCAACTATTGTTCCCGTCGAATCGGGTAAACCTTCAGCATAAACTTCTTTTCTTGCCAAATCGAGCATTATATAGTCAGCTTTCAGCTCAATATTCTGATAGTTAATAACTCCACCTTTATACATGTACATTTTCTGATTTTCAAAATCAGGAATGATCGAATCCTTTGCTGAATAGGTAATTACTGATTCAAGAACAGGTTTTTTAATCGAATCAGCGGCGGCTTTCACTGGTGTAGCAGCAATCGAATCGGCTTTTGCGATTTTAACGGTATCAGTATTTAAAACGGGCACCGGTAGCGGAACTTCCGAAATTTTACCTTGTGCCTTTTTTAGTTGTCCGTAAGAAGCAACGGCAACTAAAAGTAATATATTTGCTAGCAGATTTTTTATCAATACCACAGTCTCTAGTAATAAGAACACGTTTGATGTCCGGTGTGCAAAAATACAAATAAGGCCTATACCTAAACGTCAACAAATGCAAAATAATTTTAATATTCATATTTTTGCATCCATGTTTTACTTTTTCAAAATATAGCTTCGAACATTCTGGAATGAAACAAACGTTAACTATCAGGACCGAAAAATTTATTAAACCGACCGAGATGACAATCGCCGAACCGAAAAAGAGAGAACATTTTCATGAAATAGCTCAAATATTTAGAGGCATTTTAATTGCAGGACTGGGATTATTTTTTGCTTTAAACTGCGATGCAGCGCAGGCTCCGGGCAAAAATAAAACAATGGTTGTTGTGATCGACCCTGGTCACGGAGGAAAAGATCCTGGTGCCGTAGCCAAAGGCATCCAGGAAAAAGACGTGGTTTTGGCAATCGGGTTGAAACTCGGAAAATACATTAACGAAAATTTCCCGGACGTAAAAGTTATTTACACCCGTAATACCGACGTTTTCGTGCCTTTGATTGACCGGTCGAGAATTGCGAACAAAAATAAGGCCGACCTTTTCATCTCGCTGCATGCCAATACGTGCGGAACACCATCTACAGGAGGAACAGAAACTTTTATTCTGGGAGAAGCCCGATTGGATGAAAATTTTGATGTAGCCAAAAAGGAAAACTCAGTAATTATTATGGAAGATAATTACAAAGTTACGTACGAAGGTTTTGACCCGAATTCGGCTGAATCGTATATTATTTTTGCAAACTATCAGGAAAGTTACCTAAACCAAAGTGTATCTTTTGCCGACGACATTCAAAGGCAGTTTAAAAACCGCCTCGACAATTCGAACCGCGGTGTTAAGCAGGCTGGTTTTTTGGTTCTACGGCAGTCGTCGATGCCAAGTGTACTTGTAGAAACAGGATTTGTAAGTAATCCGGCAGATGCAAACAAACTAAAAAGTGAAGAAGGCCAGCACATTATTGCTCATTCCATTTTAGAAGCGTTTAAACGCTTCAGGGCAAAAACTCTTGGAACTCCAATTCCTAAAGAGCACATTGCCCAAACAGCTAAAGATACATCGAAGCACGTGGCTATTGCAGAAAACAAGCCGCAAACTATCAGTCAGCCAAAAACGGAAGAGCCTCAGCCTGTAATTGCAGAAAAGAAGGACTCGACTGCTGCGGCTTCAGTTATAAAAGTTGAAGAAACTCCCAAAGTTAAAAATGACTCTATTGCGCAAAAAGCAATAGTTGAAGGTGCCAGCTACTATACCATCCAGATTGGTGCCAACACTGTTCCGGTTGAACCAAACGCAGCCAACTTTAAAGGAATTAAAGATGTGAGGAGAGAAAAGTCTGACAAATATTACAGGTACTATGTTGGAAAAGAAACCTCGATCGAAAGCATTGCTGCTGTTCTAAAACAAATAAAAGCGAAATTCTCTCAGGCTTTTATTGTTTATTTCGTTGATGGCAAACGCACCATTATAAACGCAGAAACGAAATAGGCTCATACAGTCAATCTGAAAAAATTATTTGGTATAGTGCATATTGCTGCCTAGCTTTGTATTAAGGAAAACAGAAATAAACAACACATGATAAAAATTTCGAAGCATACCAAACTTGGATTTCTTGTTTTAGCGTGTCTCACAATCCTAATTTGGGGAATCAATTTTTTAAAGGGAATTGATTTATTAAACAGAAATACAAACTATTACGTCATTTATGACCGTGTCGATGGTCTGCTCGAGTCCAGTTCTGTTTCAGTTAATGGTTATCAAATTGGGCAGGTTTCCAAAATTGAATTGATAGGCGACAATTCCGGAAAACTACTGGTGACACTTTCACTGAGAGGCAATTTCCGAATTCCGAAAGGCACTTCTGCAAAAATAGTTGCGAGCGACTTAATGGGAACTAAAGCTGTAAAGTTGATGCTTCAGCCGTCAAATCAATATTATGCAGCAAACGACACCATTCCCGGCGGCATCGAAAGTGACCTGAAAGAACAGGTGAGCATGCAAGTACTTCCGCTAAAGAATAAAGCTGAAGAACTGATCGCATCACTTGACTCGGCACTAACTGTGATTACCTACGTTTTTAACCAACGTACCCGGGATAATCTTAGCCAAAGCTTTGAGAACATCAATCGCACAGTTGCAAATATTGCATCGGCATCAGAAGAGTTGAATAAAATAATTACAAGCGGAAAAGTTAATTCGATTGTGACAAATCTCGACGGGATTACGACTTCTATCAACAAAAACTCAAAAGAGATTGGCACAATTATCAAGAACATCTCTTCCCTCTCCGACTCGCTTTCCAAGTTAAACATCAGCCCGATGTTTGCGCAGATCGATTCAACTATTACAGGATTAAATCATATCGTCGGAAAACTCAATTCTGCTGAAGGATCAGCAGGTCAACTTATAAACGATCCGGCGCTATATCAAAATCTAACTAACCTGTCCGGCAGTCTCGACCTGCTCCTGAAGGATATAAGAAGCAATCCGAAAAGATACGTTCACTTTTCAGCCTTTAATATTGGAAAAGACGTTTATATCACGTCCAAACCAGCTTCGCCCGACGAAAAGAATAAGATCATTTACAAGGTTAGCCTTATTTCTAGCCCGGCCAAACTTTCAACAGAGTCGGCTTTGTTTAAAGAACTTGGTAAAATAGAAGAGATAAAAGCTAACGAAACATACATATACCTGGCCGGAAAAACCACCGATTTTGGAAAAATATCGGAACTACTTCAAACTGCAAAAATCAATTTTCCTGATGCCAGCGTCGTGGCTTTTAAAAACGGGAGGAGAATAAAACTTGAAAAGGCGTTAAAAAATCAAGCGAATTAACTGCAAAACAATGCCAATTATTATTGTTAATAAGCATAGAATGCTTTATTGACAAGGATTTAAATTAAAATTATTTCAAGTAATTGATTTTCAGCAGTTTAAATAAATTAAAAAAATATTAAAAAATTTATTTTTTTTAAATGCCTGAGTTTTAAACTACTTAACATTTTTCAATACAAGTCAAGCGAAAAACGATTTTTTTTTAACATTTTTTTTCCTAAAATTTGTTTCTGGGAAAAATAATCAGGGAAAATAGTTTTGTTTAATTTTAAAATATCTGGCTCCAAAATGATTACAGATCATCGTTTGGTTTGGGATCGTTGTCTGTCTATTATTCGTGACAACGTTCCAAGTATAAGTTTTAAGACGTGGTTTGAACCAATCGTTCCGGTTAACATAGATGAAGACATCTTAACGATTCAGGTACCAAGTCCATTTTTTTATGAATATCTTGAAGAACAGTACATTGACCTGCTTAGAAAAACTTTAAGAAAGGAGCTTGGTGTTGGAGCCAAACTCGAATATGTTGTTGTAATGGGCAACAACCAAACAAACTCTCAGCCTTATACGGTTAAATACCCGACTAATAACAACAGCAAAATTCAAAATAAGCCAATGAGTATTCCCTTAAAAGTTGAAGGGAAGGCTTCTATTAAGAATCCGTTTATTATTCCGGGAATTCAGAAGATTCAGATCGACCCACAATTAAGGCTTGACAATACTTTTGACAACTTTGTTGAAGGCGAATGTAACCGGTTGGCCAGAAGCGCAGGCTATGCTGTGGCTCAAAATCCCGGTGGAACTGCTTTTAATCCGTTAATGATTTATGGCAATTCTGGTCTTGGAAAAACACACCTGGCGCACGCAATTGGTATAGAAGTAAAAGAACGTCACCCCGACAAGGTTGTTCTTTACGTAAACGCAAATAAATTTCAGACTCAGTTCACAGAAGCAACCCGGAACAACAACAGAAACGATTTTCTGAATTTCTATCAAATGATAGATGTTTTGATATTGGATGACGTTCAGGAATTCGCTGGAAAAGAAAAAACACAGGAAACATTCTTCCACATTTTCAATCACTTACACCAAAGTGGCAAACAACTGATTTTAACTTCGGATAAGCCGCCAATTGAATTGAAGGGATTGGAACAGCGCTTGCTATCGAGATTTAAATGGGGACTTACTGCCGATTTACAGCAACCTGGATTCGAAACCAGGATGGACATTTTGAGAAGAAAAACATATAAGGATGGCATCGTAATTTCAGACGAGGTACTTGAATATATTGCTTCTCACATAACAACCAATATCAGGGAGCTTGAAGGAGCTTTAGTATCGCTCCTGGCACAGTCAACATTAAACCGCAAAGAGATTACGCTCGAGTTGGCCAGTGAGATGGTTAACAAGCTGGTTAAGAATTCAAAACGCGAATTGTCGATTGACTACATTGCCAAAGTTGTATGTGACTATTTTAACATGTCGGTCGATTCACTTCAGGCAAAAACAAGAAAGCGAGAAGTAGTTCAGGCCCGTCAGCTAACCATGTATTTTTCTAAAAACATGACCAAGTCGTCTCTGGCTTCAATCGGATCTCAAGTGGGGCATAAAGACCATGCCACTGTATTGCACGCCTGCAAAACGGTCAATAATTTGAAGGAAACGGATAAGGCATTCCGACTGTGCGTGGACGAAATTGAAAAGAAACTGAAATTTTAAAAAATACAAAGCAGGTCTGTTTCGATCTGCTTTTTTTATTTAAACGAATGAAATACCTGCTGCTGAGTGTACTTTGTTCCACCGCTATTTTTGTTACATTCAAGGTAACCGAGCGGTTTAAAACAAACCTCGTAAGGCTCATTTCAATCAATTACCTTGTTGCTGCAGCTCTGGGGTTCAGCTTTAATCATCATCAGGTTTCGTTTTCGGATGTCTTGACTTCAAAATGGATTCAGTTTGCACTTCTGATCGGGGTACTT
>Ga0209098_1003969_pt1 | contig 11773 bp, 10 predicted proteins | sample AD_JPNHW1_MetaG_FD_184429 | JGI IMG/M metagenome (GOLD analysis project Ga0209098, IMG submission 184429) | Active sludge microbial communities of municipal wastewater-treating anaerobic digesters from Japan - AD_JPNHW1_MetaG (SPAdes) (version 2) | ecosystem: Engineered > Bioreactor > Anaerobic... | reverse complement strand
CAGGCAATGAATAATACTCAACTAAAAAATAGTATGATCTGCTATTAATCGGTGTTTCTACCTTCTGATCATGGTTCCAACGGCTGATGGTTTGGTAAGGTTTTTTGCATTGGTAATCAGCACCATGTTCACCCCGCTATTGAATGCCTTGAACGCATTGTCGAGCTTGGGGATCATCCCTTCGGAAATAATCCCTTTCGATTTATATTGCAGGTAGAGGTCCTTGTCCAAATCGCGGATCACCGAACGCTCATCGTCGGGGTTCAGCAGAACGCCGTCTTTTTCGAAACAGAACACCAGGCTCACAGCATAAAATTTGGCCAGATCAATCGCCAGTTCGGTTGCCATGGTATCGGCATTGGTATTGAGCAGTTGCCCTTTGCCATCGTGGGTAAGCGGAGCAATGACCGGGGCCACCCCTTCGCCAATGAGCATCCGAAGTTCGCTGGTATTTACATCAATCACATCGCCCACAAAACCATAATCGACCTCTTTCACCGGGCGTTTCACCGAAGTAATAATACTCAAGTCGGCGCCCGTAAAGCCCGCTGCATTACAACCTTTGGACTGAAGTTTTGCCACAATCCGTTTGTTGACCAACCCGCCATAGACCATGGTAACCACCTCAAGCATCGATTGATCGGTAATCCTTCTGCCTTCAACCATTTGGGTTTCAACGCCCAGTCTTGCTGCCATTGCAGTAGCCGAACGGCCACCTCCATGCACCAGGATTTTAGGCCCCGAGATACTTTTGAAATCGTTGATTAACTGATTCAGCGAATCTTCCTCTTCAACAATTTTACCGCCAACTTTTACGATTGTTAATTTATCCATGTTGTGTTCTTGTTTTGCACAAAAATAAAAATTTATCGACGTCAGGAAACAGCAAATAACAGAATTCTTCCGCCTTTTTCTACTCAAACAATCCCATAATTTCGTCGTTCGAAACCGAATCGAACGGGCTGTTTGAAGTGATGAACTTTTCAGCCAGCTGCGATTTGCGTTCTTTCAGTTTCTGAATCTTTTCCTCAATCGTATCTTCCGAAATGTAACGGTACACAAACACCTTCTTATTCTGACCAATACGATGTGCCCGGCTGATGGCCTGGTTTTCCGAAGCAGGGTTCCACCAGGGATCAAGAATGAAAATATAATCGGCAGAAGTAAGATTCAAACCCACACCACCAGCTTTGAGCGAAATCAGGAAAATCTGTTTCCGTTCGCTGTTCTGAAATTCATTAATGACCGCTTCCCGGTCGCGGGTCTGGCCGGTAAGAAGGCAATATTCCCATCCATTTTTTTCAAACTCCTCCTGAAACAATTTCAAATGAGTTACAAACGAAGAAAATATCAGCACCTTATGATTTTCTGACAGCAGTTCTTCGAGGTTATGGATCACCTCATCGAATTTACCGGAATCGCAATCCGGATGGCCGACCAACGCCGGATGGTTTGCCAGCTGCCTCAACTTGGTCATTGCCTGCAACACCATGAACGAAGCATTTTTCATCCCAACCTTTTCAATGTTCTCGATCAGCAATTTTCGGATGGCCGATTTTTGCTTTTCGTAAATCTTGTATTGCGATTCGCTCATCTCACAATACCGGATTTGCTCTGTCAATGGTGGAAGATCCTGTGCTACCTCCTCTTTGGTCCGTCGTAAAATGAATGGAGAGATCAGGTTTTTCAGCTGCTTTTGCTTCTCTTCGTCGTTCTTCTTTTCGATGGGTTGGATAAATTCTTTCTGGAAAAAGGTATAACTTCCCAGCAATCCTTTATTCAGAAAGTTCACCTGTGCCCAAAGATCCGAAAGCGAATTCTCAATCGGGGTTCCGGTAAGCACCAGTCGATATTCGGAAGCGAGGGCACAAACAGACTGGTATGACTTCGACCCGGGATTTTTAATATACTGGCTCTCATCGAGAATCAGATAATTGAAGCAATAATCCTTCATCACTTCGTAATCGTTCCGGATGGTTCCGTAAGTGGTTATAATAATATCATACGAATTAATAAGGGAAGCCAAATCCAATTTGCGTTTCCGCTGGGCACCCACGTAGTTGTACACTTTCATTTGCGGGGTAAACTTCCGGATCTCATTATGCCAGTTATGAACCAGCGAGGTTGGAACAATAATCAACGATGCTGGAATCTGTTTTTCTTCATCTTCAAAAAGGAGAAGCTGATTTACTTTGGACGCTTTCGAAGCCACCGAATGTTCGCCAATCTCTTTTACTTTCTGAAGCAGCGTGAGTGTTTGCAGGGTTTTTCCCAACCCCATGTCGTCGGCTAAACAGCCGCCAAATTTTTTCTGCCCCAGCGAATACATCCATGAGTAACCTTGTTTCTGGTAATCCCTGAGTTTGGCTTTCAAATGAGAGGGTTCGGCGAGAATGGTAAACGTGGATGTTTCCAGTTTCTTCAAATCCTCTTCGAGTTTCGGGTCGATCCCACCCAGATTTTCGTTCACAATCCGGAAGTGATGCTTTGAAAACCGCATGTGGTCATCCTGTTCCTCGGCCAATTGGATTAGTTCTTTATAACTGACAAACCATTGAATGGGAAGAATTACCACCTCGCCATTGGGAAGAAGATACTCCCGGATACCCGAAAGAATGTTTCTCTTCAGCCTGATAAACGGAATCTGAAACTCACCGAAAGTGACGACGGCATACAGATCGAACCAGTCATCCTCCATTTTCAGCTTCATTTCAAGCTCATGTTTCCCAATAAAATAAGTTACCTCCCTGATTGCCTGTTCGATCACAATTCCTTTTTCAAGCAACTCATCACGAACACGGTTTACCCAGTTAATAACCGCATACTGTGGATCGTCGCGGAACAGATCAGAATCCTTCACAAAGACCAGTTTGAATCCACTCAGGACCAATCCTTTTGACTTAAGGAATACCCATTTATCGGTCTCCCAGGCCAGATCGCGCTGGTATTTATAAAAAACATACTTCCCGTTTTCGGATTTCAGATCCACTTCTACCTCGCTCTTCCGGTCGGTCAGAAAACGTTTGGTCCCATACTGGAAGCGGGGAACCAGCATCGGATCCAGATCGAGACCCCTTTCAATGGTGATGATCATCTTCCGCTCCGAATGAACCGATTTGATTTCAAGCCCGTTCAACTCCACATTATGATCGCGGACAATGTTGGTAACGAAACTTTTCAGGTACTTTTCGGTGATCCGAGCTGGAATGTTCACAAACTCCTTTTCAAGGAAAGGCAGTAACCTTTTACCCGACACTTTCGAGAAGGAGTAAAGCTTATTATTGATCACAATCCGGCAGGGAGTATCAACCAGCATCACCGGGTTTCGGAAGAGGATTTTTAACGGCTTACCCTGATAAATAATCTTCAGGTAATAGGTTAACCCTTCACCGGTTAAGTCGAAATGAAAAACAGGCTCCGCCGGTTCTTCCAGAATCTCGATCAAATCGTCATCGTACAAATTATTGTACTTGGCCGGCTTAAAAAAAAGCTTAATCTTATTTTTTCGGATAATCTCAATGCAATCGACCAATTGTCGGTCGATGTAGGGCACAACCCACTTTTTAAAAAAATCGGGATTGATATTCTGAAAAAACTCTTTGCTGTTCTGCTTTCTCGAAAACTTCCGGGCAAGGTTTTCGTCGCTGTAATTCTCAATAACCTTTACCAAACGCTTCTGTACCGGGGTCAGCGTGCTATCTGGTCTTTCGGCATCGCCCTGCAAAACCGGAGAAATGATCCGATAAAAAGTTCCCTTTTCATTTTTTTGGATAAAGTAGGGCGATAAAATCTGTCCAAGAACCCGGTGTTCAGTCAGTGTAACAACAAATTCAATATTTGACGGTTGAATTTCCAATTTCTATAAAAGTTTAAGTTCCAATAATTTTTACGTTGAATTCAGGATTAAAAAACTTCAAAAATAAAAACTATTTGTGGCACTGTTAAACAATTTTTTAAAATTTGAAAAATTTGAAATAAAAATTAGTTAGCCCAAAAGATGATTCTATTTTTGTAGGCTTAAATAATACAGAATCAATGAATCGAATTGTTGAAAAAGAGTTTTTTTCGGAAAATGTTGTAAAGCTTGTGGTAGAAGCACCACTCATAGCGAAATCACGTCAGCCCGGGAATTTTATCATTCTCCGCGTGTCAGAAAACGGGGAACGCATTCCGCTGACCATTGCCGGATCAGATAACGAAAAGGGAACCATCACCCTTGTGGCACAAAAAGTAGGTGTAAGCACCGACAAACTGGCAAAGATGGAAGTTGGTGATTGCCTGCACGACCTGGTTGGCCCGTTGGGAAAAGCAACCGAAATCCACAAAGTAGGAACCATTCTGGCTTGTGGCGGTGGTGTTGGTGTTGCTCCGCTGTTGCCCATTGTCGAAGGTTTTAAGAAAGCCGGCAACCGGGTTATTTCCGTGTTGGCTGCCCGAAGTAAAGATCTGATCATCCTGGAAGATGAAATCAGAAAGTGGTCCGACGAAGTAATCATTATGACCGACGATGGTTCATACGGTCGCAAAGGGTTGGTTACCCAAGGTGCCGAAGAGGTTATCCTGCGTGAAAAAGTAGATGAATGCATCGCCATTGGCCCTGCCATCATGATGAAATTCACGGCCTTGCTTACCAAAAAGTATAACATCCCAACACAGGCCAGTTTGAACTCAATCATGGTCGATGGTACCGGAATGTGCGGTGCCTGCAGGGTTTCCGTAGGAGGAAAAACCAAATTCACCTGTGTCGACGGCCCGGAATTCGATGCCCATCAGATCGACTTTGATGAAATGATGATGCGACTGGGCGGTTACCGCAACGAAGAGAAAGAAGCTTTTCAGCAATACATGCAGCAATAGAACAGATATGACAACCTATACAGAATATTTAAAAGAGAGAAGAGACCTCGAATGGCGTTCCGAATTGAGGAAAACGCTCAAAGGAAAAGAACGCACCGATATACCACGGGTTAAAATGCCGGAAGTAGAACCGGAAGAGCGCATCAAATATCAGAACGTTGAAGTAAACACCGGTTTGACCGAAGAACAGGCTGTCAAAGAAGCAGCACGTTGCATGGATTGTGTAAACCCAACCTGTATTGAAGGATGCCCTGTACAGATCAACATTCCCGAATTCGTTAAAAACATCGAACGCCAGAACTTTGGTGAAGCAGCAGCTACATTAAAGCTTACCAGCGCTTTGCCAGCTGTTTGTGGCCGTGTTTGCCCTCAGGAAAAACAGTGCGAAGAAAAATGTTTCTTCAAAGTAAAACTTCAGAAAGAACCGGTTGCTATTGGTTACCTCGAACGTTTTGCCGCTGACTGGGAACGTGAATCGGGTGCCATTTCAACCCCAACCTGTGCGCCTAAAAACGGAAAGAAAGTTGCATCCATTGGCTCGGGACCATCGTCGCTTTCATTTGCCGGCGACATGATCAAACTGGGCTATGATGTAACCGTTTTTGAAGCACTCCACGAAATTGGCGGTGTGCTGAAATATGGAATCCCTGAATTCAGGCTCCCCAATTCGGTGGTTGATGTTGAACTGGAAAACCTCCGGAAGATGGGCGTTCAATTCGAAACCAACTTCATCGTGGGCAGAACAGCCTCGTTCGATAGCTCAAAGAAGATGGCTACAAAGCGTTCTTTGTGGGTAGTGGCGCAGGACTTCCCCGTTTTATGAATATCCCGGGCGAAAACTTCAACGGGATTCTTTCCAGCAACGAATACCTGACCCGCGTAAACCTGATGACCGCCAACAGCGATCAGTTCGACACACCGGTGCTTCACGGGAAAAACGTAGCAGTAATTGGAGGTGGAAATACCGCCATGGACTCGGTTCGTACAGCCAAACGCCTGGGTGCCAAACGAGCCATGATCGTTTATCGCCGGTCGAGGGTTGAGATGCCAGCCCGTGTCGAAGAGGTTAAACATGCCGAAGAAGAGGGTATTGAATTTAAAAACCTCACCAACCCAATTGAATACTTTGCCGACGAAACCGGACGGGTAAACAAAATGCGGTTGCAGTTGATGGAACTTGGCGAACCCGATGCTTCAGGACGCCGCTCTCCAGTTGAAATACCCGGTGCGACCGAAGATATCGACGTGGATCTGGTAATTGTTGCCGTTGGCGTTTCACCAAACCCACTGATTCCTTCCTGCTTGTCGGATCTGAAAATGAGCCGGTGGAGAACCATTGAGGTGAATGAAAACATGCAATCGTCGATCCCTGAGATTTTTGCAGGTGGCGACATTGTTCGTGGTGGCGCAACGGTCATTCTTGCCATGGGCGATGGACGTAAAGCCGCCCAATCGATGCATGAATATCTTTCAGATGAAGGCAAGAATGATTAAATTTGTTTGAAAATCATTCAATAATTATGGATTTGCAATCGCGTAAAATATTGTTTGTTCAGGAATTTTTGAATTTGCAAAACGAAGAAATCATCCAAAGTTTGGAAGAACTTCTTCATTTCAAAAAAATTGAATCGGCTGATGAGCAATTAAAACCAATGAGCCTTGATCAATTCAACCAGCAAATTGAACAATCAATGAAAGACTCTGAAATGGGAAGAGTTGAAAAGGCCACTGTTTTAAAAAGCAAATACGAAAAGTGAAGCTTACGGTTTACTGGACTCAATTCGCTCAGGAGAAACTTGACAGCATCTTCTCCTATTATGCAGACAGAGCTGGCAAACGATTAGCACAAAAAATAGTTGTTGAAATTATTGACAAATCAATTTTATTAGAAAATGCACCTGATATAGGTCAGATAGAACCTTTGCTTTCAGGCCGAGACGAACAGTTCAGGTATCTTATATGCAAGAATTACAAACTAATTTACTGGGTAAATAAAAAACATGCCCGCATTGAAGTTGTAAACCTGTTTGATTGTCGCCAGAACCCGAAAGAATTAGTAAAGCAAACAGATCGTAAAAAATAGAAACAATAAAAAAAGATATAATGGCAGACCTATCAACCCGTTTTTTTGGCCTTGACTTAAAGAACCCGGTTATTATCGGTAGTTCAGGGCTTACCTCATCGGTCGAAAAAATAAAAATGCTGGAAGAAAACGGCGCAGGAGCCGTTGTCCTGAAATCGATCTTCGAGGAGGAAATTTACAATGAGTACCAGCACCTGCTCAAAAATCAGGAAATCAACGATTACAATCAGGAGTATTTCGATTACTTCGATTATGAAATACGAAACGATCAGGTAAAAAACTACCTTGATTTGATCAGCAACGTGAAGAAAGCGGGTGTAAAAATACCAGTCGTAGCCAGCATCAACTGCATGACCGGAAGCGAATGGGTCTTTTTTGCACAGAAGCTTGAACTGGCCGGTGCCGATGCCCTTGAGTTAAACCTGTTCGTTTTGCCATCCGATCTCAGCAGAAATGCAGAAGATGTAAGGCAATACTATTTCAAAATCATCAACATGGTGCTCGAACAGGTTACCATTCCGGTATCGGTCAAAATATCGAATTACTTTTCAGACCTGGCGCTGATGATCAAGGAACTTTCGGAAACGAAAATTGCCGGCATTACCTTGTTCAACCGTTTCTACAACATCGACATCGATCTTGAAAAGAAAGAACTGGTACCAGCGCAAATCCTCAGCCATCCGTACGATTACCTTCAGCCACTGCGCTGGATTGGCATCATGTCCGGAAGGGTCGATTGCGAACTGGCCGCCAGCACCGGGATTCACGACCACCAGGCAGCCATCAAAATGCTGATGTCGGGTGCAAGTGCCGTGCAGGTTGTTTCGGCTGTTTATAAAAACGGCTACGGATTCGTAAAAGAAATGGTAAAAGGTATCTCCGACTGGATGGATGCCAATGGCTACAAAAACATCAAAGACCTTTCAGGTGCCGCAAGTGCCCAACGGGTAAACAACCCGGCCATGTACGAACGGGTTCAGTTTATGAAATACTTTGGAGGTTACGACATTATTGAAGAATAACCGCTTTTTCAACGTCACCGTTATCAAAACAGTATACGACAAAACGAGACAGGTTAATTCCGGAAGGAGTTAGCCTGTTTTACTTTCTATCCATAATCATCAAAGGATATCGATCAATTTGGAGATGATAGAACGGTTCGAGAATTTGCCTTCCAATGCCGACCGGCGCTTCTCAACCATCTCTGCTGAAAAAGAATCGGAAAGGAGTCTTTTGATGGCAACAATCATCTCCTCTTCGGAAGCAGCAAGCACACACAATTCGCCGAGACCGGTTCCTTCGGTCAGTTGCGGCGTTCCAACACAGAAACGGCCGTTATACAACGCATTCAGCAATTTCAGTTTGAAACCGGTTGCCTGAAAAGTGGGCAGCAAATTGATATGGGCATCAATGACCAGTTGATCGAGTTTTTCATCGTCCGGGTTTCGGAGAATCTCAACATTGGCACATTTTGTGGCCATTTCAACCAATGCCTTCGACGGGTTTTTGCCGGCTATCACAAAAGGAAAATCGACAAAGGGAGCAATCTTTTCAACAACAAACTTTGCCGCTTCGTCGTTCTCCTGTACGCTCAGGTTGCCGTGGTATAAAATGAAGCTGCCCCTGCCCTCTTTACTGTTTACCCTCTCGTTGGGATGACAAGGCGGCATCAAAATGGTTTTGCCATACTTCGCCTCAAAATAGTTATAGTCCGACGCCGAAATTGCCGCCAGAAAATCAGCCTGATGATATAGTTCTTCAAACCGCTTCAGTTTGGAAGCTTCAAGCCGGAAATATTGACGAAACAACCACGGTGTTTTAGCAGCCAGCGAATTGTAATAATCGTGCTCGATGTTGTGGCAGCGCACAATCTTTTTCCGCCCTGCCAGTTTTGGATGGCCAAGGAAATTGCAGGTGTGCAGCCCTTCGAAGAGAATGGGATATTCATCCTTCTGCAACCGTTGCAGCAGTTGCCGGTTGGCACGGCTCTTTACGATGAATGGTTTGGCGGAAAATTGATTCAGCGCCGACATGGAACGCTTGTAATAAATAACCTCCTCACAAAAGTCGTTCAGTACCGGAGCTACCTCACGCCCATACTGAAAGCAATGGAGATGAATTTTCACCCCCGCTTTGCTTAACGCTTTGATGCGGTAAAACACGTCGATCACTCCGCCATAATCAGCCGGATAAGGAACGTTGAACGAGATAATGTGAAGATGTTTGTCCATTCTTTTTGAAAAATCAATCGCGTGGAGGACGTGGAATAATAACCCGGAACTGTTCTCCCTCGATATCGTTGATGAACTCAATATTGGGTTGCTGCTCCAATGCCCTCCTGATACCAGAACCAAGTCCCCTGAACGGCATCGTATGCAAAGCATAGCTAACCATCAAATTATTCCGGATGATCGGATTACCGTATTTCATCTCTTCAACCGTAAGCGTATTGGGAAGGCAACCCGGACTGATTATCTCCACACGGTTGTCGAAAATCAATAGCCGGATCGGTGCATTTTTGATATATTCCCGATGAATCAATGCATTTTCCAAAAGTTCCTGCAAGGCTATTTCGGAGATCTCAAGTTTCCCCTGAGAATTAAATCCCTGGCCTTGCTGTGTATGAAAAAGGTTCCTTTTAAAGAAAGCCATTCCCTCGTCATACAAAACGGGAATGGGACCAGTAAGGTCACGGCTGTCTCTGTATGCGTCTCCTCCCAGATCATTTCCGTAGAAAGCGACAGATTTGATGCAAAAGGCCGGACGATAAAGCTGGGGCTGTTTCCCAAAAAACAGAAGCCCGCCAAGAAGGATGTTCCCATCTTTCAGTACCCTCTTGGCTTTTAAAGCTTCTTCGTAGCTAAGTCCAAGTTTATCATATTCAACCTTAAATTCCTGCAGAAAAAAAGAGTCGAAACGATCTTTGTTAATATCGCTGATCGTGGCCTGAGGTACCGGAAATTCATCGGGGAACAGGTTCTTACCTTTACTCAGTAACCGCATAATTTCTTCATTATTGGTCACTTTTCGTTTGTTTGCACCATTTTTCATAAAAATAATGCCATCTTTATCCTTATAGGGTTTATCAATTCCTTCCGGAACCGTAACAACCATCACATACTTTCCATCGATAAGAACGGTATCCGTCTCAATAAAAACCGGATTTTTCACATGCTCACTGGCTGCATTGGCAAGCAGATTGGCTAACCGCCGAAGGTCATTATCGCTCAGCCCAACGACATTCCACGTTTTATCATCAACCCCAATAATGATAATCCCGCCCCGGCAATTGGAAAAAGCAACCATTTCCTGAGCAACAGACTGTTCATTGTGTACATTTTCTTTAAACTGTACCGTACTGGTTTCACCCTTCTTAATGAGTTCTTCTAATTCAAAACGATTCATTTTGATGGCCTGTAAATCAAAAAACATGAATGATAATGACAAGTTTCTCTTAATTGTTCAAATATACATCATTTTAAGCTGAATGAGAATTTTAAATGTAACCCCATCATATCCCATTTATCTCAATTTTTGTAAAAGAAAACCCTATTTTTGTCCACGAATTAAAAATCAGAATCCATGTCATTGAAGTGTGGTATTGTAGGGCTGCCCAATGTGGGCAAATCGACCCTGTTTAACTGTTTGTCGAGTGCCAAAGCACAGTCGGCCAATTTCCCGTTTTGCACTATCGAACCCAACGTGGGCGTAATTACCGTTCCCGACGACCGGCTGATTAAACTAGCCGAGATTGATAACCCCAAAAAGGTAATCCCAACGACCGTCGAGATTGTCGATATTGCCGGACTGGTAAAAGGCGCCAGCAACGGCGAAGGATTGGGCAACCAGTTCCTGGCCAACATCCGCGAAACCGACGCTATCCTGCATGTTCTTCGCTGTTTCGACAACGACAACATTGTCCATGTCGACGGTTCGGTTAACCCAGTGCGCGATAAGGAGGTGATCGATATTGAGCTTCAGCTGAAAGACCTTGAAACCATTGAAAACCGCATCGTAAAAGCTTCAAGACAAATTAAAGACACCTCCAACAAAGAGGCCAAACGCATTTACGACACGGCGGTAAAAATAAAAGAAGCCCTGCTGAAAGGCATCTCGGCCCGCGCCGTTGAACTGACCGAAGCCGAACAGGAAACTGCCAAAGATTTCTTCCTGCTCACCATGAAACCGGTAATGTACGTGTGCAACGTGGATGAAACTTCGGCAAAAACCGGCAACCAATATGTTGATGTAGTTCGCGAAGCGGTAAAAAACGAGAATGCCGAAATCCTGGTCATTGCGGCAGCCACCGAAGCCGACATTGCCGAACTGGAATCGTACGAAGAGAAACAGCTTTTCCTCGAAGACCTGGGACTCGATGAACCCGGTGTAACCAAACTGATCCATGCAGCCTATAAATTGCTTAACCTGCAAACCTATTTCACCACCGGTCCCGACGAAAGCCGTGCCTGGACTTTCCACAGAGGCATTAAAGCGCCACAGGCTGCCGGAATTATCCACTCCGATTTTGAACGGGGTTTTATCCGTGCCGAAGTGATCAAATACGACGACTACGTGCGGTTAGGTTCCGAATCCGCCTGCCGCGAAGCCGGAAAGATTGGCGTGGAAGGAAAAGAGTATGTGGTGCAGGATGGCGACATTATGCACTTCCGCTTCAATGTGTAGGTTTTAAACACGAAGCAGGAAAAACGCAAAGGAATTTTCAAAAGAATGCTGATCTGCTTTCAGTGTTCGGCAAAATAAAGAATCAACATCCCGGGGCCCAACGCTTCGGGATTTTTTTGCCCAAACATTTTTGCTGAGGTCTGACAGGAG
>Ga0209098_1003968_pt1 | contig 11774 bp, 3 predicted proteins | sample AD_JPNHW1_MetaG_FD_184429 | JGI IMG/M metagenome (GOLD analysis project Ga0209098, IMG submission 184429) | Active sludge microbial communities of municipal wastewater-treating anaerobic digesters from Japan - AD_JPNHW1_MetaG (SPAdes) (version 2) | ecosystem: Engineered > Bioreactor > Anaerobic >... | reverse complement strand
AGGCATGGTTGCCGGTCTTCTTGCACCAGCAACACATCGAGGCAATCAACATATTTGACTTCTTCGCCGGTCCGGGATCAGACTTGCACGGTAAGCCAGGCAGTCCCAAAATCGCCTTTGACGAGGTAACCAAAGCTCTCGCTTCAAGCAAAGCGGAAACAAATCCGCCGATTCGCATGTACTTCAACGAGTTTGACCCCGAAAAGCATTCGGATCTTGATTCGCCGCTAAAGGTGCGAAAAATGGCTTCATGATGTCACAAAAAAATGGCGCTGGAGGAGGCTGATTTCAATTGACGCACAGGACATTATATGTTCTTTTATTATTAATGAGTTTATTGTTGAGAAGGGGGAACGCTATGTGGCTCACCCGAGTTGATATATCGGCGCTGAAGGTTTTTTTGCCGCTCCTCTTCGCCTTTCAGGCCGAGGCGGGGTTCTTCGAGTTGAACTGCGTCAAAGGGCTCTGGCAGTTCGACGGGGACTTGGCGCCCCACTGGGCGTGCCAGTCGGCGGCGGCGGCTTCGGAATTCACGATCGACGGCTTGCCGGGGGCTCGTTACCTGGCGTCGCACGGAGGCGCACATTGGCTCGACCTGCGCAGCGACTCGCCTCCTTACGGCGGGCTGGCGTCAGACGAAGTCTTGATCTTTCCTCACGCGGCGCTTCCGAACGGGCTGCCCGCCGCCACGGCGGTGAACGACTGGACGATCATGATGGATATCCGCATCCCGGCCAGCACGGGCTGCGTGGCGCTGGTGCGGCATACGTGGCTCGCCGGAAGCAGTGACATCTTTCTCAACCTCAACCGGCAGGTTGTCTTTTCTTACGCGCACGGCCCGGCCGGGCTCAGCCCCGTGGCTTCGGACCCGATTCCGACGAACGAGTGGGTGCGGCTGGCGTTCTCCTCCCGGTACGATTCCGGGTCGGGACATGTCATTCTGCGAGCCTATGTCGACGGTGTGGAGACGCCGCAGTCCGCCACGGGCGACCTGTGGGCCGACCCCGAGGACCACTATGCGCTGGACACGAGTGCGTTCAGCCTGTTCAGCGAGTTTTACGGCAACACGGGGCCCGTCGAGGTCAACAGCGTGGCGTTCTGGGATCTCAGGCTGGGCACGGCCGACATCGCCAGCGTCGGCGTCAGCGACGCCGACGGCATCGACTGGCCCGACATGACGCCGGCGGCCGGCTGGCCGCCGCTCCCGCCGCTGAACGGCAAGCTGATGTTCGGCCCCTTCGAGGCCCGCTATACGCCCGACATGGCCGCGATCGCCGCCACGGCCGAAGAGCCATCGGAGCCGGGCGCGGTCGCCGACGTGACCATCGATGTGGGCGAGGGCGGCGGCGAGATTCCCGGCATGCCCGACCACACGTTCAGCGGAACGGCGACGGCCTACGTCCTTCCGGACGGCACGGCCGTCGCGACGGGTTGGGTCTTGGTGCAACACAGTCCGCCGACTGAAGACGATGTGGCTGTGCTTGGCGACGTGACCTTGGTGCGGACGCGCGAGATCCGGCTGACCCCGGAGGGGGCTGTCGGCGACATCGATGTCTATCTGCCGGCCGGATTCGGGGTGAGCGACGGCGCACAGAACGCGTTGCTGCGCGATCACGTGCGGGTTCCCGACGCGCCTTTGGGCGCGGAGCTGGTGCCCACGAATGAGGTCGTCGAGCTGACCAGCCAGATGTTCGGGTTCGGCGCCGGTGCGGTGCTCTACCCGGTGCTTGACCGGGTTCCGGTGCGTTTCAGCACGCAGTATCTGGCTTGGCATCCTGCGGAAGGCAGTTTCAGTTTTACGCAGACACAGGTGCCGCACGCCGCGTATACCCGCATCCCGCAACTCACCCGCGTCGCGGCCCAGCAGGCCGACGGGTTGCCCGGCGCCGCCATCGTGCCGCCCTCCAACGACGGCTATTTCATCGCGGCCGGCGTGCCGGATAACGCCCCCGTTGTGGTCATGGCCCGCCCCGGGGGCGCGGCGCTGGTCGAGGCGCTGACGGTGAGCCTGGATGCGACGGCGCTCGGCGGCGCCTACACCGGCTTCGCGACGCACTACCCGGTCATGTCGGTGCGCTGGACGGGGACGGAGAGCCAGCTCTGTTTCGCGAACGACGCCATCGACCGCCCGTCCAGCCGCCTGTTCGGCGCGCTGACCTCGCTGACCTCGTACCGCCGCGCCGTCTCCAATTCGGCGGACATCGCCGCTAACCCGGCGGCTGCCGTGCCGAACGAGGCCATCTATTTCTCGATGGGCGAGGGGGGGCTGTGGTTCTTCACGCCCGACGGGGGCCTGTACGCGTGGGGGCAGTTGTCCTCGACGCCCGAAGCCGGAGACGCCTTCACGCCCGAGTGGGGCGGCTTCCGCGACACCAACGGCGTGGTCAGATTCACGCACGCGGTGACGACGAACGCGGCGGGCGAGGGCGGATTCCCGTACGGGGTGGTCCTCACCAGCGGCACCGCCGTGAGGAACGACGACGCGCTCGTCAGTCAGCTCGCCGAGGGCCAGCGGGTCGCGTCGATTCTTCTGACCGGGTTCGGCGAGGAGTGCGCGCGGGTCGAGCGGCCCGGGACGCCGGATTTCGCGGTCGGGGCGGCGGATTATCCGGGCGTCAACCTGCGGGGCGCCGAGTGGCCGACGCCCCATACGGCCAAGAGCGTCATCGCCGGCACCGAAGTCAGCCCGCCGGGCTACGAGCTGGCTCCCGAGGCCAAATACTGCATCCGGCCGGGCGGCGTCAGCGGGGTGCATATCGCCGCGACCAACAGCGAGCACATCACGTTCCAGGCTTACGGCTCCGAGTTCGAGCTGACCCGTCTGATCCTTTCCTACCGCGACGGGGCGTACGTCGCGTCGGGTGTGGGCGGCGGCGTGTATGTCCACGCGCCCGCCGATTTCAGCCTGATCTTCGAGCAGTTGGCCTTGGGGCCCCAGGGCGAGCTGACGCGTGCCGGGATTTCCGCCGGGCAGAAGCCGACGGTCGGCCCCGAAGCCTGGAGCCTGAAGTGCGCGCCGCTGACCCTCGATTTCCCGCATCGCACGGGCGACCCCAAGCCGCAGCCGGACGAGGGGTTCGTCCGGATCGGCGTCGCGGCGGCGCTGCCGGGTCTCGGAGAGGCGACCTTCGCGGGCAACCTCGGGTTCGCGGACGGCGACATCGTGACCGAGTCGCTGCCCCTGCGCGACGGCATCCCGATCGCGTCCGGAATCGAAGACGTTTCGCGGTTCGCGACCGACAGCCTGCTCATGATCGCGGGTACGGACTGGACGGGCGGCCAGCCTTGGAACGTCAACCCCGTCACCGGCATCTCGGTGAACCGCTGGAGTCACGGCGCGACCGGGCCGGGCACGCTGACGGTGGGCGGCCTGCTCGACTTGCCGTTCTTTGTGGACATGCCCGTTGTCCTCTCCACCGGCTCGAAAAACACGCAGGAAGAGGACGAAGAGGTGCCGGAGCTGTATGTGCGGAACCCGTGGTCCCCGCTGGAGTCGGCGGCGTATGATCCCGACCATCGTGGCTATCCGTCTGCGGCGACGCTCGACGACTACCGGAGCGAGGCAGCCTACGACCCTGTCGCGACGCGCGACTGGCAGGATCTGATCCGCTTTTCGCTGCCGGTCAAAATGGAGCGGGACCGCGTCATCCGCTCACGCGTGCCGCTGTCGGGGCAGGAGCTGATGCTTTTCAACCTGACCGAAACCGTGCGCTCCATGACGCCCGCCAGCGCCGAGATCACGCTGGACGGACGCCCAACGACCGTGTTGGACGAGCTGGTCAAGCAGGTGAACGTCGGCGCGCTGCTGGGCGACAGCTCGCTGCCGGGCGCGGACCCGGCGCTGCAGGAGGCGGTGGACGGCGCGCTGGACTGCGTGCGCGCGCTGGACCGCGCGCTCGCCGACCACAGCCACCCGCTGCTCGACTCCGGGCTGGATTTGCTGGCGCAGCAGGAGACACGGAACAACGCTGTCATACCCGCACTGAAAGCGGCAGCGGACCAAATGGCAAGGCGGGACGTTCTCGATTCGCTGGTCGGTGACGATCAGGGCGGCCTCACGTATTGGGTGCTGCGGATGTTCTTCCCGGACGTCGGGCCAGGGTATGAGCTTACCGGCCAATGGCTGCGCGACATCGCGCAGCCGGTCGCGGACGCGCGCAAAGGCCTGGACGCGGCGTCCAACGGTCTGGTGGCCGATGACGGCCGCGTCGTCGCGCTTGCCCAGGCGCTGGCGGCGCGGATGCACATGGGGGCGTCAAAGATCGGCGCTCCCGATGAGGGCCGCCGTGAGGCGGTCGCCCTTCTTCTGGAAGCGGCCAATCAGCGCCTGCAGGCCGTTGAAGAGGCACTGGCGACGGCCGGCGAGCTGACAACCGCCCTGGCGATCGCGCAGGGCGGCACGAACGCGGTCCTGCCGGTCGTGCGGCGGGCCGTCGACGACCTCAAGGCGCGGTGGGCGCCGTCCGACGAGGCGCAGGCTTACGCCCTTTACAATGCGGAAGGCGCGGAGGGTGCCTTTGTCCAAGATCTGGCCGCCGCGCTCGCCGACCGTTTCGCCGAAAGCGCGTTTGCCGCCTCGTGCGGCACGCTGCTGCGGCAGTATCTCTCCGACCCGCAGACGATGACGCGGCAGGCGCTTGACGATACGTTGCACATGGCCTGCGCGCGCGTGGCCGACACCGCCCAGCAGGGAAATTCCGTTTCCGCCAACGGCAGCCTGGCCGATTACCTGAAGGCCGACAGCCTGTGCGGCTACGCCCGTATTTCCGGCGATTCGCTGCACGAACTGCGTCTCGACGGCAAACTGACGCTGCATGTCGGAGACTCACCGCTACCCTCCCAGTCGTTCGACGGCTGGTGCCTGATGCGCGACGTGGATTCCGGAACGCCGGGCGCGGACGGCATTTCGGAGGGCGCGGTCAAGGCCGAGATCATCGCGGGCGCCACGACGCAAATAGAGTGGGGCGATCAGTACGCCGATATGACGCTGGGCGCCAAGATCGGCATCGGCGCGGGCGGCGCCCCTGTCAGCTTCATGGGCGACATGGCGCTCGACGGCAGCATCGATCTCAGCGCGATCCGGGTCGACAATCTCAAGCTCGGCGTCGGCATGGGGCCGGACGACGCCTATTTCTACGGCCGCGCCGGAGGAAAGATCGCCTCCATGCCGGTGGCGGCCGGCGTGTTCTTCGGCAAAACGTCCGACATTGAAATACTTAAGAACGCCGACCGCGACATCGCCGGCGTGCTCACGCAGATGAGCCTCGCCACCCCGATCACGGGAGGGCTGGTCTACGGCGAGGGGCAGGTGAGCCTGATGCCGATGATCGGCATCCCGCCCAGTTGCCTGCTCGATCTGCGCCTGGGCGGCGGACAGGGCTATTTCGTTTTCGTGGACAGCGAAGAACAGGTGGTTGGCGGGTTCAAGATCGTCGAGTCGGCGAGCGGCGAGTTGCTCTGCATCTGCGACGTCACGGGCCGTTTCGGCAGCGTGCTGGCTGGGACGGGCGAGTTCGGCGGGCCGCACCTCTTCACCCTCAGCTCGATCAACGGCCGCGCCTGGGCCACCCTTGAAGGCGAGATCGGATACGATCCGTTCAGCTACACCTTCGAGAAAAGCGTCGGAATCAGTCTCGAAATTGATAATGGAGAACTCTCATGGGACGTCGATTACTAAACGTCGGTTTTGCGGCGGCTGCGGCAGGACTCACGCTGTTGCTCGCCGGGCAAGCAGGGGCCGCTTCGGGCGGCGGCGGTTCGCAGACGCCCCCGCAGACCTTCCGCCTGCCGCCCAGCCTCTCGTGTGCGGGAACCGTGACCCAAGTGGGCGGCCAGCCCTGGGGGTATGTGGTCTGGAACGCCAGCGACGCGAGATGGTTCGACACGCACGACGTGGCGGTGTGGTTGAAGCCAGCGGGCGGCAGCTTCGCCCTGCAGGGCGTGATGAGCCTGATGACCGACGCGCAGGCGATCCGCGCCTGGGTGCCGCGCGCCGCGTCGCTCGGGGATGATCTGGGCGTGGCTAAATATCTGGCTGGGCAGTTGCTCGTCCAATGGAAGGCCGACGCGCCGTATCCGGACGATCTTGCGGACCGGCTCGCCATGCTGGCGGGACGGGCCGCGCAACTCGCCGATTCAGCCACGGCGCTGCGCCAGATGGGCAACAGCCGGCCGCTCTTCCGTTTCCTGACCGGCACCGCGTGGGCCGGTCCGCTTGGCGTGGCGGACGGGCAGGAGGCGGTGATCGAGCTGCGCGAGCGCGAGCGCGCCACCGGCGAGGAGGGTGGGGTGGTCGGCCGCGTCGTGCTGACGGCGGGGCAAACCGACGCGCTGGCCGCGCCGGGCACCCCGGTCCAAGTGCCGCCCGGCTTCCTGCAGGATCTGCCCGTCCCCTCCGAGTCGCCGCTCGTGTTGCCGGTGTCGAACCACTGCGACCGGCTGCCGGACCTCGGCGTGGCGCTGCGCTGGGCGGTGCCCGAGGCGTTGCGGCGTCAGATTCTGCTCACGCGCGGGTTCATGGTGTGGCGGCTGCCGGAGGGCGGCGGGGAGCCCGCGAGCGCGGACGAGCTGGCCGCGCTCGCGCGAGATGGCAAGCTTCCCACGGAGCCGGGTGCGGTGCGCGCACTCGCCCGTGTGCCGGGGCCCGCGAGTAAGCTCTTCTCCGAAACAGGCTCCAAGGAGTCGGGGCCGGACGTGGCGGACTTCGCGCTCGACGCCGCGACATTCTTCATGGCGGACGACAATGCGAGGTTCGCGACGTCGCCCGACGTTCCGACGAATATCATCGGGGTGGCGTATGCGGAAGGCGAGGCTTCGCGGTACTACGTGGCGGCCGTGGATTTGCTGGGACGCTACGGCTCGCTGTCCGCCGTCGGCACGGGCGTGGCGGTCCATACGATGCCGCCGGACGTGCCGGATGTCGTGCGCGTCGAGAGCGTCATGAAGCCCGATGTCGGCAATGGCCAGCCCGCGCAGTGCCTGCGCGTGGTGTGGCGACCGAGCGCCAATGCGGACGGCCAAGTCGCCACGACGCACTACCTGGTGTTCCGCGACCGGCAGGCGAACACGGCCGCCCCGGCGAACGTGCTGAACCGCAGCACGCGGCCCTCCGAGCATCTGGACCTGATCTATCTCGGCGTCGTGGCGCATCCGGCCGAAGCCGGAAGCGAACTGACCTTTGACGACGACGCGCTGCTGCCGGCGGCCGACGACTATGGCCGGCCCTATTTCTACTGCGTCCGCGCGGCGCACCTCGGGCCTTTCGGCTACAACCTGTCGAGTCCCAGTCCCGCGGTGGCCGGCATCCTGCGCGACCGAGAGGGGCCGCAGCCGCCGACGGGGTCCGTGGCGGGCGACTGCCCGCGCGCGGGCGTCGCCTTTGACGGAAACCCCGTGGCCGACGGCTCCGTGGCGGTCGCGCCGGAGCTGGCCGTTCTGCGCGTGGTCATCCGGCGCGGCACGGAAGACGGGAAGTGGAAAGAAGTCGAGTGGGTACAACTGACGGCCGATGTCGGCGCGGGCCTGACGAACTCCCCGCCGCTCCATTTCGGGCGCACGGACCGCGTCTGGTTCGATTTCGTCGTGCCTAAAGGAAACGGCTGGATGGTCCGCGCCGAGGCCTGCACGCCGATGGGGCGGCGAAGCTACCCTGTCGCGGCCTACGGCGGAGAAACTTCCTCTCTCCAAGGCGCCACCCGCTATCTGCTGACGGGGCGCGCGCTCGGCGCGCCGGTCATCAATATGGCGACGCCGGATCAGACGCTCGGTGTGTATTGGGCGCCCTATTTCTCTTCGGCCGGTTCGGAGACCGTGTGGGACTTCACCCCGCAAGAGCCTGTCACGGGCTCGCTCAACGGCATCTACGGCGCGTTCTGGTATAACCCGGATGGACGGCATGCGTCGCTGCTGGTTCAAAAGCGGGTTCTCGGCGACTGGTACAACAGCGCCGCGCCCTTGCTCTCGCCCGTAACGAACCGCTTCTGTTTCAGCGGGCACGTGCCTCCGCGGGTCCCCGGAGACTGGCGCGTGTGGCGAGTCGCGGACCCGCCCGGCGCGCCCGATCCCGCGCTCTGCCCGCACACGGCCTACCCCAAGGGGGCGGAGAAAATCCAGCCGATCCATGTGACGATGCGAATCCCGGCAGGAGCCCGCGAATACCGCCTGTACCGCAGGATCGATGCGGGTGACCTTGTTCTGCGCTCGCAAGGCACGGGCCTGTGGGACGAGCAGGAGGTGGCGGTCGCCCTCGATGACGGGCTCATCCCGCAAGCCGGCGGGGCGATCCGCTATTACGGCCAGACGTTCGACCAGCACGGCAACCCGAGCGCGCTGGCGCTGTTGGGCGCGAAACTCTCGGAGCCTAAACTCCCGATCCCCCAGATGAGCGCGCCGGTCCCGTCCGGCACGGTCAACAGCCCGAAAGTGCGGATTCAAGCGGTCTGCCCGCGTCCGGGGGTGAAAAGGCTGATCATCGACGTGGACCCTCCGTTGGTGGGCGCGTTGCCGGAGGGCTTTTTGCCGCAGTCCGGCGCCTCCAAGCTGCTGTTCAACCTAGACGCGTCAGCCGGTGTGGACAAGCCGTTCTTGAGCAGCCAGACGCTGACGGCGGTCGCGAGCCGCTTCGCGGACAAGAACGGCACGCTCGCTTTGGACGTCGAGCTGCCGGTCGAGTGCGGGACGGACTACACGATTTCGGTCCGGGCGTGCGGCGAAAGCGCGAGCAACACCGTATCCTCCACGCCGCAGCGGTTCACGTGGACGCCGCCCATCGTGGAGGGGACGGTGCCGTGGCCGGCCCGGCCCGTGCCGAAGGTCGTCCAGTGGGCGAAGGAACTCCGCGCGTTCCAGACCTCGGCGGAGGACTTCACGTTCAACGGGCAGACGCTCGACATGCACACGGCGGCGGCCTACCCTGTCGCGGTCGCGATCGGGGGCATCCTTTTAAAAAGCGGCGATCCCAGCCCCGGTGACCCGACTTCGAACTGGCGGATATCGACCAGCGCGTACGGCAGCGTTCTCGGCGTCTCCGGGATTCCGCGCTTCGGCGAGAGCCCGGCGCCGGATGATCTGTTTCATGCGTCTTTGTTCTACAAGCTCATCCAGTCGGGGCTCCAAAGCGGCGTGTATCTGCCGGACCTGACGCAGACGCTCTTCCCGTTCGTGCTCTACCGACGGCAGACGGCGCGTAAGATTGGGTCTTCAAGCGTGGCGACACCGGACACCGATATCACGCAGGTCTCGCCGATGATCGGACGCATCGCCTGGATGCCGGGGACCGGCAACAATGCGGACTTCGCCTATCTGGTCGACCCCTTCGTGGGCGCGTTGGCGCGGGGCGGATTGAACGTCGCCCATCCGATGGCGACACTCTGCCTCTTCGACAATACGCCGGTCGCCGTCGGCGCGACGTACCACTACTACCTCATGCATTTCGATCCGGGGTTCGAGCCCGATCAGATCATCGACGCGGGCGAGGTCACCATTACAGCGGAGGTGCTGAAATGAATTTTGCAAAGCATGCGAGCCTCTTGGCGCTGGCCGCTGTGACGGCGGCTGCGGCGCCGTTCACCTACGAGACACCCGCCGCGCTGACGAGCGTCGGCGATTGGGACAACGACGGACTCCCCGACGCCGTCCTGGTGGACCGGACTACCGGCCTCATCCGCTTGGGCTTGCAGCAGGCGGACGGCTCCTTCAGGTGGGCGCCGCCCGAACCGAGCGGGTTCGCTTCGCCGACCTCCCTGAGCGTCGGACGCTTCGGCGGCGCGTCGACGGGCGACCAGATCGCCCTGACCGAGCCCGACGCCAACCGCATCACGCTGTTCACGTTGCCCGCCACGAACGCGACGCTGACGGCGCGTCACGTGTGTCCGGAAAAGCCGATGCCGCACGGAGTGACCGCACTCGATGCTTACGAGGACGGCACGGATGACTTGGTGGTCTTCGGCGAAGCGGGTGGCGATTCCTCTTATTACGAACGGCTCGCTTCAAACCTCAGTGGTGTCCCGTCAGTCGGAAAGACGGGGCGCGATTCATCCGAGCGCACGCACCGCGGATTCCCGTTCGTCCGGAAAGTGGGGTCCTCGCCGGTGGCACTTGTGATCCGCGGCGCACGGGTCAGCATGGCGCCGGCTTCGCCCCTCGGTTTCGAGGACGGCGTTATTCTCGCCGAAGTGTTCGGAACGAACAACACGCTCATGGCGTGGGGTTTCTTCGACGGTCCGGACTATCCGCATGTTTTTCTCTACCGACCGGGAGAGACCAATCTGGTGGCGGCGCAGGTGTCGGAGCCGGAATGGGAGGTGTTCGAGTGGAATGCGCCGGCGGAATACGCGTTTGCGAAGGCCCTTCAACTCGTGGTCACGATTCCGTGGGCGGCGGGCACGCGGCTGGCCGTACTCTTCACCGACGGCACGGTGGGCATTTTCGATTTTGACGGCTCGGGTGCGCCGGTCGCACGGGCGACGCTCGCGGGAAGCGGATTCGACTGGCTGCTGCCGTTGGGCGAGGATGCCTTGCTCTCCGGGCGAGGGAGCGTGGTTGAGCGTTGGGACACTTCGGCTGATGGTCTGACCGTGCTGACGCCCTCGTGGTCCGGCACGCTGCCGGCGGTCCGCGCGGCAAGCCGTTACTCCAACGTCGTGTTCGTGAGCGGTGAGCCGTTCGTGCAGCCGGACGCGGAGGCCGTCAGTTCGACGCGCGTATTCGATTGGACGTCGGGATCCTTCTTCAACGGCTTGTCATGGACGGTGGAGGGGATGACGCAGGATGCGGACGGATTGGGCTCGTCCTCCAGCCGCGACTGTTTTCCGCCCTCTTCCGCATCGTTCGCGCTGGTCAACCAGTATTTGCCGAACGTTTCCATCAGCCTGCAGGAACCCTCCGTCGGCGCGCCGGTCCCAGACATCGGCTTCAATCCGCCGGGCGGCACGTACGCGGCTCTTGGCTACAGGGAGCGTTTCAGCGTGACCCTTTCTCCAACGCCCAAGGACGCGCACGTCTACTGGCGACTGTCGCCGTCCGACCCGTGGAGCGACGGTTCCACGCTGGCGGTCGGGCTGACGGGCGACGCGGTGATCGAGGCGTATGCGGAGAGTGCGGTCGAGTCGAACGCGGGACCGATCCGGCGCGCGACGTATACGTTCGCGGAAAGTCCGAAACCGCAGACCGTAGCGAGCGTGGACGCCGACAGCGACGGCATGCCGGATGAGTGGGAGAAGGCGTTCGGCTTGAGCGATCCGCTGGCGGATGCCGACGGCGACGGCGCCTCCAATCTGCAAGAGTACCAGGAGCGCACCGATCCGCGCGATGCGGGTTCGTCGACATCGGTTGTTCCCTTTGCCTTGGCGGCGTCCACCGTGGGTCAGGGTGAAGAGCGCGTGTTCGTCCTCGAGTGGCCGCTGGCGCACGCCAGCGCGACGCTCATGTGTGCCGCCAGCCTGCAGGGCAAATGGATAATGGTGACGGATGGCATTGAACAGACGGCGACGGGCTTCCGCTATGTCGTTCCCCTGGCCGCGTCGCCCTCGCTTTTCTTCCGCCTGCAGAAGCCGTAACCTGGCTGGCGCTTGTGTTAAGACCCGGTCCGTGGAAAGCGATCAACTGAGCGAAAGGGCTTGCTCTTTCACACCCCCATTATCTCCCTCGCCCGCGCCGCGATCCTCTCCAACTCCTCCTTGCTGAGCCCCTCCAGGCTGGCCAGCGCGGCATCCAGCTTCGCGCTGGCGCTGCCCGCTTCTACGCTCTTGATCTCAGTCGGTCCGGCGAGCAGGCTC
>Ga0209098_1003967_pt1 | contig 11775 bp, 13 predicted proteins | sample AD_JPNHW1_MetaG_FD_184429 | JGI IMG/M metagenome (GOLD analysis project Ga0209098, IMG submission 184429) | Active sludge microbial communities of municipal wastewater-treating anaerobic digesters from Japan - AD_JPNHW1_MetaG (SPAdes) (version 2) | ecosystem: Engineered > Bioreactor > Anaerobic... | reverse complement strand
AACAAGCACGAGTGCGTGCTTGATGACAAGACTGGAAAGATTGACAAGGCAAAAGCAGAGGCTCTCTGGAACCGCTGTCAGGTCCTCTCTGACCTGACCGGCATCCCGCACTTCATCCAGATTATTGCGGAATACGGGGAAGCCTTCGAGAGCTACTTCAGCTGGTTCGACAGCATTGACAACAAGACCGCGTTCCTGATGGATTCGTCGGTGCCCACGGCACTTGCACACGCGTGCAAGTACGTGACCGATGTCGGTCTTGCAAACCGTGCGATCTACAACTCGATCAACGGTTCAATCCTGCCCGAGAGCATCGAAGCGCTCAAGAACAGTGACGTCGATGCAGCCATCGTCCTTGCCTTCAACCCGGCAGACCCGTCAGTTGCAGGAAGAGAGAAAGTACTGACGGCCGGCGGCGTCGCAGGACAGACAAAGGGAATGCTCGAGATCGCAGAGTACTGTGGTATCAAGCGCCCGATCCTCGACACGGCAGCAACCCCCCTCGGCCTCGGCAGCGGTGGCTCATACCGTGAGATCCTTGCATGCAAGGCAATCCACGGTTACCCGACCGGTGGTGCATATCACAACATGACCGTCTCCTGGACCTGGCTCAAGCGCTGGAAGGGAACCTCAAAGACCCCCTCCGTACTCCAGTCAGGATACGCAGGCAAGGATGAGCTCCTCAAGCAGATGTCCCACCACTACCTCGGTGGTATCGAGGGCATCAAGCAGGCAGCATGGTCAGCACCGGATATCGGCTGTAACATGATTGCAAGCACTCTCGGTGCAGATCTCATCATGTACGGACCGATCGAGAACGTAGAAGCAATGATCACCGCACAGGCCTACACGGATATCGTCGTCCTTGAGGCAACCCGCCAGCTCGGAGTCGAGTGCAAGGCAGAAAGCCACCCAATCTTCAAACTTATCTAAATCTATTTTTTATAAAAACTTGGACGAAGTGTATTTTGAGGGGAAGGATACTCACCAGTGTTCTCCAAGAGCCGAAGAATCGCACCTGAAACGATTTGAGGAAGAGTAAAAATCCATCAGAATATCTTCTCGGAACGAAATACTCCGACCCGTTTTTTCTCCATCAGATTTGTACGTGTTTTCAGGAACCTGAATGATTTCCGGACAGAGGAAAAGAAGGGATTAATGGAGGGGCTTCAGGACGGAGATGAGAACCACGCAGCAGATGAGGGCAATCATCGCAGTCCAGGGTCCGGTGCCAGCCCGGGTCGTGGGAACCGGTTGCTGCGGTGCGGCCGCAGGTACGGGTGATGAGGTTGTCGGTACGGATGTCCCACGGGTAAGGTCCACTGATGGTAACGGAAGAATAGTTGAGCTAGGATCCTCCGGGATTCGCGTATATACATGCTGCGCATTTATCGATATTTTTGAAACCCCGGAATCCTTCAGATAGAACGAGTACGTCTTGTAGCTGCTTTCGCCACCGAGATGCGAGCGATCTGCAGGTGTATTTGTCACGTACACAGTATACGTTCCGGGATCTATCTCGGAATCAATCCGGGCGGTTTTCCAGATATAGGTCCATTCCTGGTTCTCGTCAACATCAACAACGGTAAAATGCCCCTGGTCTGCCCGCAGGGAAGTATCCGTCAGGGTGACTCCATTTTGCGGCAGGCCCGGCCCGGTCATGAACAGGTATACTGAGTCACTCGCATACGAGTACCCATGGAGGGTGAAGGTGTCACCAAAGTATCCCTCCATGTCAATATCCGCAGCAGTTGCCGGTAAGACAAGGACGCAGGGCGAGAGACAGAACATGAAAATCACGATGCTGCCTATGAGACGCGAACGGGTTGGAAACTGGTGCATTATCATCATATACTACGGAATAAACCGCGGGATGGTTTATAAGTTTGTACCAATGCAATACCTGAAGACCGGATAAGCAGATTTTTACATAGCCACCAAGGTAAAACGTCTGAAACACGCTTTTGTTCTTACTTGATACCGGTGCACGCGTTGCAGAAAAAAGGAAAGATCAGGTGGCGAGGAGATCCTTTCCTGCGATAATAGCTACCGCAAGCGTGGCTAATACCAGAAACACAGCCCCGTAGTATGCCTGCCATTCCCAACCGGGAATGATCTTACTGATGTACACAAAAGGTCCACCTATGGCAAGGACATACCCGGCAAATGCGATTATGGCGATCGCCGTCTGTTTGAGCCGCTGATTGGTTACAACCGACTCCAGCTCCTGGATGAGAGTGCTGGAATCCGGGTTTGTCCGCACATCCGCAGGTATTGTCTGAGTTGAATCATCTTTGGTTATCCGGTAGGTTAGGACGCCGGTACCAGCCAGCAGGAGAAGGAAGCAGACGATCCAGAGAACTGCAGGCGGGTCGCTCAGCGACCGGAAAATCGTATCCAGGTAGGTATATCCGATGATCACCGTCACGGGGATATATTTGCTCAATGCATTGAGCAGATTGTCCTTTTTTTCAGATTCAGACAGATCGGTTTTTGCACCATCCATAGCTGCAGCTGCTGTTCTGACTTCCGGTGTACCGAACAGCTTCTTCCTTACATTAATCTCGGACTGGGTTATGACACGCATTGTTGCCATAGAATGGACTTAATCTGTACACCTAATATATTTTTCCATGAAGAAAAGTACCGGATAATTCAACGGCCATAGAATCGCCGGGGTGTTCCTGAGAAGGGGCCCGGTTTTTTGAATTGTGGCCGGCTTTTTTTAACATTTTCCCAAAGGTCTTTTTTTAGTTCTGCTTATACTATGAATTCTCACGCTTAGGGACATTCTCTTTAGCCGATGCGGAAAAACCGCACTCCGGTAACATGGATGGCACCACTCCAGAAACGTGGTTGACATTGCGATTGTGCAGGAAATGTGCAAAATTTTCCGAGGGGGGTTTTCCACCACACTTATTATGCGCCAAAGGGAACACTGACTGGAGGTATCGAATACCTAGGAAGGGGTGACAGATGATTCCCTTTGACTTTGGCAGGATGGGGGGGATTTTAAGGGACTCTCCCGACACCCTATGGTAACCATCGGGACGTGAAACTACATGGCAGAGCAAGGAACCTATAAACGATCGCTGGGACTCCTTGAACTGGTCAGTCTCGGCGTAGGTGGTACCGTGGGTTCCGGGATCTTCGTTGTTCCGGGTATAGCTGCAAAACTGAGCGGTCCCGGTTCCCTGATCGCATGGGTGATTGTTGCCCTCTCCGCCACCTGTGTTCTCCTTTCGCTTTCTGTTGTCACCTATCGGTTCACCGGATCAAGCGGTTTTTACTCACTGTTTGAATCAGTATTCGGAACCCGCATGGCAGTCCTGCTGATGGGGCTCTATTGTATCTCTTCCGTCTTTGGGATCGCTACCATAGCCGCAGGAATCGGGCAGTACATCACCGTGTTCAATATTACCTCGGTACTCCTCATCGAGCTCATTGTCCTTGCGGCCTTCTGCGGGGTAAATATTGCCGGTATCGCTTTCTCCGGTATGACCGAGAACCTCCTTACCGCCCTTAAGATCATTCCCCTCGTAGTTATCACGATTCTTCTTGTGCCGTTTATCCGGTTCGACAACTTCGTCCAGTCAGTACCATTGACTGCAACCGGACTGCTTTCTAGCATTATCATCGTTTACTGGCCGTTCACGGGCTTTGAGATCTGTGCGATTCCCGTAGCGGAGACCAAAGATCCGGCACTTATCCGCAGGTCACTCCTGCTGGTGATACTGATCATTGTTTCCCTGTACCTGGTACTCAATATAGCACTTATCGGCAGCGTTGGTGCGGAAGTGCTCGGTGATTCACCGGCCCCGATTGCAACGGCAGCCGGCAGAATCTTTACGCACGCGGGGGCGATCGTCGCATTCATCGGGATTATCGCCATGCTCTCTGCCATGAATGCCTATATTATCGCAACATCCCGGATCCTCCAGACAATCTCGGAAAGGTTTTCCATCCCGAAGATCCGAAACCTCAGCCTTCGGGGAACACCGGTAAATGCACTGGTAATCGGGTGCACGGTCAGCGGTTTTCTCCTCTTCGTTTCCAACCGCTTCGAGGCGCTCGCAACGATCTCGGTGATCACGACACTTGTCCCGTACGTCTTCTTCTGTATCGCTGCCTGGATACTGGTTGCGGAAAGAAAGATCCGCCTGGTTGCAGCTGCGGGTATATTATCAACTATTGCTATCCTGTTCATCTACTTCATAGTATGACGTTTCCCTCACGATATTGCCTTTTGCAGGCAGTATAACCTCCATTTTATCCGTAAAAAGCGCATATATGTTAACCAACCATGCAGGATTTGCTCCCCGGTATTCTCTATGCCTTTGCCGCGTTGTTCATTATCCTCGACCCGCTCCTTTCAGTACCGATATTTGCCGCCATGACAAAGGGGCAGACCGAAGCGGAGATCCACCGGCAGGCCTTCATCGCCGTTGCTGTCGCGGGAGCACTGATGTATATATTCCTTGTTTTTAATACGGCAATTTTTACTATCCTCGGCCTCAATTTCCCGGCATTCCAGATCGCCGGCGGTATCATCCTGTTCCTCCTTGGCCTCCAGGAAGCTTTGGGAATCGAGCTCGGACACTCCAAGGGCCATACGACTTCAGCGGCGGGTGTGGTGATAGGCACACCGCTCCTGTGCGGGCCGGGCACCATCACCACCGTGATGCTCCTGTCAAAAGAGTACGGGATCCTCATACCATTCGTCGCGATCACCCTCTCGCTTCTTGCCACCTGGCTCATCCTCTATTATGCAGAAGGGATCCAGCGCATACTTGGTGATGTTGTGACAGACATCATGGGGAAAGTGCTGGGGATGCTTGTCGCTGCAATTGCGGTGAAGATCATCGCATCGGGAATCCTTGCCTATATCGCGATTATCTGATATCCCTTGATCAGGACATGATAGATTAATCATGAATCACCGGTGAAAACCCCCTCAGGTGACCAGTAGGTATTAAGAAATAAACTATCCACGTACGACATTTGCCACAAGTGGGGGATACTAAAAGGCCATTCCCCGGGAAACGATAACCCATCAGGGTGCTCTGAAACGCCTCAATCCCTCAGGCAATCTGAAAAAAATGTTCACGAATCGAGCTTCAGGGAATACACTTCAACCATGTGATGCGGGTGGTACCGCATCTTTGCTTCCCTCAAGCCCGCGACTCCGAGATCGCTTTCGCGGTTGATATAGGTAAAATTTTTAACAAGGCGGGTGGCCGTTTCCATATTGACAGCCTTGTAAATTCCTTCGCAATCCGGGAGACCTTTCTCGAAATGCACGAGCGCGGTATCTTCGTTCAGTTTCTCGAACAGGGATATGGCACCAACCTTTGAAAAGACCCGGATAACAAGCCCGCTTAAGGGGAGTTCATTGAAATGGTCAATGGCAAAGAAAACAGCTTCCTTTTCATGGGCGAGAACTTCGTCGCCTTCACAGCCCTTCCATTCGCACCATTCGATAAGGAAGCGCTTCACTTCCTCCCAGTTCTCTTTTTTTATGGGTTCCACCACATTGGTACAGTTGCGCCGGAACTTGTTGACCTGCCTGCGGATGGTCAGATAATACTTGCCTGGCAGATCCGCAAGATCGCTGGCACGGTACACGTACTCGAAATGATTCCGATCGGGAATCAGGTTTATCCCGGGGCAGACATCCTGCATCCAGCGGGAGGTATCAGGATCGATCAATACGACCGGCTGGTTGTCACTTACATCCGAGGCAAGGCGGATAAGTGAGCGAAGGAGTGCCGGATTGCGGGGACCTACCGGCGGGCGAAACCGGGTAACGCTGCCTATGGTGCTGGCAATGATGAGATTTTTTTCAACATAAGCATAGGTATAGTGGGCATAGTGGTTCCAGCAGACCATATTGGTGAACGTGTTGTCGCTGTGGGTCTGCGGGTACAACGCGTAATGACGGGTAAAAAAATCACGGTCGGCAAGCGTGACGGGTATAAAATCGTCCTGGGTGAGCATCAGGGGTCACCCTGGAAAATCAGCGGGACATGTCCTTTCATTGGGTGGAATCCCAGCGGGCGGTAAAATTTTTCCGTTTCTGGCTCGGCGATGAGCCCTATCCAGGTGATACCCGACTGCAGGCACCGGTTGACCAGGGCAGCAACGATCTGCGTGCCCACGCCGCTCTTCCGGTACTGCGGGAGAACCACGAGGTCCTGGATATAACCGTCGGAAACATCATCGGCGATGACGCGACCCATGCCGACAGCCCTGCCGGTTTTTGTTTCCGTCGCGACAACAAAGGCAAAACTGCCCCGTATAAGATGGCGGAGATCTTCGGTTTTGTATTCCTCCTTCCACCACCCGCCGGCCTTGTAGAGGGCAGCTATCTCATTTTCGTCCCACGTGCGGACAACCATCACAGCAATGTCATCTGCCACTAGCAATCATACCCCGTATTACTGTTTAAACGATTGCCTGATTTCCCCACTGAGGTACCCCCGATATCAGCGATCCGTAATGCGGCAGAAAAACCCTGCCCTCACGGAGTCTTGAGAGGGCTGAGCTGCGCAATAGCGGTGTCGATAATCGCTCCCAGCCCTTCAACACTCCAGTGCTCCGAGTTAAGGATAAGGTGGTATATCGAGAGGTCGCCGATATCGATAGAATAGTAGGACTGGTACCTGCCCGCTTCGCACTGTTCACGTTCAAGCGTCAGCTGCTCCGCGGTCTTTTCGTCAGTGACCTGGTCACGGAACGCGATCCGCTTGATCCGACAACCGACAGGTGCATACAGCCATATTCTGAGATTTGCATCCTTTACCATCCAGCCGGAAAGCCTGCCTTCGACAACGATATTATCGCGCTCGGCTGCTATCTCTTTCTGCCGCGCATCTATCATTCGGTCAAAGGCAGGATCCTCTTCTGCAAGGCGGCCGAACGCAGCCAGTTCCATATTGTGCTCTTTTGCCAGCTGGCGGAAGACCTCGCCAGCAGATATCATGGTAAATCCGTGATGTTCTGCAAGATAGCGTGAGAGGGAGGTGGTCCCGCTCCCGGGAAGCCCGCTCACTGTGATCCGCATCAGAGCCCCCCGATGTTGAGGGCCTTCCTTATAACCTGACTTAATGTGATCGAACAGATCATGTACCAGAGGATCCATGCAGGAATAACCCAGATGACCGGATCCTGCAGGTTATGCATTCCGTAAAAGGGGAGCGTTATCGCGGTCTGGATCTGGCTGAGCCTGAACCAGAGCCAGAAAAAGATGGGGACGGAAATGACCATGATATAGATCATCGGTTTGAACTGCTGCTGGGACAATTCCATCTGTTCTTTCATGACCCGGTCTTTTTTTGCATCCATCTTCTTGATCTTCTTTTCATCCTGAGAGAGTGTCGCCTCCCGGTACTCGGTCTGGAACTCCTTCATCCGCTGCTGCGACTCGGCCATCTTGTCGTAATCAATCGTATATTTCTGGATAATCGACGAGTAGAGGCCGGTAAATGCGGACAGGATCACAATCAGGATAAAGAAGGGGATACCAAACGTTTTGATTAGTGGAGCGAATACCGCGTCCATGCCCTGGCCGATACCATCCCGTAACCACGGGACCGTATACGCCCACATCATGAGGAACATGAAGCCGAACGTAAACCAGATGCTGTATTCGTCCCAGAATTTTTTATAATTCATTCATTCACCTGAGAACATCGGCGAGGTCCTGGCCGGCACGGTCGAGCAGGAAATCCGCATTCATGACTATTTTGATGGTGCAGCCCGTTACCATAGCATACGCAGCAGCGATGGAACGGTTGAACTGCTGGTGTTCCGCGATCGAACGGGAACCTTCCTTGTCCCTTGATCTGGTTTCATCGGTCATACGCCGCATGAGGATCTGGTCATCATCGGTCTCAACAAGGACAATGATATCCGGCATGATCTCTTTCAACACCCATTCCGGGAGTCCTGCCATATACCCTTTCGGGGTCTTCACGGAAGCGTGGGTATCGATCAGGACATTGCCCGAGATCTTGGCGATTGCCTGGCCCGCACGTTGCTGTAATTGTTTCTGCACAGCGCGGTCGAGCGTCCGCATCTGGTCCCGGTCCTGAACGATATTCTCATTCTTTGCAACATCGAACATGAACGAACCGAAGTTGATCGACTGGTACTCAATACCCTCTTCCCTGAGTCTTTTCAATGCCTCGTTGACTACCGTCGTCTTTCCGACGCCCGGTACACCGGTGATAATAACCTTTTTTCCCATCAGCATCCTTCCAGAAAGTTTACTCCTTGCCAAAGAACGTCCGCATGAACGGGTACATCTCCATGATCTGCTGGCTTGCAATCTCCTCATAGAGCCGGTAGGTGATACTGACCGTCAGAAGAAGCCCGGTCCCGCTTACGGAACCGATGACACCAAAGAGGTTCGCAACAACACTGAGTATACCAATGAAGACACCACCAATCACCGTGACACGGGGGATGTAACGGTCAAGGTACTTCTCAAGTACCTGCGGGTTCCTGCGGTAGCCGGGAATGGACATACCGGACAACTGGATCTGGCGGGCTACATCCTTTGAATCGAGCCCGGCTGTCTTGATCCAGAACAGGGCGAATATCGCGCCGCCGACCACCATGAATGTGATATCGACTCCAAGACGTAAAAGCACCTCCCATGGCGCATGGCCGAGATCGTTCATCCACCACATCCATTGCGTGGGCCCGTTGATCGGGGCAAGGAAATACATGATACCATCTTCCGGCGTAGATCCGTTGAATTTTCCCAGAACGGTAATGCCGATATTCGAGAGGAACATGCCCAGCATCTGGATGTTGGCCTGCAGGACACGGACAAGGATCATCGGCAGAACGCTGGCATAGATCAGTTTTACCGGGAACCGCGTACGTGCGCCACGTACCTGTGCATGGGCAAGCGGTATCTCAATTCTGGTAGATTCTACATAGACGATAATCAGGAAGATGATAATGGTCGTGACAAACGCGAGGAGGTCTTTTCCAAAGTAGGTCAGATAATTTCCGCTATCAAGACCGATAGCGATGAGGCGCGGGAAAAAACCTGTTGGATACTGGTCGGTAACCTTTGCCCAGTTGATAAACCCGCTGACAAGTGCCTGCGAGATACCGGCGATAATAAAGAGACCGACACCGGAACCGATACCCCATTTTGTGACCACTTCATCCATGAAGAAGATCAGGACACCCCCGATGCAGATCTGGAGGAAGATGATAAATGATACCGCGAACAGGTTTCCACCAAAGAACGTACTCGCGATGACCGGATCGGGTACCATGTAACCCCCGACAAGGTTCGGAGCTGCTTCGACAACGATCATGATCAGGATGAGAATCTTCTGCAGTCCCATATACATGACCTGTCCGCGCGTTTCGCTGGTATCAATATGGAGGATATCCGCACCTTTTAAAAGCTGAAGCACGATGGATGCCGTGACGATAGGCCCGATACCTAATTGAACGATTGAACCACTTGCACCGGCGAGGAGTGCTCGATAGGCGGCAAACAAATCCTGGTTCGAAGGTTCGAGTCCAAAGAGGGGTATATTCGTCAGGGCAAAATACAGAATCAGTATCGCAAGAGTCCAGAGCAATTTATTCTTGAAATGGACATGGCCTTCGGGGGTCTTGACTGCCGGCATGGCAGCAAGCAGGGGTTCCATTCGATCCAGCAGGTTTCCCATGGTTTCACCAAAAATCCAAAGGCAGGTCAGGCTATCTGAGCCTTCCCACCTATTTTCTCGATCTTTGCCTTCGCAGTTTCAGAGAACGCAGATGCAGAGATGTTGATCTTTTTCGTTATCTTGCCACTGCCAAGGATCTTCTCGATACCCATCTCAGCCGCGTTGATCACGATGGTATCTCCTTCCTGCTTTGCAGTACCCTGAGCCAGAAGCGAGGGGACAATCTGATCAAGCGCACCGACATCGATGGTGGTTACAACGGTAGCATTCTGGTTACAGAACCCGTCCTTGCCAAAGACCGGCCCGCCCATTTCCTTGTACCACTTGACAAAGTGGTGGGCGTTGATGCCGGCACGGCCTCTTCCGCCTCGGTTTCCTGCACCGCGCCGGTTCTTGTGGGTGCCGCCGCCGCATGTCCGCGATCCGCGGTACTTTGAACGTTTGTTTGTTGGCATCCTGCTTCACCTCATCTTATAAAGGAGAGTATTGATCTCCTGACCATAATAGCCAAGCGCTCCCCCTTGCGGGAACGTGCGCTTGGTGGTTTTGTATCCCTTGCGCGGAGGGTGAAGGCGCAGTACCGGCTTGAGCCCGGGGATATCGCGCAGTTTCGTTTCACCGCTCGCGAGTGCTTTTGCAAACTCTCCAATGGTCCCAAAGGACGAATTGGATTTGATGTACTCATCAGTCAGCGGTGCATCGCCGATGACCCTGCCGCGCGTCTGCAGCAGAGTTTCAATTGTTGGTGCATCAACTTCCCCAAATGCCACGTAGTCCTTTACCTTGCGGATCATTCCCAGGTTCTGGGGGGAGTCCGGGATGAGAACGCAGTGATTGATGTGGTGAAGGCGCAGCATCTTCAAGGTGTCCCTGATGTCCTGACGGGTTTTTACAACACCGCGGACCTGTACAACTGCGTACATTTACTGCGACCTCCCGGTTCTGATCATGTTCGTTTCGTTGAGGGCGTTGAATGTCGCCTTGGCAAAGTTGATGGTTGTCCGTGTCTGTCCCCGTGCAAAGGTCCACACATCCTTGATGCCTGCAAGTTCGAGCACTTTCTTACTGATGTCCCCCGTGACAAGTCCTATACCCTGCGGCGCCGGTTTGAGTGTCACCCTGACACTGCCAGCGGTTCCCTCGACCTGCATGGGGATGGAGTGCGAGACATTGCATCCGCATTCCCAGCTGCCGCAGCCGCGCTGTACCTTGATTAAATTCATTTTAGCCTTGACGATGGCTTTCTTGATCGCATCGCCGACCTGAACATCCTTGCCCTGGCCAAAGCCGATGTAGCCATTGCGGTTGCCCACGATAACGACTGCACGGAACTGGACACGCCGACCGGAGTCGGTCATGCGCTGCATCATGGCGATATCGAGGACTTCGTCTTCCAGGTCAGGAAGGAACGCGTCGACAATCTGGGGTTCCTTGATGGGTCTCCCGCTCTCAAGGACCTGGTCGATGCTCTTGATCTCTCCTGAGGCAACGAGCTTGCCAAGACCGGTAACCGGGTGCCACTCTTCTCGTTCGTATGCCATTTATGCCATCTCCTTTTTTATGGCATCTGCCACCTGTTCGACATTTTTCACGATGTCCCCTGCATTCTTGTTGTACGCGGCGATGTGTGCACCCTTGGCCCGCTCATCCGATGGGAGGATCTCCTCGCCGTACGGGATATCGAGGCCTGCCTCCACAGCACCTTTCAGCGCTGCAAAGACACGGGCTCCCGGGGTTGCCCGGTTGAGACCGATGTCGAGGATTGCACTCCCCTGTTCTGCTTTCTTTGCTTTTACCGCAAAGAGCATGCCCGTGAGGTATGCTGCAGGTGTGCTGGAGGTTGACCCCTTGTATCCATATTTTTCCAGCTCGGCAGAATTTGCTGCTACGAGGGTACGGTCACCGTCAAGCTCAGCCGTGACGAGCTGCACGATAATATGCCGGTTGGTCTTGCGGACGACCATCCGGGGTACGTCTGCAACAATCAGCCTCGTCCGCTGGTAGTAATCGGTTTTGCCTTCCCTCCGTCTCCGGAAGGGAACAAAATACCGTGGTCCTGTTGCCATGTTACTTC
>Ga0209098_1003964_pt1 | contig 11792 bp, 6 predicted proteins | sample AD_JPNHW1_MetaG_FD_184429 | JGI IMG/M metagenome (GOLD analysis project Ga0209098, IMG submission 184429) | Active sludge microbial communities of municipal wastewater-treating anaerobic digesters from Japan - AD_JPNHW1_MetaG (SPAdes) (version 2) | ecosystem: Engineered > Bioreactor > Anaerobic >... | reverse complement strand
ATCCGAAATTTATTGCCTATATTGGAGAGATCGCTCCTGAGGACAAAAAAGCTCTTTATTTAGGCTATTCGTTCCTTTACGGTGTTATTGGAAGTGGTGTTGGTGGAATCTTAGGTGCTACACTTTATGTAACAATAATCGAAAAAGGAAATAACGCTCCATTGTTCTGGTTTATCTTCTCAGGAATAGGCGTTGCTACGGCATTAGGATTATTCATTTATGACAAAACGGTAAGAAAAACTAAACTAGTTTAATTTATACTATATTTACTTCAGGGACAATCTTAACCTGAAACAAGTTCCAAATAGATTGCTGTATCTCCAAATATAGTTTTTGAATCTCTTTACCGGTAGCATTTCCGTAATTAACCAAAACTAAAGCTTGTTTAGGATAAACTCCCGCATCCCCATCACGATACCCTTTCCAGCCTGCTAGATCAATCAACTGACCAGCTGCCAGCTTTACACAATCAGAGTCCGTATCATAGCCTGTCAGATTTGGAAATATAAGTTTCAATTGTTCAAATTGTGTTTTTGGAACTATCGGATTCTTGAAAAAACTACCGGCAGATCCTACCTCATCAATTTCAGGTAGTTTGGATGACCTGATTTGTAAAATAGTATCTCGTACCTCTTTGATCGTAAGATCTTTTGGTTCTTTCTCAAAAACGTTTTTCAAAGCAGCATAGTCGAAATGAAAATATTTAATCTTCGATAATTCAAAAATTACATGAGAAATAATCCATTTATTTTTTTGTTCTTTTTTAAAAATGGAATCCCTGTATCCAAAATGGCACTGTTCATTTGAAAATATCTTTTTTTGCTCACTCTCTAAAGAAAAAGCATGTACTTGGAAAACAGTATCTTTCACTTCAACTCCGTAAGCACCAATATTTTGTACCGGAGAGCTACCCACTTTTCCGGGAATACCCGTCAAGTTTTCAATCCCATAATATTCATGATCAACACAATACTGTATTAAATCTTCCCAATCTTCTCCGGCTGCAACTTTGAGATATACTCTGGAAGAATTTTCTCCAATCAGCTCAATTCCTTTTGTATTCATTTGAATAACAGAACCTTCAAAATCTTGAGTAAATAAAACATTGCTTCCTCCACCTAAAATCAGAAAAGGATTTTTAAAAATCCCTTTTCTGATCAAATCCAAAACTTGTTCAACTTCTGTAATTTGAAAAAATTGATTGCAAAATGCTTCAATATGAAAAGTGTTATAAGGTTTTAAATTGATCATACTTAATTATTTTTATATTTCTGTTTATTTCATGTAATAAACAGCTCCTCCACAACTATTTTTAATGGCTCCGGTTACATCGGATAAAGTATTTATCTGATGATTCAGTCTTAGAAAACCAAGGAATGCAAATATAATTGCTTCTTTAAATTTGATTATTTGCTGATCAGGAATGATGATTTTTGCTTCAGTTTTACTTTGAATCTTTTGAATGAGATAAGAATTCAAGGCTCCTCCTCCTGTAACCAATATTTCACCCCATTTTGGGAGTACTTCACTGATTTTGAGAGAAATATGCTCAACCATTGTTGCTAAAAGATCCGGAACAGAAGCCTTACTGGACTCCAATAATGGTTGAAGATTGCTTATAAACCACTCTTTTCCAAGTGACTTAGGTGGGCTTTGTTTAAAAAAAGGAAAATGATTCATTTCCATCAATAAATCTTCAATTACAGTTCCTGATTGTGCCAATTTTCCATCCTGATCATAAGGTTGATTCAATTTTTCAGACAAATAATTTAATGCCATATTACAAATAGAAATATCGTAAGCAATCCTTCTCCCATTAGACAAGTATGAAATATTACTTATTCCTCCCAAATTTAAACAAGCATCATAATCTGAAAACAAAAAATGATCCCCAATCGGAACTAAAGGAGCTCCTTGTCCACCTAATGCTACATCTGTAGATCTAAAGTCAGAAATTGTAGTGATCCCCGTTAAAGCCGAGATGATAGCTCCGTTACCTATCTGTGTAGTATATCCTTCGATAGGATCATGAAAAACAGTTTGACCGTGGGATGCAATATATTCAGGTTTCTGTTCTTGACCTTCTAAGAAATTATTGACTTGTATCGCACAAAATTGTGCAAAATCTTTATCTAATATCATCAAATCCTTTCCGGATAAATTGATCGAATTAGATAATCGATCTTTCCAAACCTGATCATACACAATCTCCTCTGTTTTCAATATCCTAAACGAATAATAGCCTTGCTGAAACTTAAATTCGCAAAATGCAATATCTAAACCATCTAACGAGGTTCCAGACATTAACCCAATTCCATAAGAATTCAATTGCATATTTATATCCTTTAATCTGCAAAAGTAAACAAAATTAAGCTATCACATTCATTATCATATCTCCTTTTTCTTTATTTTTGCAAACAAAAAAAATGAAAATAGTTGCTGTTGAACCTCTCGGGATCAATCCTTCCACTCAAAAAACGCTTATTCAGGAATGGGCTCAGTTAGGGCACGTTTTGAAAATATATAATCAACGTACTGAAGACCCTACGCAATTAATCGAAAGAATAGATGATGCAGATATCCTTTTGGTTTCAAATATTCCTATTCAAGAACCCATTTTATCTCAATGTCCAAATTTAAAATTGATTTCAGTTGCTTTTACAGGATTAGATCATATTGACCTTAACTATTGCAAGAGCAAGGGGATCGTCGTGAAGAATTGTGCAGGATATGCTACTACAGCAGTGGCTGAGTTGGCAATCGGTTTGATGTTGGATGTATACAGGCAAATCACCATTTTGGATCAAAAAACCAGAAATGAAGGAACCCGAAATAACTACCTTGGCAAACAATTGAAAGGTAAAACATTAGGAATTGTAGGTACCGGTGCAATTGGTCTCGAAACTGCAAAATTAGCTCTAGCATTTGGGTGTAAAGTGATTGCCTGGAGCAGATCTGAACGACAAGAAGCAATATATCTAGGCATTCCATACGTTACTCTCCCCGAATTGATGTCTCAATCTGATATCATTTCGCTTCATACACCTTTAAATAATGAAACATTTCATCTGATCAATCGGGATCTTTTAAAATTATGTAAAAAAACAGCTGTTTTAATCAATACAGCAAGAGGAAATGTTGTGGATATAAATGCAGTAGCTGATGCTTTGAATACCGGAACACTTGCCGGTGCTGCTTTTGACGTTTTTGAACAAGAACCACCTATCCCCCAAAACCATCCGTTGATTACTTCTCCAAATTGTGTTTTAGTTCCTCATATTGCCTACGCAACTGAAGAATCTTTCGAAGAGAGAGTCAATATGGTTTTCCAAAATGTTAAATCATTATTAAATATTACATTTGCATATTAATAACTGCCTATGAAAAAAATCTATATTTTAGCCATTATCTGTTTCCAATTCATTTGTTTACAAGGATTTTCAACTGACCGAACAGATACCATCCATGTAGTTCATTACGATTTGCATTTGGATATCATCAATTTATCTCAACATCAGATTGGGGGATACACAGATGTTAAAGTAGTTCCCAAAATTTCTGGAATTCCTTATATTGACCTTGATTTAGTAGCATTGACAGTCGATTCATTGTTTTTAAATGATATCGCAGCAGCGTATACCCATACCGGTTCTCTCATTAGAATTCCGGTTACCGGAATTATGCAGGGTGATACACAAACCGTCAGAGTTTATTATCACGGTACTCCAGTGTCTGATCCTGACTGGGGTGGATATTTTTTCACTAATGATTTTGCCTTTAATGTAGGCGTTGGAATGAGTATGATCCCTCCAACTATTGGTCGTGTTTGGTTTCCCTGTTTGGATAATTTCAAAAACAAAGCTACTTATACTTTTAATATCAGAACTGACGCTGATAAAAGGGCCGTTTGCAATGGAGTTCTTACCGATTCGATCACTTTGCCCGATCAAACCCGAATCTGGAAATGGGAATTACCTTACCCTATTGCTACATACGTAACAGCATGTGCCGTAGGTAATTTTCAACTTTACGAAGATACCGTTCACGGCTTGGAAAGAACTATTCCTATTACAATTTACGCACCTTCATCTGTATATCAAAATGTACCTACCACATTTGTTCATTTAAAAGAAGCTGTTCATATTTTTGAAAACCTCTATGGCCCTTACGTATGGCAAAGAGTGGGCTACACGATTGTTCCATTTACCCAAGGAGCCATGGAACACGTAGATAATATTTGCTACCCTATGTTTGCAGTTGATGGAACGCTCTCTTATGAATCTTTAATGATTCATGAGTTTGTTCACATGTGGTTTGGAAATCAGATTACACCTTCCGGTCCGGAACAATTGTGGTTAAAAGAGGGTTTTGCCAGTTATTCAGAAATTATTGCTAATGAATATTTGGATACCACTGGAGCTATTGCCCCTGCTCAAAAAAGAGATTTACACCGCTCCGTTATAAAATCGACTCATATTAATGATGGCGATTATTATGCTTTAGACAATGTTCCACAACCGGTTACTTATGGATCAACTACTTATGATAAAGGGAGTTTGGTAGTGCATTCTTTGAGAGGTTACATGGGCGATTCCCTTTTCTATCAATCTTTGAGAACTCTTTTAGTACAAGAAAAATTTGGAAATATAAATTCTGAAGAGTTCTTCACCAAAATGACTCAAATCAGTGGGATGAATCTCATGGATTTCTATCAAGGTTGGATACACCAACCCGGATTTTTACATTTTTCGATTGATTCCATTGTATCTGCAGGTATTCCTAATCATTACATGGTTCATTTCAAGCAAAAGTTACATCATGCAACGCAATTTGCTAACTCCAATCGTGTGGATGTAGAGTTCGTTTCTGTAGCCGGAGAACGTTATATCGCTGAAAAAATGATGTTTGATGGGGAATCTGATGCAATTCCTGTTTTAATTCCGTTCCAACCCGCTTTTTACATCATTGACCCCAAAGAGCGATTGGGTGATGCGTTGTTTGATTATTTTGTTACCATTGATAGCAGTAATTCCATCACTTGTACTGATGCCTATTTCAGAATCAAGGACAATCAATTTACAGACACTTCTTTAGTTTATGTGGCTTACCATTTAGCTACTCCGGATCCTTTGAAGAACCCTTCGGATGATATTTTCAGAATCTCTAACAACCACTACTGGTCAGTAGAATTCTATGAAAACAACATCACGGACGGAACGATGCAGTTCAAGTATTTAGCCAGTTTACCCACTGCAAAGGATTACGAATTGATGCAGGGTTATACCAAGGAGGATCTATTGTTAATGTACAGAAGAGATCCAAGATACGACTGGATTCAGGTTCCTTTCACAGTGGCCGGTAATAATGTTCAGGGATATTTGATAACCAACCATATCGAGCCCGGTGAATACATGTTAGCTGTAGGCAACTATGCGGTTGGTGTAAACGAAACAGCAACACAAAACACATTTATCATCTATCCAACCCCTGCAGATCGTTACTTCCAATGCCAATTTAGAGACAACAGCTGGGAGAATGCCACGATCCAGATTTTCAGTATGGAAGGAAAACTAGTTATGGAAACTCAATACCAAAACGAAGGTCAGTTGATCAATATTCAACCATTAGCAACCGGACATTATATTGTAAAAGCCACTAATACAGATCAGCAAGTACAAAATTCTAAGTTGGTAATCATTAGATAATTAATAATGAATAATGAATAATGAATAATGAAGAGTGAAAGAGTTTTGGGTTTTGGGTTTTGGGTTTTGGGTTTTAGTTATCAGGTTTCAGCTTTCAGGTTTCAGTTTATTTAAGAATTAGGCACAGAGTTACATAGTGGATAATGGTGTTTCACAGTGTTGTAAATTTAAAAATTTGGACACATTAATCTGTGGTCATCTGTTAAATCAGTGTCATCTGTGTGCTATTAGGCTAAAGTCGAAAGGTGAAAGGCTAAAAAAATACTTGAAATTCATTAGCGCATTCGCGGCTTTTTTAGGAAACTCCAAGTCACTCAAAGTTTAAAAAGTTTAACTGATAAGAACTTCATTTACTTTGTGAAAACTTTGTGAAACATAGTGATCCTAAAAACATTATTTTTTCAGGAAATACTCTTTTAAGTATTCCAGCTTTAACATTTGAATATAAAATAGGATTTGGTTTTTAAATTCGTCTTCAATAGGTTGATCTAAAGTCCAATCCTCGATGGCCTGTAAAAAATTAAAATTTCCCGGCTTCGATTCTACAGAAGTCTTTAAAAGAATATACTGATATAGTTCAAAATCAGTAACTTCCTTTCTTCCTTTAAATATGATTTTAGGCAGAATATCTTTTGCTGTTATCGCCTCATTATTTTTCATCCTGTATCTAATATTCTCCATTTTTAACAATGGATAATCGGGAAATTGAGTACAGTATTGTTTTAGATGAGTAGCAAAAATCTCATTATTTTCTTCCCTATTTATCATTTTTAAATATAGATAACACATATAGGGATTATTGGAATAATTTTTCATAATCTCCGGAATTTTCGGATCAATTTCAGCCGAATCTGAACTCATTTGATATTTTGCACATTCAATAAAGTCAAACAAAGTCTCATTAGTTTCGTCATCCGAATCTAATTCTAAATCATTCAGTTCCGTTTCTTCGACAATCGGAAGGTCAAATATTTTATCCCAATAAGCAAGATAACCCTCAATAATTTTTGGATCGCATAAATCAAGATAGACAATGGTATTAGTGAGTTTTATCAAATCAATGAAATCTTGATGATTATTGATATCAGGGTCTTTTTCAGACATTTCCTGAAAAAGCATTCTCCTTTCGAGTGGTTCCAGCGTTTTAAAATAAGCATACCTCTCATCTTCCAATTCTTCAATATCATCATCAAAATCATCATCAGTATCAGAAAAGATAGGGAGTCCTCTTTTTCCAAAGTCAATCTCAATAAATTCGATATCATCTGTATCTTCTTCTAAAAAGTATTGTGTCGTTTTCGTGAAATCTATATGAGGCATAATATTAAATAAATCCGCAAAATCTACAGCTCCGAAAATAATATTGTGAACCAGAACATAATCAACAACTTGCAAATCTAATTGTTTTTTAATTGAACTAATAAACTCTTCATATTCAGATTTTTCGTAATTAAAATGAAAATCGGTACCCAATACACCGGAACGGTACAAATCCACCGAATAAATACAAGCAGTAATATTTCCATTGGGATGCTTTCTGGCAATAATAATATTGGCTTCCTTTTGTTCTTCCCAATCAGGGTTAATAAGACATTCATGTATGGGGAGCAATCTACCTTTGGTTTTGATATATTTTTCCGGACTTAAAGGTGGATTTCCAGCACTGGGTTTCTTATTTTTAGACATCTGAGTCAATTTTTTAATGAGACATTTATTATGGAGCAAATATAATATTTTTTTGAAAATCCAGAAGTATAGATGCTCAAGGCGAACAAATAAGCTATTCTCCTCCACCCTTTTCCCCTTCTCCTTTCTCCTTTTGCCTCATTAGCACATTATTTTGTATCTTTGCAGGTTCATTAAGAATTGATTTATGATTGAATATATTAAAGGAAAAGTTGTTGAAAAAAACCCGGCTTATGTAGTGATCGAAACTACAGGAGGGCTGGCTTATTTTATCCATATCTCTTTGGCTACATTCTCCAGCATCCAGAATATGGAAGAAGTAAAAATATTGACTCACTATGTGATCCGGGAAGATGCACAACTACTTTTCGGTTTTTATGAAGAGGAAGAACGAAATCTATTTCGTTTGTTGATCTCCGTAAACGGAATTGGTGTCAATACCGCTCGACTTATGCTCTCTTCCTTATCTGTAAATGAATTGATCAACGGTATTGCTACTGAAAATATTAAATTGATTCAGAGTATCAAAGGGATTGGTGCCAAAACAGCTCAAAGAGTAGTGATTGAGTTAAAAGATAAAATCGGAAAAACGACCATTCCAAATACAGAAAATTTTGCATTCAATTACAATAATAATAAAGCTGAAGCGTTATCTGCTTTAGTATCGTTGGGTTTTGTGAAAAATTCAGCTGATACTGTTTTAGAAAAAATCATTAAATCGGAGGGGATCAATTTGAGTGTGGAAGATTTAATCAAAAAAGCTTTAAAATTATTATAGACTAATAGATAGTAGATCAAGTGGTACTAAAAAAACAATCCCGATTTTTCATAATTCCTGCATTTGTTGTTATAGCACTCTATTCAGCACTTTGGGCCATTCCTAATACCAATAAGAACAGACCTCTTCATGCTGAAGCCTCTTCCATTGGTACTGAAAATGATTTTCAAAAAATCTTATCTTCAGAAAATCTTAATATGAATGCTGAAGATGGAACTGTAACTCCACCAGACACCGGATTGCCGGTTCCTATTCCACAGCCTATTAACAATCCACTTTCTGAAGGAAATCCATATTCACCTTTTCACTTAAGTACCCCTCCAGCTCTCTCTACAGAGATCTATTACGATACTCTTACCAATCAATTTGTTTTCCGAAACATGACCGGATCTGTTCAATATGGCCCTTCATCTTCTATGGATATCAACGAATATATTGGATACGATTTAAGAACTCAAACACGAAACTACTTTAAAGAACGGGGTGCCAGTCACTCGTCTAACCCTAACAAAAGAGGTGGTGGTGGTTTAATTCCTCAACTTAAAATTGGAGGAGACTTATTTGAAGGGATCTTCGGAAGTAATACCATAGATATACGTCCTTCCGGGAATGTTGAGTTACTCTTTGGAGTGCTTCATAACCGCGATGATAATCCGAATTTAACTGAAAGACAGAGAAAAAGGACTGAGTTTAAGTTTGATGAAAAGATCCAAATGAATGTGATCGCCAAAGTAGGTGATAAAATCTCGTTCAACTTGAACTATAATACCGAATCTAACTTCACTTTCGATAATAAAATGAAGTTGAAATATGAAGGAAAAGAGGATGATATCATTCAGTTAATGGAGTTTGGAGATGTAATGCTTCCACTTCAAAGTACTTTGATTACCGGTTCTCAAACCCTTTTTGGATTTAAATCTGCTTTAAAATTTGGAAAACTAACCGTTACTTCTGTACTTTCTGAGCAGAACTCTACCACACAAAGCATTACTGTTACCGGTGGTGCCCAAACCGAAGACTTCTATTTTAAAGCGGATGAGTATGAAGCCAATAAACACTTTTTTATTGCTCAATATTTCCGGGATAATTATAACAATTTCATGTCCACACTTCCTCTTGTCGGTTCTCCAATTGTAATCACAAGAATTGAGGTTTGGCGCACCACAGTGGGACCAGCAACTACTGAAAACAGAAATATTGTGGCATTTACCGACTTAGGGGAATCATCTCCTACCTATATTGGTTTTCAAACAACCGGTCAAATATTACCGGGTGATAACAGCAACAACTTGACCCTTTTAATTGACTCAACACAATACCGTGATATCAGCACCGCTTCCAATAATTTAAGAGTTTTCGGGTTAACCTCCGGCGTTGATTATGAAAAAGTGGAAAACGCCAAACTATTGAACCCTTCCGAATATACATTTAATAGTAAACTAGGGTTTATATCTGTTAATACAACATTAACATCAGATCAAGTGCTTGCTGTTGCATTCCAGTACCAGGTCATTGGGGATAGCAGGGTTTATCAAGTGGGTGAATTCTCTGATGAAGTAACATCTCCAAGTGCCATTCGCGTTAAGTTGATAAAATCTACCAACTTGGACACAAAATCTCCATTGTGGAAATTGATGATGAAAAACGTATATAACTTGAATGCCTACCAGATCTCATCTGAAAAGTTCAGATTAAATGTTTTATATACCGGTGATGATGAGGGTGTTGCCAATGGATTTTTTAATTCAGGATCCGTTAAAGGGATTCCTATTATTCGTTTGATGGGGTTGGATCGTTTGAATCAACAATTAGATCCTTATCCTGATGGTGTTTTTGATTATATCGATGGAGCAGATATCTCCGGGGGAACGGTTGTTTCCAGAAACGGTAGAATATTCTTCCCTACAGTTGAACCTTTTGGTAAGGATTTACGTGCTGTAATTCCAGAAACTGAGTTTGCTGACAAATATGCCTTCGATTCCTTGTATACTATGACTAAAACCATGGCTCAACAATATACGAGTAAAAACAAGTTCTTTATTGAAGGTTCCTATAGATCTTCTTATGGCTCTGAATATCAATTAGGTGCATTCAATGTACCACAGGGGTCTGTTAAAGTGTCTGCAGGGGGAATTCCATTGACTGAAAATCAGGATTTTACGGTGAATTATGGAATGGGAACAGTTACTATTACCAATGAAGGGATTTTAAAATCTGGTACTCCTATAACCATTTCAGTTGAAGATCAAAATCAGGCTGTAAATAAAAAATATTTATTTGGAGCCAATTTAGATTATAAATTCAACAAAGATTTCAATATTGGCGCTACTATTTTGAATTTGAGAGAGATCCCATATACCCAAAAAGTAAATTATGGAAATGAACCGATCAATAATGTGATTTGGGGGATGAACACTTCCTATAAGAAAGAGTTACCTATTGTTACAAAAATTGTTGATTTTCTCCCTTTTTACAGTACTACAGCCAAATCTTACCTTCAAGCAGATGCTGAGTTTGCACATTTTATCCCTGGTCATGCCAGTGTAATTGGGACTGAAGGGGTTACATATATTGATGACTTTGAGGGTTCCAAATCAACTATAGATTTAAAATCTTCTATTATGTGGATTATGGCTTCAACACCACAAGGACAACCTGACTGGTTTAGAGAAGCACTTCCCGTAGCCAACGATGCTCCTGACAGAAGAAAATTAGCTTATGGCTTCAATAGAGCAAGATTTTCATGGTACACCATTAGAGAAGAGCTTTATGGTACACTAACTCCACCTAACCTTACTGACGCAGATTTATCTAAGCCTTATGCCAGACCGGTATATAAAACGGAACTTTTTCCTAATAAAGAGTACGGTTCAACTGCCGAGTCTACCTTTCAAAGCACTTTTGATTTAGCATTTTATCCTTCAGAAAGAGGTTCTTATAATTATGATGTAACCGGAAGTGAAGGTTTCTCAGCCGGTATCAACGAAGATGGGTCATTGAAAAATCCGGAAACAAGATGGGGTGGTGTCATGCGGAAATTTGACTATACCGATTTTGAATCCAATAACTATGAGTACATCGAATTTTGGATGATGGACCCTTTCATTGAAAATCCAAATCATACAGGTGGTTTATTGGTGTTTAACCTTGGAGATATATCCGAAGATATCCTTAGAGATGGAAAAAAATTCTTTGAAAGTGGATTACCAGAAGATGGATCTGATCAAGATGTTGATTATACTGTTTGGGGTAGAGTTCCTACATTACAGCTTATCGTAAATTCTTTTGTAACTAACACCGAAGCAAGGTTAAACCAAGATGTTGGGTTTGACGGACTTCAGGATACTCGGGAACAGACTTATTTTGATGCCAATTATCTCCAACTATTAAGAAATCAATATGGGGAATCCTCTTTAGCATATCAAAAAGCCATAAATGACCCTTCTGCTGATAATTACCATTTTTATAGAGGTGAAGATTATGATGGTGCTGATGTTAAAATGGTAGATCGGTTTAAACTCTATAATAACTCTGATGGAAATACACCTACAGACGATCAAACACCTGAAACATATAACACTGTAGGTTTATCAAGCCCAAATACTGAAGATGTTAATAACGAC
>Ga0209098_1003963_pt1 | contig 11793 bp, 9 predicted proteins | sample AD_JPNHW1_MetaG_FD_184429 | JGI IMG/M metagenome (GOLD analysis project Ga0209098, IMG submission 184429) | Active sludge microbial communities of municipal wastewater-treating anaerobic digesters from Japan - AD_JPNHW1_MetaG (SPAdes) (version 2) | ecosystem: Engineered > Bioreactor > Anaerobic >... | reverse complement strand
GACTCTCTGCTGAACTGGAAAAGTTGTTTGAGTTAAAAGAAAAAGGAATTCTAACAGAAGAAGAGTACAATCAACAAAAAGCGAAATTGCTTAATGCATAAAAAAGTAAACAAAAAAAAGCTGACCTATCGATCAGCTTTTTTATTGCTCCTCAGGTAGGACTTGAACCTACGACCTACGGATTAACAGTCCGCCGCTCTAACCAACTGAGCTACTAAGGAGTGTTTATTGAACGCTTGCCCTTTTGGAAAGGCGATGCAAAAATAGAAAAGATTTTATTTCCACAAAAGAATATTGAAATTTTTTCTGACTTTCTTTCACCTCCCGTTAAAGAACAGTTATCGGATCATATCGAACCCGCAGAAGGGAACCAATACTTCAGGAACCTTAATGCCATCGGGCGTTTGATAGTTTTCCAAAATAGCAGCCAAAATTCGTGGCAACGCCAACGCACTACCATTCAATGTATGAACCAGCTCGGTTTTCTTCGAATCTTTCCCTTTAAAACGGCATTTAAGACGGTTTGCCTGGAAGGTTTCAAAATTGGAAACAGAACTAACTTCCAGCCAACGCTCCTGTGCCGCAGAAAAAACTTCAAAATCATAGGTCATAGCCGATGTAAAGCTCATATCACCACCACATAAGCGGATAATCCGGTAAGGTAATCCCAGTTTATTGACCAGACTTTCGACATGCGCAACCATTTCATCCAATATCTGATAGGAATGATCGGGATGGGCAATTTCTACAATCTCAACCTTATCGAACTGGTGCAACCGGTTCAACCCGCGTACATGAGCGCCCCATGAACCTGCTTCCCTGCGGAAACAAGGGGTGTAAGCCATGTTCTTGATCGGAAGTTCCGACTCGTCGAGGATGACATCACGGTATATATTGGTTACTGGAACCTCAGCGGTGGGGATCATATACAGGTTATCGGCTGTTGCATGGTACATCTGCCCTTCTTTATCGGGAAGCTGGCCTGTGCCAAAACCAGAATCCTCGTTTACCATAATGGGTGGCTGAATTTCCCTAAAACCTGCATTTTCCCCCTCATTCAGGAAAAAATTAATCAAAGCACGCTGAATTTTTGCGCCTTTGCCTTTGTACACTGGGAAACCAGCTCCGGTAAGTTTTATTCCCAAGTCAAAATCAATGATATCGTACTTTTTGATCAGTTCCCAATGAGGCAATTTATCTTCGGGTAAAGATGGGATTACTCCTCCCCTGCGGATTTCCAGATTGTCTTCTGCAGTACGGCCTTCAGGCACAAGTTCATTGGGAATGTTAGGCAATAAAACGACCAGGTTATTGAGTTTTTCATCGATTTCAGCAAATGATTGATCCAGATTTTTGATTTCATCTTTCAACTCTGCAGTTCGTTCCTTTGCGGCATTAGCTTCTGCAATCTTCTGATCTTTATATAATAAACCAATCTCTTTCGACAGGTTATTCATTTCCGATTTCAACGCATCGACCTTGGTTTGAGTAGTTCTCCGTTGAACATTCAACTCGTTGACCTGCCGGATAATATCTGTGGCATCGAAATGTTTTACTTTTAACCGTTCGATTACAAAATCGGGATTTTGTTGGATAAATTTCAGTGTAAGCATTTTCCAATTTCTTTTTAAATCATTGAACTGCAAAAATAGTAATTCACCCATCAACGAATGAATTTTTCAAAAAAAACTCTTTGATTTCTTAATGTTTGATATTTCCACATCCGGGGAAAAAGAATCCGGGAAAATATTCATACTTTCAGTGCCTTATCCAACAGGTACAACTCAAGACACTGAGAGATCAGTATTAAAAAAGTAAGCTTTATGGTTATGATTAAAAAAACAGTGGAAGATATCACCTTCTTCCAATCGGAAAAATTGGCCAGCCATTCAGAGATTATTCACTTCTTTTCGACCCGAAACAGTGGCATAAGCAAAGGGGCTTTTCATTCGCTAAATTTTGGGACCCATCACGGTGAAGAAGATAATATGAAAGCGAACCTTTCTTTGCTGGCAAAATCCCTGAATATTGATTCTTCAACGTTTATCATCCCAAAGCAAACTCACAGTGACCATATTGGAATCGTAGATGAATCCAATATTTTTTCAGTTTTTGAAGATACCGATGCATTAATTACCAATCTTCCTTCGGTTACTATTGCCATAAAGACCGCCGATTGTGTGCCTATTCTTCTGTTCGATCCGGAAAAGAAAGTCATTGGCGCGGTGCATTCGGGTTGGAAAGGAACCGCTCAAAACATCGTTGGCAAAACCATTGAAAAGATGAGTGCCACTTTTAACTGTAAATCCCCGGATATTCTTGCCGTGATAGGCCCCTGTATCGGAGCAAAAAACTACGAAGTGGGCAACGAAGTAATCAGTAGGATAAAAGCTGTTGCTACCGATCTCACAACAATATTTGATTCGGAAAATAGTCAGCAAGGAAAAGCTTTTTTCGATCTGATCCAGACCAATGTTCAGCTTTTACTTCAATCGGGTGTTTATAGAACCAACATCGATACAACCAACTTATGTACCTACACGTTGAAATCTGATTTTTTTTCGGCCCGCCGGGATGGAGCAATTACCGGAAGAATGATCAATGGGATAACCCTCCGGAAAAACTAAAAAAAACCGGCAGTCTCCTGCCGGTCATTATCATTTTGCTCTAATTTTTGGTAAACCAAATAACCGATTTGGCTAAAATTGGGATCTCTGCGGTTTCATGGTTCAGCCCATCAATAGCATCAACTTTCACTTTGGACGTTGCACCTGCAACCCTGAATTCTGAATAAAGCTTAAGCGATTGCTCGTTGGGTACAGTCATGTCTTCCTTCCCATAATAAAGGGTTACATTTGAAGCTACATTCCAAGCAGCTACAGAGTTGTCGGCTAATGCCGCTCTCAACCCGGCATAATTTTCGTCAGCATTGAAATCGGTAGAATCTTTTTCAAATTCATCATTAAACAACTCTCCCACATGACGCGTTCCAAACATTTCATTCATCTCGTTGCCTGTTCTGGAACCATTGAACATATCGGATAGTATCGGTTCAAAATTACTGCTATACACAAGGGTATCTTCAATATTTAAGCCCGCATACAACTTGTATGACTTGAGTAAATAAGCGAAGAAAAAAGGTTGATCGTACTTTACCTGAGATACCATCCAATTCCGGAAAAAATTCAAATTGTAAAAACCTGCACCACAAGCTGAAGCAGTAACTTTCAGATCACTGTTTTGAGTGTTATTCTCGATCGCACTCAATGCAGCCAACGTTGCACTGCCTCCCTGAGAATAACCCGAAAGGAACAATTTATTACTGAATTTACAGGGCTTTTCCTTTTTGACAAATTCTTTTGAAGCCCTGATCATATCGAGAACGGCATTTACTGCATACTTTTTGATCATGTACGGATGAAATACATTGGACGATGCCCCAAATCCAATATAATCGGGAATCACGACAATAAAACCAGTTGAAGCAACAAATGTCGCCATGGAAGTGACCGTTCCCAACGGATTGGAAGTTGGCGCCTCCGCATTGGTCGTCATCGTGCTGTGCTGATAACTTAACATCGGAAATTCATGGGAATTATCGTCTGTAACCGGTACGGCCAAAAGGCCCGAAGCGGTAATAGAATCTCCTTCAAGAGCCGTTTTATATTTAATCTTATAAACTTTGATGTCGTATTTTGCTTTGGCCGACAAATCCGACAATCCGGCTTCATTAAAATAGCTCTTGATATCTGAAGCAAGATATGATTTTGAAACAGGCGCATATTCCGTAAAATCTTCCAGATAAACCGGAATAAAATCACTGTCGTCATCCTTTTCGCATCCCGAAAAGAAAACCAACGACACAATAAAAAACATTGATAAAAAAGTTGTAATTCTCATAAACCTCATTTTTCTCTTAACAAATCCAACACACACGCAAGAAACAAAAAAACTTTAACGATGCAGAATCATTTCGATTTCATACAGTTCATTTTCCTCAAAATTAAGATTATCCATCGCATTCAAATTATCGGCCAATTGGGCAACCGAACTGGCACCTACCAAAACCGAAGTAACCCGCTGGTCCTTCAAAATCCAGGCCAGAGCCATCTGCGCCAGCGATTGCCCTCTTTTCAGCGCCAGTTGATTTAAGAATCTCACCTTTTCAATGGCTTGCTCAACTTCATTGGGCTGCAAAAAGCCCCACGATTTTGCCGCTCTCGATCCCGGTGGAATTCCTTTCAAATACTTATCGGTAAGAAGCCCTTGTGCCAATGGAGAAAAAGCAATCACTCCCACGCCATTCTGGCTGGCTGTATCGAGCAATTCGTCTTCAACCCACCTCACAAACATGGAATATTTTACCTGATTGATCAAACAGGGTGTGCCAAGCTCTTTCAAAATAGCTGCCGCCTTAAGTGTATCGCTGGCAGAGTAGTTCGAAATTCCGACATACAATGCTTTCCCCTGCCGGACAACATGATCGAGAGCCATCATAGTCTCTTCAAGCGGAGTTTCTGGGTCGGGCCGGTGATGATAAAAAATATCAACATACTCCAATCCCATTCGCTTTAAACTTTGATCGAGGCTCGAAACCAAATATTTCCTTGAACCCCATTCGCCATAAGGACCGTCCCACATCCAATAACCTGCTTTGGTCGAAATGATAAGCTCATCACGGTAAGGCATTAAATCCTTTTTTAATATTCTGCCAAAATTTTCTTCCGCAGAACCAGGAGGTGGTCCATAATTATTGGCCAAATCGAAATGAGTAATACCCCGATCGAAAGCATATGTTACAACTTCCCTTCCCACGACAAAAGGATCGACATCGCCAAAGTTATGCCAGAGGCCTAATGAAACCGAAGGCAATTTCAACCCCGACTTACCACACCTATTGTAGGTCATTTTCTCGTAACGGTCTGCAAACGGAATATAATAGTTCATCATTCAGATATTTCCTCAAAAATACAATAAACATTTATTTAAACCCAATTCTGCAAAATGGATCTTTTTTTTAAAATCGATTCATTAAAAGCACGCCTGTTTTATCTTTGAAAAAAATAAATAAAATGGAACGAATCGATTTCAAACCCGGCACAATGGTTTATCCGCTTCCTGCTGTTCTGGTCAGTTGCGGATCTACCCCTGAAGAGTATAATCTGATTACCATTGCCTGGACGGGCACCACTTGCAGCGACCCTCCGCAATGTTACATCTCTGTTCGCCCGGAAAGATATTCGTACGACATCATCCGCCGTAACAAAGAGTTTGTGATCAATCTGACAACAGAAGAGTTAGCCCAAGCGACTGATTGGTGTGGTTGCCGTTCTGGCAGCAAATACAACAAGTGGAAAGAGACCGGCTTAACCCCGGGCAAAGCTAAAATAGTGAATGCCCCTATTGTTTGTGAGTCACCAGTAAACATTGAATGCAAGGTGAAAGAGATTATTCCGCTCGGTTCTCACGACATGTTTCTTGCAGAAGTGGTAAACATCAGCGTTTCGGAAAAATACCTTGATCCAAATACCGGAAAATTCAATCTATCCGATGCCAACCCATTGGTATACAACCACGGAAGCTATTATCGACTTGGAAAGAAAATTGGGAAATTTGGATGGTCGGTTGAAAAGAAAAGTCGAAAAAAGAAATAAAATCGCCAAAGTATGCACCTGCATAAAAAGAACGACTAACAGCAAGGGCTATTCCCTCTCATCCTCCAACGCATTCATAATACAACGGAACCCGACAAAACAACGAGCCGAATCCTGATATTCATAATCACGGGTCGAAACTTGCAGGTAATAAGAAACGTCTTTCCACGATCCTCCGCGAACCACTTTCCGTTTCAATGCCGGCGGGTCATCATCGGAAGCATCGTATTGAAATTCGGGATTAAAAGTACTAACCATCTGATGTCCTGATGGATCATATGCGGTACTGGTCCATTCGGAAACATTACCGGCCATGTCATACAGCCCATAGCCATTGGGGTCAAAGCTGCCAACTTTCATTGTCTTCGCTGAATAATAACTATCAGCAATATAATTTCCACGTAAAGGCTTGAAATTGGCCAGGTAACAACCCTTATGGGTACTTGTGTAGTAACTTCCCCACGGATATTTATTATTCACTTTTCCACCTCGGGCGGCATATTCCCATTCTGCTTCAGTAGGCAATCGATAAGGATGAATGGATTGAATGTGCGATGCTGCTAAAAATTGATCACGAAACATGGTTCGCCAATGACAAAATGCATTGGCCTGCTCCCAGGTTACCCCAACAACCGGATATTCATTAAATGCCGGATGGTAAAAATATTTAAGGGTCCAGGGTTCGTTGTACGAATAGGTAAAATCGCGTACCCAAACCAACGTATCGGGATAAACCGGCACTCTGTTTTTAATAATGAAAGATGAACGATCTTTAATTGGATTTGTTTTACCCGTTTTGTGGTCGACAACCGACCCTGAATATTTTTGTGTTTCATAATCAAAACTATTCGATAAAAGAGCTGCCTGCTTCAAATCGATGACATAATATTCATAAAATATTTGCCGGTAATCCAATTCCCGTTTCCCTTCAAACCGCTCTTTACCCTGATAAAATAACGGTTTGAGTGCCTCAGTCACTTCCGTTTTATCATCGGTCCAGATGGTAGCCGCCTTAGCACGATCAATCATTGGAGGGTCAATAAGTTGTTTATCTTTATCGACAGCCTTATAATAATCAATTCCATCTTTAAAGGTTAAAGAAACAGCAACCGAATCAGCCACCCATTTCACGTATTGACGATATTCACTGTTGGTTATTTCGGTTTCATCCATCCAGAACGAATTTACCGATACATTCCGGGCATTCTGGATGCGTTGATCGAGCACCTGATCACCTCCCCCCATTTGATACGATCCTTGTTTGATATAAACCATTCCATAAGGAACAGGCTCAAACCAAACCGGCCGTTTCTTCCCTCTCAAGTCATAGTAAACCAAATCAGATTTGCAGCTAACCAAAAACAAGAGAGAGATAAGCAACAAGGAAAAATATTTCAGAAAAATGTTACGCACTCAAAAATCGTTTCTCAAATAACGTTGAAAAAAATGTTCTATTGCCTTATAATGTAAAAGCCTTATGGAAATCCATAAGGCTTCAATCGGTTCAATATCTTGAATTACAGATTAATTTTCCCACAAATCCTGTTCGTAATCGAATATCTCTTTTTTGATCCGATCTGATTCAAGTTGAGCTTCACGGCCAGAAAGATAATCCGTGATCAACCGATCGTTATAAACGTTGGCTTCTCTTACAAAATTGGCCTTGAATTTCCTGTTTACAAACAAATCATCGAAACTATACAATTCAGTATCATTCGTTGGATTATAAACCGGAATAGTAGCCAGGTACTCTCGGGCATCCGGATAATAAATCCAGAACAAATAATTCATTCTCCTATCCATCGGAAATCCACTAGCTGTTGGGGCTCCAGTTATCTTATCATACTCACGGATAAAACACAAACCAATGATTTCACAATTTAACTGAGAGGATTTTCTGTCGAAATACCATACTTCCTTTACCAGAATTTGAGTGATTTCGTCGGGTAACCAACGTTGGTCAATTGTACCCCCAGAATATTGCATAACATTCTCATCCAAAGCGGCCAACGAATCGGGTATAATAATGTTATTCTGGTCAAATTCAAATGCATTGTTTTTAAATTGTGGTTTAAATGCAAACAGAGAACCATTTTTAATCCCTTCTGTAACAGCCATGATCAAACTTTTCCGGCCATGTATTGTATCAAGCGGATAATAAAGCGGCAAATTCATTTTTTCCCGGAGATCAATGATTTCCCAAGCAACTTTCGACCACATCACATCTGCTTCCCGAACATAAGGATATGCTATTGCTTTTCGTTTAGCAAAATCATTTTCCTGTTGATAAGTGCTGTAAAAAGGCCCAAATTTATCGGTGAACCTCACACTACCACCCTGCTGAGAAAAACCCAGAACGGGTAATAAAACTAACATCAAAGTTTTAACTATACTTTTCATATCAGATGGATTTTGCATTTTTAGTTTACTGTATAAATAGTCGGTGACAATGAGACATTGGTAACGGTACTATTCCCTTTGATCCTTGCCTTAATATTTTCAAAAATGATTTTATCACCTTTCTTAACACCTGTGAGCAGAGTCTTTTGAGCTGCCGTAAAAAGTTCACTCGAAGAGGATGCAGTAGCGGTCATCCCCCCTCCGGTAGGAACAGAAACATCAAAACTAGTCACCTCAAACTCCAGGTCGAAAAGAAAATCTTCTAACGTAGCCGTTAAATTTTTGACCTGTAACGGATTCAAATAAGCCCGGGGAATGTTTGCGCCCGATGTAAAAACACCCAGCGTAGCAAGAGGTGGAGGTACATCTTTCACCCTGAATGTCTTAACTCCCATAAGAACTTCTTTCCCATCCAGGTTAGCATATACCGTTACCTTGGTATTGGTATTAAGGCTTGTAGGCTTTGCCACCCACTGATTTTGACCTTGGGCAATTGAACCATTATCAATTGTTGCACGTACCTGACTGCTTGAGACACCAGGCACAGAGATTTCTAACGGGTTTTCAATTCCCCGGTACAATACGTTCATTTTGGATGGAGAAATGGTTGCCGTAGGAGCAGCAACTTCATATTCGCCGGAAAATGGAGCACTTGCAGGGTTCCCTTCGTACATGTACCGGATTTCACCCCGGTACTGATGCTTTCCTGGTTCTGATGATGATGCCTTAAAAATTGCTTTCCCTCCTTGTAAAGGTATGGGAGTAGAACTTCCATTAACATAAACATTCGCTTCAGGTACATTGGTCACAGCCGACAAGAAAATTTCAGCCTCAAAGTTTTGAGAACCAGATATAACATAAGTCGATTTAGGGATCACCTTTGCTTCAAAAGAACTTTCTTCGCTCAACGCGGAATACAAAGCGGTCAATACAGAGCTTTCGGTAAAGCATACATCACTTTGCATTTTATCCAGCAGGGTGATAGAGGCAATTACCGGAGAACTTCCAAAACTTAACTGAACCCAGGTTTTAGAATTGGTATCTTTATCTCTCGTTACGGGATCAGATACATCCAAGGTTTTTTCGATATTTTCATAAAAACTATCTCCGAACCGGTTCTTCAAGAGCGAATCATTTTTGATAATCGCTATCATTTGTTCTTTGTATTCAAGGATCTTGGCTTTCAATTCCTCTCCTTTTCCTCTTTCAACCATTATCAATGGAGACACATTTAAATCGTCCTGCCGTTTAAGAATGAGCGTGTCGTTATCTTTTGTAACGATATGAGGATACTCAGAGGGTAATTCTTCGCCTGGATTCAATTTTTCAGCTCCTGCTTGTATTGCCATATCTTGTTTAAGCCCAACAATGATTGAAATAATCGATTCACTAATTGAATGAACCGTTTTTGCCTTCTCAATATAAACACTTGCCAATTGCTTATTTTGCCCATTATTGACCTGCCATTCAAAATCCTCCAGGATGGAACTATTTTTCTTGGTATAACCATCCAAGCTTTTAACCATACTTGCATCAATGACTTTAAAAGCATTTAATGTCTCAACCGACACATTCAGTGCTAGCATGGCAGTAAGCACCAGATACATCATGTTGATCATTTTCTGCCTCGGGGTCTCCGGACAATTCTTAGCTCCCATAATCTATCCCCTCGTTACTTTTTAATATTAATAGCGCCAAGCATCCTGCCGTATACTTTATTCAAAGCCTGGATATTTTCACTTATTTCTTTGGTGCTATCATTAAATTTACGCGTTTCCTCAACCGATGAATGAAGCAATTTTCCAATTTCCCCTACGCTGGTTGAATACTCTTTCATTACATCATCAATTTTTGCTGCTCCTTTAAGATGCAACTCATAAGCTGCATTCAAAGCGCCCATACTCTTATTTAATTTTTCAATGGTTTCAACATACTTTGCGGAACTTTTTTCCAACCCTTTAAAACCTCCGGAGATACTATCAGCAACCTTATGATAAGATTCGTTGAGCTCTGATGCAGATTTTTGCAGCTGCTCACCAAAAACCTTACTCGACTCTTTAATGTCGGAAGAAAATTTTTCACCGGTATTTTTCATACCATCTGCAGTCGTTTTTACCGAAGCAGAAAACTCGTTTACCGTTTGAGATATATTGGTAGAAGCCTTTTCAGCAGAAACTTTGATTGTTTCTCCAGTAGTTTTTATTGAGGCTGTTAAATCGACTGAAGATTGAACAATTCCTTCAGAAGCTTTGTCGCTTGATGAACTGATCTTTTGGGCGGCAGTTTTAAATGTATTAGAGATTTCCTGAACATTCTCGGCAATAGCGCCCGACATATTTTTATTCGACTCTACAACTTGATTAAGAGACTTTGACGCTTCTTGAAGGTTTTTAACAAAACCATTTGTTTCAACAGTAGCTTTTGACAGATCAGATATTCCTTCAGCAGCTTTTGAAAGTTTATCAAAACTCTCATTTAACTTTTTGATCTGTTCGGCAGGCAAATCCTTGATTGAAATAGTCGTGGATCCACCACCACCACCGCTGAAGCCTTCTCCGGTACCCGAGCCAGAACCTGAACCACCACCACCAAAAAAGTTAGGATGTTTTTTATCTGTTTCAGCGTATAAGATTTTCTTCTCTTCCAAATCATCGGGTTCCCGTAATTGAGGATATACTTTCTTCCAATCGGGGCTCTCCATTAAAGGTTCAAAAGCAGAAATAAAGAAAATCAGTGCCTCCATCCCCATTCCGGTCATAAGAAATCCACTTGCAGCTGGCCAGTGTTCAAGCTTAGCCAAAGCACCTATCAACACTACTGAAGCACCAAAACTATAAGTGTAATTCTGAATTGTTCTCCACTTTCTAGTATGCAAAAAATCACCAATATTCATATCAAAAAAATTTGAACCATTTATAATTTAAAATTCATTGCCAAACGATGAACGCACACACCTGAAACCAATAAACGATGTTGCAGAATCCTGATATTCATAGGTACGGGACGAAGTCTGAATAAAATAACCTACATCTTTCCAAGATCCACCTCTGATCACTTTTCGTTTCATAGCGGGAGGATCAGAATCTTCGGCACGATATTGAAAATTCGGATTAATTTGGCTAACCATAGTTGTGGATAAAACATCCCATGCTGTAATCGTCCATTCTGCAACATTACCCGCCATATCGTATAAACCAAAATCATTTGGAGGATAACTAGCAACTTTCATTGTCGCTAAACCACCATCCAAAATATAATTACCTCGCATGGGTTTATAGTTGGCCATGAAAGCTCCCATTTGATTGCGTGAATAATATCCACCCCAGGGATACATTGAATTCTGCAGGCCTCCTCGAGCTGCATACTCCCATTCATATTCCGTAGGCAACCGGTAAGCCATAACCGTTGCTTGTCCATTGGCACCATAAACCATATCCTGCATTTTTGATCGCCACTGGCAGAAAGCATTTGCCTGCTTCCAATTCACGCCAACAACCGGATAATAATCAAAGCCCGGATGCCAAAAATACATACTGGTCCACGGCTCGTTATAGGAATAGGTAAAATCCCTGATCCAGCATAAAGTATCGGGATAAATGTGTTCTCTTTCCCTTACAATAAAATCGGAACGGTCTTTAATCCCTCCATCATATTTTCCGGTTTTATAGTTGAAGCTATTGGCTCTTTGGGCAGCCTTCTGATAATCGATCCACTGATATTCAAAAAATAGTTTTCGGGA
>Ga0209098_1003962_pt1 | contig 11794 bp, 9 predicted proteins | sample AD_JPNHW1_MetaG_FD_184429 | JGI IMG/M metagenome (GOLD analysis project Ga0209098, IMG submission 184429) | Active sludge microbial communities of municipal wastewater-treating anaerobic digesters from Japan - AD_JPNHW1_MetaG (SPAdes) (version 2) | ecosystem: Engineered > Bioreactor > Anaerobic >... | reverse complement strand
GGTCAGCAGCGTGAAGGCGGCGCATTCGATGGCGCGCAGGGCCGCGTTCATGTTGCGCTCGATGCAGGGAATCTGCACGTAGCCTTCGACGGGATCGCAGGTGAGGCCGAGATTGTGCTCCATGGCCATTTCCGCGGCGTATTCGATCTGGTGGAGCGTGGCGCCGCAAAGCTGGGCGGCGGCCGCCGCCGCCATCGAGCAGGCCGAACCGATTTCGGCCTGGCAGCCGGCTTCCGCGCCGGACACCGTGGCGTTGGCGCGGATGGAAGCGCCGAAGAGGCCGGCGGTGGCCAGGGCTTCGAGGATCTTGCGCCGGGGCATGCGCCGCGCGGTCTGGAAGAAATAGAGCACGGCTGGCAGCACGCCGGCGGCGCCGCAGGACGGCGCCGTGACCACCTGCATGCCGGCGGCGTTTTCCTCCGCCGTCGCGAGCGCGAAGGCGGCCACGAGGCCCATTTCGCGCGGCGCGCCCTTGAGGGCCTTGGCGCGGTGCCAGGTGGTGCCGGCGCGCCGCGCCAGCTCCAGCGTGCCGGGCAGGATGATCTGCTGGCTGCCGAGGCCGCGCCGGATCGTGTCGATCATGGCGTCCCAGACGTCGCCCAGGCGCGACCACAGGTTGCGCTCGACGTTTTCCACCAACTGCCAGAAGGCGAGATCGTTGGCCCGGCAGTAGTCCATCGCTTCCGATATGTTGGCGACGGGATACTCCGCCGGCGGCGTCAGGACGACGGGCGTGCCGTCGGCTTCGCGCAGGTTGCCGCCGCCGATGCTGCAGACGGTCCATTCCCGCAGCGGCTTGCCGGCGGCGTCGAAGGCCTCGAACTTCAGCGTGTTGGGATGGGGCAGATTCGGGGTTTGCGCGTCGAAGACGACTTCGACGTGGATCGGGTCGAGGGTGCGGACGAGGGTGCGGTCCGTCCAGTGGCCGCGGCCCGTGGCCGCGAGGCTGCCGTAGAGCGTGACGCGGATGCGCGCCGGCAGGACGGGCAGGCTGGCGACGAAGCGGCGCGCCGCCCGCTGCGGCCCGATGCTGTGGGTGCTGGAGGGGCCCGCGCCGAGCGCATAGACCTCGAAAATGGATTGCAGGCGCCCGCTCATTCCGAATTTCCGGCCGCCCGCGCGCAGGCGCGGCGGAAGGCGTCGCGCAGGACCGCCAGCCCCAGCCAGATCAGCGCGCCGTTGCGCACCAGGTTCCAGCCGTCGGAAACGGCCGCGTCCGCGCGCGTGGAGAAGCAGCCGCACGACGCCTCGATGCCGCGCACCAGATTGAGCGAAATGGCGAGGGTGAAGACCGTCAGCATGCCGACGATGAGCGTCGCGCCGGCCGCGCGCAGGCGCGCCGGCCCCGCCAACACCGCCAGGCCCGCCGTCAGTTCGATCCACGGCAAGACGATGGCCACCAGATTCACGAATTCGCCGGGCAGGATCCGATAGCGGTTCACGGCCAGCGCGAACAGTTCCGGATCGCGGATCTTGGCGATGCAGGCGCCGAGGAAGACTGCCGCGACGGCGAAGCGCGCCAGCCAGATGAAGACGGGGCGGACGCGGCTCATGGGGCGTCTCCTGCGTGGACGGCGCCTTCGTATTCCGTCCATTCGGCGTAGCCGCCGGGATAGAGCGTCACGTTGTCGAAGCCGTAGCCGCGCAGCTTCACGGCCAGCTCGAGCGCGTCGTCGCAGTCGGCGCCGCCGCAGTACGTCAGGATGGACGTGGTGGGTTTCAGCCAGGCGGCGAAGTCGCCGAGGCGCCGATCAGCCTCGGCCACGGGCACGTTGCGGGCGCCCGGCAGATGCCCGGCCGCGTACTGTTCCGGGGTCCGCGCGTCGAAGATCGCCGCGGCGGGATCGTTCACGCGCTCGCGGACGGTGGCCAGGAACGCGACGGGCACGCCTTGGCGGAAGGCCAGGTTTTCCACGTGGTGTTCCCAGTCGCCGATCCACGGCAGGCGCGTGGCGACGGGGCGCAAGGCGTTGGCGGCGAAACCCAGCGCGGTCGCCAAGACGAGCAAGGCCGCGCACTTGCCGGCCAGCCACAGGCATTCGCCGCGGGAGTTTGCCGCCGATTCGGGCATCAGGAGGCCGGGAGCGGTGGCAGCATGGTCGCGGGGGCGTCCGCGGGCGCCGGGGCGGGCGGGACCACCACGTAGGCGGCCACGGGGATGGTGATTTCCGGCTGGTCGCCGCGATCGGTCCGGATGAAGACGGTGCCGTTGACGTTGCCTTCGGGCAGCGCGGGGTCGAGCGCCAAGGTGAAGCGGTGCCGCGTGCCGTCGGCGTCGGCGGCCGGCGCAACCGGCATCAGAAGCAGGCCGGGATGGTCGGTGCGGGATTCCAGGATCCGGATGGGGCCGGCGGCGCAGATGACCTCGAATTCGCGGCTGCGGACGGAGTTGGGCTCGATGCGCCCGAAGAAGAGGCTGGAGGGTTCCGCGCGCAGGATCTGCAGCGCCGTGCCCTTCAGTTGCAGGATCAAGGTCGGATTCTGCGGGTCGTTGCATTGGACGGTGATGGATTTCTGCTGGAGGCCGGAACGTCCGCGCAGATCGAGCTTGGCATGGATGAAAGCCTCGCCGCCGGGCGGAATCACGTCCAGGGAAGGCTTGGCGGCCGTGCAACCGCAGGAAGCATGGACGTTCTGGATTTCCAGCGAAAGCGTGCCGGCGTTGCGGATCGGATAGTCGTGTTCGACGAAGCCGGTGTTGGACTGTTCGCCGAAATCGAAGTTCGGCTCGTCGCAGACGATGCGGGGCGTCAGGGCGGCTTCCGCCGGAGCGGGCGCCTCCTGGGCCGCGAGGGAAAGGGGCAACAAAACGCCTAGAACCAATGACGGAAACAAGATTGCTTTCATGGAAAGGGAATCTAGCGCATTTGCGGGCGGCTTTCAAGCCGCAGGGCACGCCGTCACAAATCGATTTGGAGGCCGTCGTAGGCGGGGGCCATGCCGGCGGGCAGCAGGCGTTCGGCCTGGGCGTGGGAAACCTCGTGGCACAGGTGCAGGACCAGCGAGCGCCGGGCGCCGATTTCCCGCAGCGCGGCGGCGGCTTCGTCGAAATTCATGTGCGTGGGGTGGGGCCGGATGCGCAGCGCATCGATCGCCGCCAGATCGACGCCGCGGCAGAGCGCAAGCGTTTCCGGCGGCAGGAACTTGCAATCGGGAATGGCGACGAGGGCGCGGCCGGCGCGTTCGATCTTCCAGCCGATCATGTCGGCCCGGCCGTGCTCGGCGGGCAGCGGCGTCAGGCGGAAGCCGCGGAACTCGAACGGGCCCTCCACCGCGCGCAGGTCGATGCGCGCCAACGAGGTGCCGGGAATCGGCGGCAGGTCGAGATAGTCGAAGATCTTGCGCAGGGTGGCCGCGGTGCCGGCGGACGCCCAGACGGGCATGGGTTCCGGCATGCGGTTGGTGTAGGCTCGCAGGTCGTCGAACCCGAACACGTGGTCGGCGTGGCCGTGGGTCATCAGCACGCCGTCGATGCGCCGGATGCCGTGCGCGAGGCATTGGCTGCGGAGATCCGGCGGCGTGTCGATCAGCAGCGCGGCGTCGTCGGCCTCGACGAGGATGGCGGTGCGGAAGCGCCGGTCGCGCGGATCGGGGGAGCGGCACGTGGCGCAGTCGCAGCCCAGCATGGGGATGCCATAGGAAGTTCCGGTTCCGAGAAACGTCACGCGCATGGCGGGCACTTTCGCATTTTCCCAAGGCGCCGAAAACGTTTTTCGCGGCGGAAAAATTGGCATTCCGCGCGGAAGCGCGGCACAATGGCGGCATGAATCAAGTGGCGCTGGAACGGATCGCGAAACGGGAAGTGGAGGCCTTGCGCCTCGAACTGCCGCGGGAGATGGCGCGGCGCGCCGCGGAGGTGCCGGTGGTGATGCTCGCGCGGCCGACGAAGGCCATGGTGCGCGACGACGGCATCGATCCGGATCTGCTCGGGCTGTTCGTGGGCCCCAACTGCGCGGAAGGCGTGGAAAGCGGCGATCCGCTGCCGCCGGAAATCCTGCTCTTTCTCGAAAACCTCTGGGATTTCGCGGAAGGCGACGAGGACGCCTTCCGCGAAGAAGTCCGCGTGACCTACTTCCACGAACTCGGCCACTACATCGGCCTCGAGGAAGGCGACCTCGAAGACCGCGGGCTGGAATAGATCCGCGGCGGGGCGGGTTTTGGCCCGCGGTTACGGAGCCAACGGGCGGGCGCCCTGGCAGGCGGGAAAAGCCGGGCAGCCCCAGAAGGACTTGCCGGCGTTGGGGCCTTTGCGCGCCGTGCGCAGGGCCATCGGTTTTCCGCACCGAGGGCAGTCGGGGGCCTTGGCGGTCGCCGGATCGGCCGGATCGTTGCGGCGGCGCTCGCGCTCCGCGATGCGCGCGGCGGCCAGCGTTTCGCTGTAGCCGCCGTCGCGGATGAAGCCACGTTCCAGCGCGGCGATTTGCTGATCGAGCAGGAAATTGGCCTGGTGGATCAGGCAGATCGTCGCGTTGGCGGCCACGGCGGGATCGGCGCTCTCCAGCCAAGGCGCATAGCGCGTCCAACGCGCGCGGTCGCCGCGTTCCGACGGATCCGACAGATCGAGCGGATCCGCCGGATGGGGAAACCCCAGCTCGCGGACGGCCTTGGCCTCGGGGGAATCCTTGGCCCACGTGGGCAAATTGCGCTGGCGGAGGAAGTCCTCGTAGTCGAGCAGCAGTTCGTCGAGGCTGGCCCGGGCCACCTGGACCAGCCGCAATTCGGTTTGGCTGGAGGTGGCCGCCGCGCGGCTGCCTTCGGCGATGTTCTGGCGTCCGCTGCGCGCCGCCTGCACCATCTGATCGACCGTGCGCGAGCGCGGGTCCAGGAAGCGCGCGCAGAACTTCACCGTGGCGTCGTAGACGATCGTCGCCGTCTGGAAACTGCGCAACTGGCGGTAGCCCCCGCTGGGGCGCAGGCGCCGGGGCCGCTGCGGGGCAGATGAACCCGCCGGATCCGACCGATCCGTCCGATCGGACGGATCCGGCGGATGATCTGGGGCTCGGCCCTTCATGCCCCCCCCGCGGCCTGTTTCCTGCGCGGCTTTTTCTGCGGCTTTTCGGGGAAGAGGGTGGTGAGGGCTTGGTAGCGGGCGAAGAGGTGCTCGACGCGGGCGCGCTCGGTCTCGAAGGGCGCGGCGCGATAGGCGCGGTCCACCGCGCGATCGAGCGCGGCGTGCGCCTTGGCCAGCCCGGGGGGCATCGTCACCGGATCGTACAGGTCCGCCAGCGTCGCGCCCTTTGCCAGGTGCTGCGCGCGCTCGTCCAACACCGCCTGCGCTAGGCGCTCGATCTCCGTGCGGCGCTCGTCGGTGATCTTCTCGGGCCAGGGGAAGGTGTTGTAGACGATGTTGCCGGAATATCGGTATCGCGATTCGAGGCGGCCGGCGACCTGGCGCATCCAAGCCATGTGCATGGCCGAGGTCAAGATGCCGAAGTGGTAGAGCGTGGCGTTGGGAATGATATGTACCAAATTGCTGGCGATAGTGTTGGCATCCATGAATCCGATCGGCACATATTTGCGGTGCTCCGACGAGACGCCGGGAATCAAGATGTAGGCGCTATCGGGGTGCGAGACAAAGAAGAAAAGTTGGGGTGTTTCAGCTTTTTGTCTTGTTGCTTTGGCTGTGCTTTTCAAGCGCAAGTCGCGGACATTCTGTATGCGCTGCAAAATGGTAGGGCACTTCCTGAGTTCTGCGGGGTTGGCATCTTTGAGCCAAAGACAAAAGCGTGCGCCCCCGTTCAGAAACTCATCAGCGCCGACATATGGGCGAAAATATTTTGCGGCAGTGGGTTCTTTGGCAATCAACTCGTTCTTATCGGCCTCGGTGAAAAGATAATTGCCGCCGTCGATCGGCATATTCCCAAAAAATATTTCAGGAACAGGGCATATCGGAGTTACTTGCCGGGTAGCGAAAACAAACGGTGCGTCGAGCAAGTAGGGACTAATGTTCTTGACGGTCAATTTCAGCGGTTCGCCCTGGATGTCTTCATACTCGAAAAGAACCTTATTGGCGCGATCCACCGTTGAAAAACCGATGATGACGACATGAACATGCGCCTTGCCGCGGGCTTCGCTTTTCCAAGCGAATGTGCGATGGGCGAAATTGAGATGCAGTCCATAGGTGGCGAGGGACTGCCAAAGAATGCCAACCTGCACGCCTTGGGAAATGGAATTGGTTGAAACAAAGGCACATTCAATCATAGTGCCTTGGATGTATTGCGCCGCCTTCATGTACCAGCAAGTGACGTAGTCGAGGTCTCCACAATCCTTCGTGTTGGGGAACAGTTCGTGGATTTCCTGCTTCTGTTCGGCATTTTTCATGCGCGAGCCCACGAACGGCGGGTTGCCCATGACGTAGGCGCATTCCTGGGGCGGCAGCAATTCCTTCCAGTCGGTGCGGAGGGCATTGGCGCAGAGGATGTGCGGCGCCTTGGTGAGGGGTAGGCGGGCGAAGTACTGGCCGAGTTTTTCGGCGAGGTCGCGGTTCATGAGGTGGTCCATGAGCCACATGGCGACTTCGGCGATGCGGGCGGGCCATTCGTCGATTTCGATGCCGTGGAACTGATCGACGTTGACGCGGGCGAGCTGGCCGACGTCCACGATGCCCTGGGTTCCGCCGTGGAGGGTGGCGAGGAGGTCGTTTTCGAGGGCGCGGAGTTCGCGGTAGGCGATGACGAGGAAGTTGCCGCAGCCGCAGGCGGGGTCGAGGAATTTGAGGGCGGCGAGCTTGGCGTGGAGCTTTTCGAGGGCGGCGCGGTTGGCGCCGGCCTTGCGGCGTTCTTCGCGGAGGTCGTCGAGGAAGAGGGGGCGGATGACCTTGAGGATGTTGGCCTCGGAGGTGTAGTGGGCGCCGATCTGGCGGCGGGCGCGGGGCTCCATGACGCCCTGGAAGAGCGCGCCGAACACGGCCGGGGAGATGCGCGACCAGTCGAAGCGGGTGGCTTCGAGGAGGGCCTCGCGCATGGCGGCATTGAAGTGGGCGACGGGCAGCGGCGCGGCGAAGAGGCCGCCGTTGACGTAGGGCAGGGCGGCGAGGGCTTCGTCGAGCGTGGTCTGGCGTTGCTCGCGCGGGAGGTCGAGGGTTTCGAAGAATTCGGCCAGGCGCGGGCCGAGGTCCTTGCCGTCGGGGGCGGATTCGTGGATGAGGAGGTCGAAGGAGTTGGAGTCGAAAATGCCGGTGTCGTTGGCGAAGAGGCAGAACAGGAGGCGGACGAGGAAGACCTGGCGTTGGTGGTTGGGATAGCCGGCGTCTTCGAGGATGTCGGCCAGCCGGGCCATGAGGTCGGCCGCCGCGACGTTGACGGCGGGTTCTTCGGCGAAGGCGTGTTGCTTGTAGCCGGCGACGAAGGCGAAGTGCTTGACGTGGCGGTGGAATTCCTTGAGGGGAAAGTCGGCGACGAGATGGCCGGGCGCGGCGGCGTCTTCGAGGTCGTAGAGCTGGAGGCGGGCGAAGTCGGTGACGGTGACGTAGCGGGGGACGTCGATGGCGCGGCCTTCGCGCAAGAGGTCTTGGACGTAGTCGAAGGCTTGGCTCTTGGCTTTGTCGAGATCCTTGCCGGCGGACTTGTGTTCGGCGAGCAGGCGGCCTTTCCAGAAGAGATCGATGCGGTTGTAGGTGCCGGCGAGCGAGCGGACGGGTTCCTCGAAGCTGGCGACGGCGCGGCGGGACATGCCGAAGACGTTGAAAAAGGCGTCCCAGAAGGATTTGGCTTCGGCGGTTTCGCGGGTTTCGGCGGCCCACTCGCGCGAGAAGGCGATGGCACGGGCCTTGATTTCGTTCCAGCTCAGCGGCATGGGAAAGAATTTAGCAGAAAGGACGTTGGCTGTCGATGGGGGGCGGCGGGCCGGAAACGAGCGACAGGAGTCGGGACGCGCATGGGAGCGGGGCCGGATTCAACCGCGGCGCACGCGGCGCCTAACCGCATGGGAACGGGGGGTCAGGATCCGGTGCCGTTTTTCTTGGCCTTCTGGGCGGCGGGCTTCTTGGTTTGGGGTGGGGGGAGGTCCGCCAGTTTCTTGGAGCCGTCGCGCTTGACGGGCGCGGCGGCGTAGAAGGCCTCGGCTTCGGGCAGGTGCTTGCGCAGTTCCTGCACGCGCTTGAAGTCGCGCGGGTGGGTGGAAAAAATGCTGAGGACCTTCTCGACCTGGTTGTCGCTGGCGCCGGCGAGGCGCTCCCAGACGCGCGGGGCGGCGGCGGGATCGTAGCCGGCCTTGGCCATGTAGGCCATGCCCACGCGGTCGGCTTCCAGTTCGTCCACGCGGGAATACTTGGTGACGATCAGGCCGTTGTGCACGAGCATCAGGCCGCCGAACAGCAGTTGCAGGTCGTCGTCGTCCTCGATCGACGCGTAGATCATGCCGCCGGCCAGGATGAGGTTGGGCAGCATCTCGCGCGTCATGGCCTCGGTGGAATGCCGGCAGTTCACGTGGGCGATTTCGTGGCCGATGACGGCGGCGAGTTCGTCCACGGTTTGGACGAGGCCTTCCTTTTCGTCCCAGAGACCCTCGAAGACCATGACGTGGCCGCCGGGAAAGGCGTAGGCGTTGACGATTTCGGGATCGCCGACGTAGGTGATTTCGTAGGGCAGGTTGGTGATGTTGGCCACGGCGGCGATGTTGGCCGTGACTTCCTTCACGAGCGCGACCCGGACGGGGTCCTGGTCGATGGGCGAATTCTCCTTCTTCAGTTCCGCGACGGTTTCCTTGTAGAAATCCTGGCCGAGCTGGACGTCTTCCTGGAGGGAATAGATGTTCTGGGTTTGCTGGCCGGTGACGAAGTCGGTGGTGGCGCAGCCGGAGGCGAGGGCGAGGAGCAGGCCGGGGAAACCGAGCCGGAACAAGAGCGAACGGTCCATGCGATTCTCCTTGGAATGCGCCGAACTATAGCGAATTTCGGGCGGGCGGGAAAAAGATTTCGCGTTGGTGGAGCGTTTCGGCTATGGTGGGGGTTCACATGGCGACCTCGGCGATCCAGATGATCTACGCGAAGAACGTGGTGTCGCGCACGGTGCACGGGACGTTCCAGGAACTCTCGTTCGCCGCGCGCGTGCGCAATGTGGGCTTCGGCAAGCGCGTCGCGATCCATTGGTGCGGCGAGGACGGCGTCTGGACCGAAACGCCCGCCGAATTCCGCGCGCCGCTGGCCGACGGCGACGAAATCTGGGTGGCCGACCTGGCCGTGCCCTTGTCGCGGGATTCCGCCATTCCGGGCAACGTCCAGTTCGCGGCGTGCCTTGAACACGACGGGCAGCAGCAGTGGGACAGCCGGGGAGGCGAGAACTACCGGTCGGACGCGGATTCGGGCGTGATCGTGTTCGAGCCGACGGACGTGCGGGTGGTCGGGTGCGCGCCGCGCCTGCCGGACGGGCTGGTTTCGCTGCCGCTGGAAGTGGCGGTGCGGCAGGCGTTCGAGCCCGAGGCCGTGATCGTCCACTGGACCGACGACGGCTGGGCGACGCAGCATGCGACCCCCGCCTATTTCCGGCGCAACCACTGGGACCGCCGCATCGGCAGCAACGCGCGCAATCCCAACCACTATGGCTGGGGCGTGTGGGCCGCGCGCCTGCCGCTGCAACAGGCCTATCGCATCGAATTCGCCGTCGAGTGCCGGACGAAAACGGGCGCGGTCTGGGACAACCGCGGCGGCCTCAACTACCGCGCGCAGCGCGGCACGCTCAAGGTCCTAACGCTCAACCTCCACACCTACCAGGAGGAAAACCAGCTCGAGAAATTCGCGACGATCGCCCGCGCGATCCACGAGCGGGGCATCGATCTCGTTTGCTTCCAGGAAGTGGGCGAGCATTGGAACGACGGCGCGGGCGATTGGGCCTCCAACGCCGCCCGCCTGATCAACGAGCAGCTGCCGGCGCCGTACCACCTGCACGTGGACTGGTCGCATCTGGGATTCGATCGTTTCCGCGAAGGCGTGGCGATCCTGAGCCGGCATCCGTTCGCCTACGTCGATTCGGGCTACGTCTCGGACAACCAGGATCCCTACGACATCAATTCTCGCAAGATCGTCATGGCGCAGGTGCAGGTGCCCTACTTCGGGCTGGTGAACGTGTTCAGCGCGCACCTGAGCTGGCCGAGCGGCGGGTTTCACCCGCAGTTCGAGCGCCTGCGGAAGTGGACGGACGACAAGCAGACGCCCGAAACGACCGCCACCCTCGTGTGCGGCGATTTCAATATTTCGGCCGGCAGCGAGGCCTATCGGCATGTCGTGGACACGGGCGAATTCGAAGACCAATATCTCAAGATCGTCGCGCCGCCCGCGTTCCAGAAGATTTTCCGCGAGCGGACGGGCGACGCGGCGGCGCTGCTGGCGTGCGACGGCCGCATCGACTATCTGTGGCTTCGGCGCGGCGGCCGGCTGCGCGCGATCGCGGCCGAGGAACTGTTCACGCCCGCCCGCTACGGCCGCGTGTCCGACCATACGGGCTACGAAGTGGAATTCGAGCTGCGATGAAGAACAGATCTCCAATCCCCCGACGGGGTCGTCGGGGGCTCCAAAGACAAGATGTCCTCGGCTGTTGGAGCCGGGACGACCTCGTCCCGGTTGGTTGAGACATTGATCGGAACCCCACGCATGGAATTCGCCGAACAATACGCCGCGCCGACCGAAGCCTGCCTGGGCCCGCTCTATCCGCGCCGGAACGAATTCAAGGAGCTGTTCTACCTGCGCTGGGCCCGCCTGCGCTTCCGCGTGGACTGGGGCGCCGAAATGAACGTGAAGGTCGTCTTCAAGGTTTTCCACGAAGACGGCACGTTCGAGCAGTACCTCGCGCACACGGATCCGTGCGGGGGGGAATGGAACCGGCACGGGCGCGAGACGCGCGACGTCTTCATCCATCCGCAATCCCTGCACCAGGGCCGCGTCACCTGCGTGAAATTTTCCTACGTCCTGCACCTCCACGGCCGGTCTATCCCGTCGCGGTTGGAATACGTTTTCATGGACGGGCCCGAATTCCGCAACGAAGGCGAAGTGCGGCGCCACGTCACCGAGCAGTGGGCCACGCCGAACCCGTACCGCACCCACGAGGTGGACGCCGGCGCGCTCCAGCGCGACGTCGATTGGATGAACCACCATCCCGAGGCGCTGGGCCTCACGCCCAAGTTCACCAAGGGCCAGGCCTGGCATCCGTACCATCCCAAGCGCTACCTCCACGACATGATCGACACGATGATCTGGCGGCGCCAAGCCCAGCCCGGGCGGCCGTGCGGCATCAAGGTCTGCGTGGACTGCGTGGACGACGGCGATTTCATCCGGCACCTGGTCCACGCCCACCGCTGCGGCGTGCCGGTGCAGGTCGTCGTGGACTGGCGCAAGATGACGCTGACCAACAGCTCCAACTATCTCGACCTGAAGCGGTCGGGCATCGAACTGCTCGGCGAGATCTGCACCACGCGCGACCCCCTGGCCGAAGTCGCCACCGACATGCACAACAAGTTCGTGATCTTCGGCGACGAAGACGCCATCGTCGGCTCCTTCAACATCACCTTCGACCGCTGGGGCAGCAACTGGGAATCGGGCATGACGTTCAAGTCGTACGGCGTGTGCCGGCTGCTGGACAATATTTTCCAGGCGTGCCGGGGCGGGGTGATCCAGCGCTACGGCATCGACCCCATGGCGCATTTCAACCTGCTCTACACTTTCGGCCGCACCGCCATGCTCAACGGCGGCTACTACCGCCCGCACCAGGCCATCCTGGCCGAGATCAACCGCGCGCGCCATTCGATCCACCTGTGCCTGTTCCTCATCAACGAACTGCGCGGGGAGCACGGCGACAGCGTGATC
>Ga0209098_1003960_pt1 | contig 11795 bp, 10 predicted proteins | sample AD_JPNHW1_MetaG_FD_184429 | JGI IMG/M metagenome (GOLD analysis project Ga0209098, IMG submission 184429) | Active sludge microbial communities of municipal wastewater-treating anaerobic digesters from Japan - AD_JPNHW1_MetaG (SPAdes) (version 2) | ecosystem: Engineered > Bioreactor > Anaerobic... | reverse complement strand
CATGTGAACATCCTTTCCTTTTAATTAAGGATTACTGACAAAAGGATGTAAGCATGACTCTTTTTATTTACAAGCTCTTTTTACACAAAATTACGGATTTAATCGATTCTTGTGTGGAAGTCGACGATTCTGAATATGTGTGCTGTGAATGTGGCGCTGATGTCCCGCTTAAACAGAAAGATCATCATTTCTTGGATTTGTGGCGCCACTATTGTGTTTGCAGGATATTTATAAAATTTGCATTCATAGTTTATTGAAGGAAGGAGTTTTCTATGTTTAGACGAATTGCTAAAGCCGGAATTCTACTTTTCCTCTCCCTCGGTTGTTTGCGCAGAGTATCTGCCACGGAAGATAACTTATCGGGCGATCGTATTTATGTAGATACTAAAAACAGCTATTTCAGTCTAATTCCACCCAAAGGGTGGGAAAAAGAGGATTATCCGGATACAAGGACCAAGGTTGCCTGGCGCGAGCCTTCCGACCAGCGAGTATTGCTGCGAGTTATTGCCCGTGAGGCTACTGAAAGCTATGATGAGCTTAAGGTTAGTCAGATGGACAATGCCCAAAAATTTGCTTCACGCGGTGTCAATTTACATTTTTCAGAAACATCTCTCCAGAACATACCGGTGATTTTATTAGAGGGAGATATTCCTGGAACAGGAAGGACGCGGCTTTTATTTTTCCTGCTCGACGGAATTTACTTTAATTGCCAATATGCTGCGCCCAACCGTCAGCTTTACGATAAGCATTTAAAATGCACAATGGATGCACTGAGTACTATTTCTTCCATAGCAGATCGGCATCGGGATCCGGAAAAGAAGAAAGAACAGCAATTATCATGGTTTCGGAGGTATTCCTTCTTGCTGAAGCAGTTAAATGAAAATGAAGCTGCTAAAGCGCTTGCTCGGGAGGGATTGAAAAAATTTCCCGGGGATGCGGAGCTCGAAAAAATAATCAAGCCCTGATGTAAATTGAAGTATCATGTCAGTAAAAGGCCATAGTTGTAGAGATTCTCATTTGTCTGCGAAATATTACTCGGTGGAAGTGATCTTATTTTGAGTATACGAAAACGGGACATACTGACACAAGATAGTCACCTTAAACTGGTTATCCCTCGACAAGTTGTACCTCAGCAATTCCTATTTTGGAAATCTTTGTGAGCAAGGGCGAATAAAATGGTGGCCATAAAAAAGAGTTCCAACATGTCGGGAACTCTTTTTTAGGTAATCGAAAAATAAACAAATCGGATTGTCTACTTTCCCACAAACTCCACAATCGCCGGGTTGACCACTTCGGGCCGCTCGAACTGGACGAAGTGGCCGCAGTCGGGGACCATGATCAGCTTGTTGTGCGGGATCTGGCTGGCGCCGATCTGCGCGATCGCCTCGGTGCTGCCGCCATGCAGGGCCGAGTTGGGGATGAGGTTGTCCTTGTCGCCGAAGAAGATCAGGGTCTGGTGCCGGATCCGGGTCAGCTTGTCCCACATCGGATAGTCGATCATCGCCGCCACATTCTTCGAGACCGCATAGCAGTAGGCGTCAAAATCCTTCGCCCCGCGCATCTGGATGCGCTCGGTGATCATGAACTCGGCCTCCGCGGGCATCTTGTAGAAATTGAATTTCAGGTTGGTGTCGATGGCGCGGATGGCGGTGTCGTGGACGAACTCGGGCGACATCGCCTTTTTCATCCAGGCCCCTTCGCCGTCGGTGAACTTTTCGAATCCGGCCGGGGAGACCAGCACCAGCTTGTCGACGTGTTCCGGGTAGAGCAGCGCGGTGACCATGGCAATCTGTCCGCCCATCGAGTGGCCGACAAAGGTCGCCTTCTCGATCTTCAAGGCATCGAGCATCTCGGTCAGGACCTGGGCGTAAAAGGGCAGGGTGTAGGGATAAAATCCCTTGTCCGATTTGCCATATCCCGGCAGATCGACGGCGATGACGCGATAGTGTTTGGCGAGCTCCGGGATGGTGCGGCTCCAGCCCTTGGCATAGGAACCGAGGCCGTGGATCAGCAGCAGCACCTGGTCAGAGCGCCCCTCGTCGATGCAGGCGACCTGGATGTTGCGAACCTGCACCTTTTTGGTCGCAAAGCCGTAATCGAAATCCTCGTACTGCTTGCTCCCGAGATGGTAGTAGCGCGAGGTTGCGCAGCCTGAGACGGTCATGGCGATCACCATTATTAGGATGAATAAATCTCGTAGTTTCATTGCACGCTCCTAGAACATGATCCATTTCAGGGTGGCGAAGAGGGTCCAGGGATTCTGGGGACGGCCCTTGGCGCTGCCGTACATCTCCGGTGAATCGAAGAAATCGCCGAGCTTGAGATAGGCGCCGTGCAGCTCCAGATCCATGAACACGCGCATGGTGTAACAGAGGTTGAAATTGGCCTCGGCGCCGACAAAGTTGCCGCCCTGGCTGGGCGCGACCGGCGCCATGGCGGCACCGAATCCCACCTTGGCCTTGAATTTGTTGCGGACGATGTCGCGCGAACCGATGAGCGAACCGCCGGCGAAGCCGTAGCCGACATTCTGGATGTCGAGCACGGCGGCGGTGAAGCGGTTGACCACCAGGCCATGGGGCAGGAGCAGATACAAACCATGGCCGTAAAAGACCGCGCCCGGCGAGGTCCAGTTGTTGCCGGTCAGGACGCCGGTATATTTACCGTCGTTGATGTTTTTCTTGTCGCCGGTGGTGAAGATGCCGTCAGCGGCGACGAAATCATTGGGGGTGCGGCCGTATTTGTAGGCGAGTCGCAGGTTGGCGGCCAGGCCGAGAATGTCGACGTCATGCGAGGCGGACTTGGCCTTGCCGAAATTGGTCACGGCGAAACCGTTGTAGCCGAAGCGGCCCTGGTTGAGCAAGGGATTGCCGTGAAAATGGGTCCCGAGCCAGTTGATGTCGGCTGTATATTTTTCATCCCCGAAATTGAAATTGAAGACGCCGTTGTAGTTGCTCAGGGTGCAGTTGAGCCCCTGGCCGAGGATGGAGACGCCGCCCTCGCCGTTGGCGCGGTCGCGCAGGTGCCAGAAGGAGACACCGATGGAGTTGACGATGTCGAGGTCGCGCTCATAGTCCACCTCGAAGAGAGTGACGTCATCGTCCTCGTTGACGTTGTTTTCATAGAGCTGATAGGCGCCCGCCTTGATCCGCTGGTTCGGCCAGAGGTTGTGCATGGCGATGCCGCTGGCGTCGGAGCCCCAGAAGGCGAGGCGGTAGCCGGTATTGAGCAGCTGGCTGGTGCCTGTGTAAGCGGGCACCGCGACGTTATCGAAGAGCCGGGTCAGGCCGGCGTTGACGACGAAGGTCTTTTTCGGCCGGAATTCGACGAAGAGGTTCTGGGTCTGGAGATTGACGAAATCGGCTGCAAAAGCGCCGCCCAGGTTGCCGCCGGCGCCATAATTCGCGTCGCCAAGGGTCCAGTCGAGTTCGAAATTCATGCGTACGGTCGCCCAACCGTCGAAAAGGCGCGGCGAGTAGGCGATCATCGGAATGAAGCGCTGCTCGAAATAACTGGAGCGGGCGTCGGAGGTCTGGACGGTATTGCCGCCGAAAAGGCGTCCCACGACCTGGCCTTTGAGGAATTCATTGGTCGGCGCTGTGTTGCTCTGCTCGCCGCGCATGAAATAGTAGCCGATGACGGAGATCTCTTTTTTGTCCGGCTTGTCCTCTTTTTCGGGAAAGGGCTCGGGGGTCTGGGCCTGCAGCGCGCATCCAACCGACAGAGCGCAGAAGAGTAACAGTCTGGTTTTTTTCATGCATCCACTCGCTTTTTGGGAAAGGCTGGTCACGTAACTCGAGTAAAGGGCTTGCTGCTGCCATCAAAGCGCCTTGCGAATCCCGGAGATCCAGGATCCGCAAGGTTGGCAAGGGATTACGGCGTTTATTTAAGCCGGACGTACTTCTGGATGTTGAGAACGCCCAGGGCCGCATCAGAGCCGAAACCGGTCTCCGGAGTGCGCGGCGTGAAGGGGATGGCCGGGACGGTCTGAATGACCTCGAGCTTCATGGTGTCGGGGCTGCCCTTGATGACCTGGATGATACCGCCCTGCGAATAGGCGGTGTAGACGATCTCGATGGAGTGGATGTCGCCGGACGCGGCCTTGGTGACGGTGTAGGTGCCATTCAGGGTCGTCCAGGCACCGCTCTTGACATGCGAAGCGGTGGTGATGGTCTTGTTCTCCTTCATCTCGACGCGGATGGAGTCGATGTTGAAGGTGGCGCCGCCGAGCAGCGGGGAGACGTTGGTGCCGGCGCTGAGCCAGGTGCCGACCCAGGCTTCGACCTTGGTCGGTGCCGTCGTGTTTTCGTCATCCTTGCTGCAGGAGATCATCAGGAACAGGCTGAGGATGATGGTCAGGACTAAAAGCAGGCGTTTCATAGCAGATTCCTCCTGATTAATGTAATGAGTGATACGGGTGGAGCATGAATTAAACCCGGGGTGAAGGGACTATTCCAGGGACTGGCCTTTCAGCGCCAGCAGGTTGATCTTCCCGGCTTCGGTCTTGGGAAGCTCATCGAGAAAGTGCACATACTTGGGGATCTTGTATTTGGCCAGCTCTCCTTTGCAGAATTGGATGATCTCTTCGGCGGTCCTGGAGAAGCCCGGCTTGAGGACGACGAAGGCCTTGCCGACCTCGCCCCATTTTTCGTCCGGAACTCCGACAACCGCCACCTCTTTGATGGCCTCGTTGGTGTAGAGAAAGCGCTCCACTTCGGCGGGGTAGACATTTTCGGCGCCGCTGATGAACATGTTCTTCTTGCGGTCGACGACGTAATAGTAGCCTTCGGCGTCGCGACGCACCATGTCGCCGGTGTGAAACCAGCCGTCGCTGATGGCCTCGCGGGTGGCTTTTTCGTTGTGCCAGTAACCCGGGGTCACCACCGGGGATTTGAGCCAGAGTTCGCCGACCTGCTCGTCGCCCAGCTCCCGCCCGTCATCGTCCATCACTTTCGCTTCAAAATAGAAATTCGGGAATCCGATCGAGCCGCGCTTGCGCACGGCATCGTCCTGATGCAGGGAGTAGCAGTTGGGCCCCACCTCGGTCAGGCCGTAGCCCTGGCGGATGGAGATCCCCTTGGCATGCCATTTGTTGATGAGGGGGATCGGCATCGGCGCCCCGCCGACGATGGCATAGCGCACGGTGGAGAGATCGACCTGGTCGAAGAGGGGCGAGTCGGCCATCATCTGCATCATCGTCGGCACCCCGAAGAGCAGGGTGGTCTTTTCCGACTCCATCAGCCGCAGGATGAGATCGGCGTCGAATTTGTCGAGCAGGGTGTGCGAGGCGCCGTGCAGGAAGAAGGGCGTGAGCAGCACGTTCCAGCCGCCGGTGTGAAAGAAGGGGGCATAGCTTTGGGTATGATCGGTCGAAGTGATATCCAGGCGCAGATGGGTATTGATGGCGTTCCAGTAGAGCATGCGGTGGTTGATCATCGCCCCCTTGGAGAGCCCGGTCGTGCCAGCGGTGTAGAGAATCATCACCAGGTCTTCTGCGCTGACGGGCTGCGGCGGCTGAAAGGCGGTATCGGGCACCGGATCGGTCAGGAAGGAGGTGATGCTCTCGAACTCCATCTTGCGGGGGATGGCTGCCAGGGTCTGCAGCCTGGCCACCATGGCGGCGAATTCGCGTTCATAAAGGAAGAGCTGCGGTTCGGCGTCGTGAATGAGGGTGTCGAGCTCACGCGGCATCAGACGGAAATTCAGCGGTACCAGGACCAGCCCCGATTTGGCACAGGCGAAGAAGAGGAAGACATACTCGGCGCGGTTTTTGGAGTAAACGGCGATCCGGTCGCCCTGTTTGAGGTTCAGCTCCTCAAGCAGGTAATGAGCCAGGGCGTTGACCCGGCGGTTCATCTCCGCATAGCTCCATTCGATGGCGCGGCCGTGCTCGCGCAACGCCAGACGCTTCGGGGTGTACTGGCCCCATTTTTTCAGCCAGTCGGTTTCAAAGGCGATCATGCAGGATTCTCCCGGAAAAGGCGATAGCAGATCAGACCCGTCACTGCCGCGGTGACGATCGCGGTGGCGGCGGCGACGGCGGGATTCTCGCCGCTCGATCGGGTCAGGGGAATGGCAACCTTGCCATAATACATGATGAAATGGACAAGAATGGCGACCACGGCCGCGGTAAAGGGGGCGATGACCGGCACCTTTTTGAAAAACATGCCGAAAACCAGGGGCATGAAGGCTGCGGCGAAATAGCCGTAGACCCCGGCCTGGCCGAACATGGCCACGCTCAGTTTGGGATGGACCAGCTGGCGGTGCGACAGGAGGATCGCCACAACCGCGAGCACCACGATGACCAGCTTGTTGATGGCAATCTCGGATTTGGCGCGCTTGCTCTCCTCTTGCGGCAGAAAACGTCCCAAAAAGGGCCGGATGATGTCGGCGGTGACGGTGGTCGAGACCGACTGGATCAGTCCCTCGATGGTCGAAATTCCCGCCGAGATCAGTCCCATTACCACCAGCAGCCCGACAAAGACCGGAAACTCTTTGACGACATAGGCGGACATGACCTGATCGACCTTGAGATGGGCACCATTGACCATCAGGTCGGGAAAGGCCAGGCGGGCATAAAGGCCGGCAACTACCACAAAGAAAAAGATCATCTGGGTGACCACCGCCACGATCAGGTAACGGTTGACATCCTTGTCATTCTTGAGTAAAAGCGATTTGGTGATGATATGCGGCTGACAGATGATGGCGACACCGACGATGATCTGGGCGACATAGATCTCGAAAAAGTCGCGGAAGAGAAAGGAGCTGGTATTGGTGGATTGTGCCAGCCTGGGATCGATGGCCGCGAGTTTGTCGAGCAGGCCATGAATGCCGTTGCTGAAATGCTCATGCCCCGAGCCCAGCAGGATGAAGGCGACTACCAGCATCAGCAGGGCCTGGATGGTGTTGGTGTAGACCATCGAGTTGGCGCCGCCGAAGGCCATATAGCCGAAGACGAAGATGACGATGCCGGTGAGCATGTAAAATTCGGGAACATTAAGACTTTTCGAGAGGATCTGCACCAGGCCGACCAGGATCAGGACGATGAAGGTCACCTGCAGCAAAGCGACGAAGGCGAAGAAACGGGCGAAGGCCGGACTTTGGTAGCGCGTCCCCATCCACTGCGCCATGGTCAGCGCCTTGACCGACTGGCCGTGCTTGCGGAAGCCCTTGGTGAGCAGCACCAGCGAGAGCATCGCCGCGACCGGCAGGACCAGGCCGTAGGAGATGACCGCGCTGATGCCAAAGTAGGCGATCAGGCCGGGATTGATGATAAAGGTCGCCGCGCTGGTCATGGCTGCGGCCAGGGCGAGGCCGACCGCCACCGGTGAGAAGGTGACACTGCCCACAGCATAGTCCGCGATGCTTTTTGTCTTCAGAGCGCCACGGATGACGAGATAAAGGGTCACGGCCATGTAGAGCAGAATAACAACCCAGGCCGCGGTCACGAGCTGGGGAGAGGCCAGTCCGTCCAATTCAACCTCCATTTGCTGGTTATGTCTGAATTGCGGTTTACACTGGATTTTAAAATGGTGATTTATGTTTTCAGACCACTTCGTATGCCTCTCTTGTCTGAACTGCGGTCAGCGTAGCCCTCCCAGGGTGCTGCGGCGCTGCGGGCTTGGGGGAGTGCCGACCACAGCAGGCTGTGGTGCTCTCCCCGCGGCCCCGCTACCAGCGGAAGGCCGCGGTGGCGAAGGCCAGGCCACCGCCGGAGCCCATAAAGAGGATCAGATCGCCTCTTTTAACCTTGCCCAATTCAACCGCCTCCGTCAAGGCCATCGGGATGCAGGCCGAGCCGGTATAGCCGTAGCGGTCCATCACCACATGGGTGCGCGCCATCGACATCCCGAGGTTTTCGAGGGTTTCACGGATGCTGTTGATGTTGATCTGGGTGAAAAAGATCATGTCGATATCCTCGACCTTGTGGCCGATCTTCTCCGTCAGCTCCGTGATCATGCGCGACCAGGTCAGGGGATTGAGTTCCTTGGGGAACTTGCGGACGAATTTGAGCTGATGGTCCTGCGCCGCCAGCACCTCCGGGGTCACCGGCTGGTGTGTCCCCCCGGCATAGATGCCCATCCAGTCGTGATACTGGCCTTCGGTGTGGAGCAGTGAGCCGAGGAAACCCGCATCCTCACTGGTGACCTGAAGCACGGCTGCGCCGGCGCCGTCGGCGAAGAGGGTGACGGTCTTTTTATCCTGCAGGTTGAGGTATTTGGACATCGCGTAGGCGCCGATGACCAGGACGTTCTGGTACTGCTCATCCGCCTGGATGTATTTGGCGGCGATATCGAGCACGGTGACAAATCCGGCGCAGGCGGTGTTGACATCGAAGGTTCCGGCCTTGATCGCGCCAAGGCGGTGCTGGACGACCGAGGCCGTGCTCGGCGAGATGTATTCGGGTGTGTCAGTCGAGATGATGATCAGGTCGAGATCAACGGCGCTGATCCGGGCACGCTGCAGGACCTTTTCGGCGGCGCGCACCGCGAGGTCCGCGGTGCTCTCCTCCGGGGCGCACCAGCGGCGTTCGCGGATGGTGAGGTTCTCCCGCAACCAGGTGTCGACATCCTCGCCGAGGAGATCATTGAAGTACTGGTTGGGGACGATCCGCTCCGGGGCGTATGCGGCGACGGCGGTGATTCTGGCGTTTCGTTTCATGGGGGATTACACTTCCTTCGCGTGTGAGATTAAAGAACCAGGCCGCCGTCGACCTGGATCAGGGCACCGTTGATATAGGCGGCCTCATCCGAGGCCAGGAAGAGATAGGCGTTGGCGATATCCTCGGGCTCGCCGAGGCGGCCGAGGGGGGTCTTTTCCTTGAGTCCGTTCAAAATGTTTTCCGGCACCGTCAGGACCATCTCGGTGGCGATGAAACCGGGGGCGACGGCATTGACGCGCACGCCCTTACGGCCGAGCTCGCGCGCCCAGACCTTGGTCATGCCGATGATGCCCGATTTGGCGGCGACATAGTTGGTCTGGCCGAAATTGCCATAGACCGCCACCACCGAGCTGGTGTTGATGATCGCACCCGATTTCTGCTGGGCCATGACCGCACCGGCGGCCTTGGCGCAGTTGAAAACCCCTTTGAGGTTGACGTCGATCACCTGATCGAACTGGGCCTCTTCCATCTTCATCAAGGTGGCATCGCGGGTGATCCCGGCGTTGTTGACGAGGACGTCGAGGTGGCCGTACTTGGCGACGATGGCCGCCACCGCCGCAGTAACCTCGGCAAGGCTGGCGACATTGACCTTGCGGAACTCGCTGGCCTTGTCGGCCGCGGCCAGCTCAGCGACCAGGGCATGCCCCTTCTCCTCGTTGACATCCCAGATCGAGACGATAGCCCCTTCAGCGGCAAATTTCTGCACGGTGGCCTTGCCGATGCCGGCGGCTCCGCCGGTGACGATGGCGACTTTATTTTCCAGGCGTTTCATTTATCCTCCTTCGAATTCAGAAAAATATCAAGCTTTTTTAGTAAGAACCTCTCACCAAGTCACAAAGCCACCAAGAAAAACCAAATTTGATCATCATGGATGACTCTGTTGATTTAGTGGCATTTTCACCAAATCTTGGACAAAATAACAATAGGTTAGGCCTTGGAAAACAATAAAAAATCTGGTAAATTAACAGAGTCATGGTTAATTTATTCTTTCTTTGTGCCTTGGCGTCTTTGCGAGAGCAAATTTTAAATAGTCTCGACGATCAACGCAACGGCTTCGCCGCCGCCGATGCAGAGCGAAGCCAGGCCACGCTTGGCGCCGCGCTGCTGCATGGCGTTGAGCAGGGTGGCGAGAATCCGCGCCCCGCTGGCGCCGAGGGGATGACCCAGGGCGACAGCGCCGCCATGGACATTAACCTTCTCCGGTGCAAGACCGAGCAGCTGGTTGTTGACGATCGACACCACCGCGAAGGCCTCGTTGATCTCAAACAGATCGATATCTGCGGTCGTCAGCCCGGCTTTTTTCAGAACTTTGGCGATGGCATCGGCCGGGGCGGTGGTAAACCATTGCGGCGATTTGGCGGCCGCCGCCTGGGTGACGATCCGGGCCCGCGGCTGCAAGCCCAGCGCCCGGGCTTTCTCCGCAGACATCAGCAGGACCGCCGCGGCGCCATCGTTGATCGAGGAGGCGTTGGCTGCGGTGACCGTGCCCTCTTTCTGGAAGACCGGCCGCAGGGTTTTCAATTTGTCGAAATTGACCTTGCCCGGCTCCTCATCGGTATCGAAAAGCACCGGGTCGCCCTTCTTCTGCGGGATCGGCACCGCGGCGATCTCGTCTTTGAACAGGCCCTGCTGCTGGGCGGCCTGGGCGCGGCGGTAACTGGCGATGGCGAATTCATCCTGTGCTTCGCGCGTGATCCGGTATTCTGCGGCGCAGAGTTCGGCCAGGCTGCCCATGTGGGTGTCATCATAGACATCCCATAACCCGTCGCGCAGCATGCTGTCGATCAGAGTGCTGTGACCCATCTTCAGGCCATTGCGCAGCCCCTGGAGATAAAAGGGGGCCTGGCTCATATTCTCCATGCCGCCGGCGATGATGACGTCGGCATCACCGCACTGGATCGCCTGGGCCGCCAGCATCACCGCTTTTAGACCCGAGCCGCAGACCTTGTTGATGGTCATGCACTCGACCGAATCGGGGAGGCCGGCACCAAGGGCAGCCTGCCGCGCCGGGGCCATGCCGGTGTTGGCGGGCAACACACATCCCATGATCACTTCGTCGACCTGATCGGGTGCGAGGCCGGTGCGCTGCAGCAGGGATTTGATCACATGGCTGCCGAGTTTGGGGGCGGGAATATCGGCCAGAGCGCCGCCGAAACTGCCCAGGGGCGTGCGGACGGCATCAACAATGACAACGGAGAGACGTTCTGACATGGGCTGCTCCTTGATAAAGTACGAGCCTGCGCCGCTGCAGATTAGATGGCGGCGGGCGTGCTCTTTGCGGAAGCTTCTTTGTGCTGTATCCATTCCTGATGAAAGGCGAGGTAATGCTTGCACATCAGTTCATAAAAGGCGGTCATCTCGTCGATATTTTCTTTGAATGCAGCACTCTCGGCATCATCGCTTTCGGCCAGAACGGCCTGGAATTTATGGGCCAGCTCGAGATTGTGCTTCTGCAGGGCAAAATGGTTCATGAAGGCATTGCCAAAGATGTCGGGGTGGGCCTGATAATGATCCTTGCGGCTTCCGGGTTTCCAGACGCGCTGGATGAGATTGTGGTCGAGTAGTCTGCGGCAGATTTGCGAGACCGGGCCTTTGCTGACACCGAGTTCTTTGGTGATATCGGGGAGGGAGACGGCTTTGCCATGATAGAGGAGCAGGCCGACGATGCGGCCCATCAGGGCGGGGTGGCCGAACATTTGGTACCCTGCGCCAAAATCCTGGATGAATTCCTGTTTCAGCATTCTGCTCCTGGATTGTTTAGAATGTTTGGAATATTTCAAACAATTAAAATATAGGACTCTATTATTAAAAAGCAAGCAATTTTATCGCGGAGTGAAGACTTTTTTCAGGACGCGGCGGCCAGATGGGAGCGTGATGTTGCGGCGGGAGCGTGATGTTGCGGCGGGAGCGAGATGTTGCGGTGGGAGCGAGATATTGCGGTGGGAGCGAGATGCTGCGGCGGGAGCGAGATGCTGCGGTGGGAGCGAGATGCTGCGGCGGGAGCGAGATGTTGCGGTGGGAGCGAGATGCTGCGGTGGGAGCGAGATATTGCGGCGGGAGCGAGATGTTGCAGTGGGTGTGAGGTCTGCCGGCGCGGAAAGCGCTTGTAATTCGCGGCCGGTTTGGCTATTTTACA
>Ga0209098_1003957_pt1 | contig 11797 bp, 7 predicted proteins | sample AD_JPNHW1_MetaG_FD_184429 | JGI IMG/M metagenome (GOLD analysis project Ga0209098, IMG submission 184429) | Active sludge microbial communities of municipal wastewater-treating anaerobic digesters from Japan - AD_JPNHW1_MetaG (SPAdes) (version 2) | ecosystem: Engineered > Bioreactor > Anaerobic >... | reverse complement strand
TAAATATTCTCAACAGCGGCACGGTAAGTTTTTACCGGAAAGTCTCGTGCGAAGCCCATCCGGGATATACCGACTACGATTATTTTGCTTTCTTCATCGACGGTAATGAAATGGGACGATGGGACGGGCAGACCGGCTGGATACGTTCGGAATTTCCTGTAAGCAGTGGAGTGCATACGTTCCGGTGGATGTATAAAAAAGATTATTCAGTGAGTACCGGCGAAGATTGTGCCTGGCTCGATTATATTGTGTTTCCGCCGACTATTGAACCCGGCTCCAGTGTATTGCAGTATCCCGCTTCCCTTTTTAAAGAGCTGGAAATTGAAAGTGTGGCGACCGATTCCATAACTTTTACCAACTACAGCCTCACCAATCCGGCACTGTACCACTGTCAAATCAACGGTTTTTCGGCCAACAGCACCAGCGCCTGGCTTACCCCCGAAGTACAGTACGGTTGCATTGATGCATACGGCACTGGTTCGCTGAAGCTGATTTTTAATTCGCATAACCTATTGCCCGACACTTATAACTGTTTGGTCAACCTGACTTATAATTTTTCTGACAGTGTATCAATCCCCGTAACATTTCAAGTAGTAAACACCAGCGGGCTGGACGAAAACACCCTTGCCGGCTATGATGTACAGGCCTATCCCAATCCGTTTACCAACCAGACAACGATTTCTTTTACTCTAAGTGAACCGTCGGCTCTCGGCCTCGAAATTTATGATATGAATGGAAAAAAGATCAAAATGCTGGCCTCGGGAGATTTTGATGCCGGTATTCACCAAATATCATGGGATGCGACCGCCGATAACGGCAGCAAAGCACCTGCCGGAGTTTATTACTATCGTCTTGTCTGCGAAGATGCCGCTGTTTCGCAACGAATTATCCTGATAAAATAAACCATGGTTTTTAGCAGCGTCCTCTTTTTGTTTTTCTTTCTTCCAATAACCCTATTATTATATTACATCACGCCCAAGCGCTATAAAAACCTGGTAGCCTTGCTGGCCAGTGTGGTATTTTACGCATGGGGGGCGCCTCTTTTTATTTTTGTAATTTTTGGCTCAATTATTTGCGACTTTCTCTTTGCAAAATATATACACAAGACCAAGGGTCTGAAGAAAAAACTGCTGCTTACCGCTGCTATCTCGCTGAATGTAGGCATTTTGGTTTATTTCAAATACGCCAACTTCTTCGTTGAAAATGTCAACACACTGCTTTATTCGTTCGGTTTTACTGAGATACACTGGGTAAAAATTGCCCTTCCCATTGGGATTTCGTTTTTTACTTTCCACGAAATGAGCTACATAATTGATGTGTATCGCGGGGTGAAACCTCCGATGAAAAACATTCTGAACTACGCTTTATACATCTTATTTTTTCCGCAGCTTATCGCCGGGCCTATCATTCGTTTCAACGAAATCTCCGATCAGATTGAAGACAGAAGCTATCAGTTTACCGTTGATAATCATTTGCTGGGCTTTTTCAGGTTTGTGATAGGGCTGGCCAAGAAAGTACTGATAGCCAATGTGTTGGGTGAAGAGGCGGACAGAATTTTCGCGTTGGGGCTCGACGATCTTACTACTCCGGTGGCCTGGCTGGGGGTTTTGGCGTATGCTTTTCAGATATACTTCGATTTTTCGGGTTACTCGGATATGGCCATAGGCCTGGCCCGGATGATGGGTTTTATTTTTCCCGAAAACTTCAACAACCCTTATATCTCGCAGAGCATTACCGAGTTCTGGCGTCGCTGGCATATGTCGCTCAGCCGGTGGATGCGCGATTACCTCTACATTTCGCTGGGCGGAAACAGGGTTTCCGTACCGAGGATGTATTTTAATCTGGCTTTTGTATTTCTTATTTCCGGTTTTTGGCATGGGGCCGAATGGAATTTTATTTTGTGGGGCGCCTTTCATGGGTTGTTTCTCATCCTCGACCGGCTGTTTCTTTTAAAACTATTAAAGCGTATCGGAAAATTTCCGAGTATCCTGTTTACTTTTTTCATCACGCTGCTGGGGTGGGTACTCTTCCGTTGCGAAAGCCTCGAACAAATAATACATTATTTCACCAGGTTGTTTGATTTCAGTTTCAGACCAACTAACCTGTATTTCGACAGCCGGTTTGTGATAATACTTTTCGTAGGAATTTTCTTTTCTTTTTTTGGTGCCTTTGGAGGTGTGGAAAAGTGGCAGGAGCATGTGTATGCCTCCGGGCAAAAAAACCGCAACGTGATATTTTTAAGTCTATGCAGCATCTTATTATTTGTGGTTTGTTCTTCGGCTGTAATATCTTCGGGGTTCAATCCTTTTATTTATTTCAGATTCTGACATGTTAAATGTGATAAAAAAAATATTAATTCCGCTGATTCTGGTGATACTTTTTTTGCCTCTTGCGCAACAACATTTACATTTTTTCAGGATAAAAAAACTGCAGGGATTCTATACGCTTTCGCCCAAACCCGACACCCTCAATTTCAGGACATGGACCGACGAATCTTTTCAAAAAAAATATTCAAAATATCTTGAAGACACTCTGGGATTCCGCCAGATATTGATAAGGATAAATAACCAGATAAACTATAGCTTTTTCAAAAAAACCGATGCCAGAAACGTGGTGGTGGGCAAAAACAATTGTTTGTATGAAGAAGGCTATATTTTGGACTATACCGGCAGTAATTTTCTGGGGAAAAAATTCTGGAACGAATTGCTGCGGCGCACCAAATTAGTGCAGGACACTCTGAAAAAAGCCCATAATACCAACCTTATCCTGGTGCTGGAAGCCGGAAAGGCCAGCTTTTATCCCGAATACATTCCCGACAGGTATCATGCCGAAAAAAAAACTGTTTCGAATATGGATTATATTGCTCAACAGGCTAAACTTTTGCAAATAAACCATCTGGATTTGAATACCTTGTTTTGTGCAATGAAAGATACCTCGAGGTATCCTTTGTATGCTACCTACGGCGTGCATTGGAGCACCTACGGCATGTACAAAGCCGCCGATACCCTGGCTCGTTTTATTGGCCGGTTGCGTCAGGTTGATATGCCCGAAATAGTGTGGCAGGGTTATACCGTTACAGATCAGATTAAAGATGTGGATTTTGATATAGAAGCTACTATGAACCTCTTGTTTGATTTGCCGCATACAGAAATGTGTTACCCGCAGATAGGTTACAAATTGGGCGGCGGCAAAGTAAAACCCAAACTGCTTACCATTGGCGATAGCTATTATTGGGGGTTTATCAACAACCATATTGTTGACTCACTGTTTACCAACCACCAGTATTGGTATTATTTTTCGGGGATATGGCCTGATATGTGGAATTATAAAATTATTCCCCTGGAACTGAATCTTCAGCAGGAGATTGAAAAACAAGATGTTATTCTGGTTGGTTTTACCGAGTTGAATGCATTTTACGGATTCTGGGGATTTATCGACGAGGCCTATAAGATTTATTTTCCCAACGATTATAATAAAGATTATGAGGCTTTCAAAGAACTGAAAAAAAATGACCTTCATTTTTTCCGGCACCGGGCACTGGCAAAAAAATATCAACGAACGGTACAAGAAATTGTCGATTTTGAAATCAAAAACAAAAACACCTACCATTCGGGATTAAACTGAGATATTATGCAGAAATTTCTGATACAAAATCTATGATATGAAAAATTTTAAAGACAAAATATTTATTATTTTATTTGTCATTGGCTGTGTGCTGAACACCTTGCCGATACTACTCAACACTTTTGTTATCAGCCTCGACGGCCCTTCGCACCTGTATAATGCCAACCTGATAGCCGCCCTGATAAACGGCAACCAAGCCGTGAAAGAATTTGTGGCAATCAACAATTACTTTACCAACTGGTTTGGACATTTTTTGCTTATTTTATTTAATATGGCAGCGCCCGCCTGGATAGTCCAAAAAACATTGTTAATCCTGCTGGTGGTAGCCATTCCTGCGGCCTTTGCCTTTATGGTATGCCGTATAAATTATTCATCGCGATACCTTAGTTTTATTATTTTCCCTTTTTCTTATTCCACCTTTTTCTTTTTGGGGTTTTATAATTTTTTGTTGGCCGTGGTTTTTTTCTTTCTGTGGATGGCCTTTGTTTACAAAGAAAGCCGCAACTACAACCGAAAAGAAAAAGTTTTCATCTTTGTATTGTTTTTACTGATAGAATTTTCGCACATTTTTGTGTTTATGATTGCGCTGGGGCTGTTTGCCTGGTTCCTCGCGGCGCCTGTGCTGCAAAAAAACAAATTCCATCTGAAGAGCTTGCTGCGCGATATGCTGTTGCCGCTAAAAACCTTTTTTTCACTTGCCTGCGGAGGATTGCTGTTGCTGGCGGCCTATTTTCTGGGGAGCGACCGCCATCAGTTTGAAAAACCTCAGAACGACACGCCCTGGGGTAAAATAGTTGCCGACATTTATGAAATTCATCCCCTGCAGGGCCTCAGCAACGATTATCATGTGTTGACCACCGTTTTGTTGGCTTTGTTTGTGGCCATAGTGCTTTTTGTTGTTACACGAGCCTTGATAGCCCGCAAGCATAAAACCTCATATTTTCTTATGTACAATGCCCTGCTGTTTTTGGTGTTGTATGTGGTTACCTTGTTTTTTCTCGACAAAGGGCTGTATATACAAAGCCGCCTGCTATTTTTGTTTTTCCTGTTGTGGTTGTCGTGGATAGCCATTCAAAAAATCCCGAAACTTATCCAAATCGTGCTGATAGTTTATAGCTTGACCGTTTCGGTAGTTTTTATGAATTATTATATGAAAATGCTGCCATATCTTTCGTTGCGATGCTATTATGCTTATGATGCCGGCCTGAAAATAGAAAAAAACTCCAGGGTTTTTTGTGTCAATTATTCTTCGCATTGGCTTGAGAACCACCTTCTAAATTATCTGGGAGCCGAAAATACTCTGGTTATGTATAATAACTATGAGTGCGAACAAAACTTCTTCCCATTGAAGTGGAATCATCCCGAAATGGTCAGAAGCGTATGGAATGAATATTATTCGGGAAGTTTTTCGGAAGTTTTTTTCAATAATGTGGATTATGTTGCCATACTTCAGGAAAACCAGCACCCTTCATCGCCGAACGACCTGCAGTTTCTTTCGATGGTCAGGGAAAATTATGCCTGGGTAATGACAACATACGACGAAGGCATAACCATTTATAAAAAGATTCCAAAAAAGATGATTCGCTGATTTTTTATTTTTCCCAGAGGTTGTAGCCATACCATGTGCCGGTAGCATAATCGCCGTCGTCGGCCACAAAAATAAGCCCGTTAGCATACGATAGTGAAAAACCGTAGCTTCCTTTTTCAACTTCTACCGATTTTACTTTTTGTCCCTTCATATCATATACAAATATCAGCTTATAGTCAGCATTCCAGGTATAGATGTACTTTCCGTCCACGGCCACACTGCCGCCGCCCGAATTATAATCCTTTCCGCTGTCAAAACCTTTCATTTCCTTTTGCAGGGCGCCTTTCGGAAAACTAAGGATTTGCAATGTGTTATTATTAAAATAATAGATGGTTTTTCCGTTGACACTCATCGCCAGGTTGGCCTGCCCATTGTCGTAAATTTCTGAACAAACTTTTTCATAACTGCCCCGCTGCAAATCATTTATACGAAATATTTCCCTCTCGAAAGTACACACATAAAACTTTTTGTCTTTTTTGTTGAACATGATGGAGCGCATATCGAGCTTAATATCATAAGAGTCGAGCAATTTGCCAGTAAACGCAAACTTGTTGATCTGTCCTTTGTCGGCCCGGCCGCCATTCACGGTGTAGTAATGTTGGCCGTCCGATGCCACATGTACATTATGTGTCAGGGGATCTTCCTCAAAAGTAATTACGGGTTTTAATGCCTGGGCATGGGTTTGTGTTGAAAATATCAGTGGTAAAATCATGGTTACCAGCAGGGTTGTGAAGAATTTCATAAGTGAATGAATTAAGTTAATAAAAAAGTAATGACCGGAAAAACACAGTAAAGATAACAAAAATGCAAACTAAAAAATATTTTGCTCACCAAGCTAAAGGTCTTCAAAAATGCCGGTCAAACTGTAAAAGTATTTTATAAAAAACAATGTTATTATCGAAACACATCGTAAATCAAAACAGAAGTTTACTTCAGCTATAGAAGCCGGTTTATCAAAGAATCCGACCTTTTTACTACGCTCCGTGAAATTTGCGGATACAAATCTATCCGGTAAAAACATATCAACAAATTTGCTTTGGGATGTTTAACCATAAGTAGAGTTTGTCCATAATGTCCGATTTCTTCCCCGCCTGATCCGCCGGTTGGCGGACAGTCGGGCAGGGTTACTCTTGTCTTGAAACCAGTCGTCCGCCAGTTGGCGGACTCCTGTTTTTCAGGTCGTCGAAAAGCCCGCCTGAATGACGCAGTCGGGCAAACCTCAAATTCGAACATTCTGGTTCAAACGCTGACTTTTCGGACAGACACTAAATAGCGGGGCTTTGCAGAAAAAAAGGATTTTGTAAATTATTTCTTTAGCAGTTTAATGGTTTCTCTGAAGTCTGTCCCGCTTATTGCTAAGAAATAAACACAGGATAGCCATTACTTATCTTATCTCTGTCAAAATCCCTTGAGATTCGCCTTCCGACAACTGTCTTTTTGTCTTGCTGTCCGTTTGTAGTTATAATCGTACAAGGCCGATTCCCAGTCGCCGTACATGGTATTGGGCAGCATAACAAAACGTTTTCCGAATTCGTTCCTCAGGCTGTCCACCTTGTGCTCTCTTATGCCGATGGGTTGTTTTTCAAAACCTGGGACAAAATCCGACAAATTATCCCCGATCAGTAAGCTGATATGGTGGTTTTCAGCTATTTTCTGCCGGTAAAATTCTTTGGTGGTCGAGGCTGTTTTCAGCATCAGGTGGTCGTTGTCTGCAAACGGAAATCCTTTCTCTTTCAGGTTTTTCAATGTACCCTCGCGCTGATCTTCCGTGCGGTTGGAGACATAAAACACCTCCGCATTTTTTCCGGCAATAAAATTACACAGGTCAACAGTTCCGGGCAAAGCATCAGCAGCGCCTTTATTCACCCATTCGTCCCATTTTACAGGGTAGGCAATTCCACTCAGAACACATTCGGCTTCATATGGGCTGTTGTCGAGCATGGTTTCGTCAATATCCACGACTATGGCGCGCTTTTTCGCCACTTCTTTATTTGCAAGATCCTGTTCAAACATCAGTTTTGCCAAATTGAACGACTGGTAGTACAGGGCTTTGATTTCGGCAGACTGCTGGTGGTACAGCACCGCCATTTGCATATAATCATTGTTTTTCGAAAAATCTGATGCCGTGGCTTTTTCGGCGTTTTTACAGGCAGGGACAGTCAATAACAGTATGCTGATAAATAATAAGCTTGTATTTTTCATTTTTGGATGATTTTATTCAAAAATTCTTTGACAAAAACTGCATCATGCAGGCTATAAAAATAGCAGTAAATAGAATAACATTCAAACAGGGCAATATTTTTTTTCAGGAAAACAACCAATGCGGCTGCTAATTGCCGGTTTTTACCAGCTCCACACGTTTTTCTCCGCGATAATCCGGAATTTTTTTCAAATTTTTCAAATAATCAATTATGCCTTCGGCGGTAGTTCTGAATAATCCCTGTCCGATATCTTTGTGATCGTACTTATAAACCGACGCCATGTAATTATTCATGACCACCGTATAGGTTTTATCCATATCAAGGGGTTTGCCATCGTTAGTAAAAAACTGAACATCGTTGAGGGCTCCTTTTTCGGAAAGCAGGTATTTGGATTTTATGCCCGAAGGGTAGATTGCGCTGCTATCGTCGATGGTAAATGCGGCCAGATGCAAGGCCTTTATTTCGTGGCCGGTAAGGTTAAACAATACCATTTCGTTGCCAAAAGGATCCATGGTATAGATGTCCATCACGCTTACGTTGCCTTTGTTCAGATGGTCGATGCGTACGCCTCCGGGGTTGGCCAGGGCAATGTCGGCTCTGGCTGCCGCACGTATGCCGTCCACCATCAGGTAGCCGACTTCTTCGTATGTAGTAAAATCGGCTGTAGCTTCGGCAATAGTTTCTTTTAGTTGCGGGTTGTTGCCAAATTGGTTAACCATGGCGCGGACGTCCACCCTTTCTTTGCCGGTTTTTCCAACTGTCAGCAACTGCATAGTTTTGGTCTCCACCTGATTATCTTTCAACGTAAGTTTAATCAGCGTGGCATATTTTAGCTTGCGTTCTGCTTGAGTGATGAGTATGCCGTTATGTACCTGTTCTTTATCCACGCGGGTATGCGAATGGCCACCGATGATGAGGTCGGCCTTGCCCGCCGGAAGCTGGCCCGCCAGGGCCACATCTTCTTCAAAGCCCATGTGGTTAAGGAAAACAAAAACTTGACAGCTGTCGGCCAGGGAGAGAACCTCTTTGGCTGTTGAATACGGATCTTTAAAAACAAAGCCTTTGACATTATCGGGATGGCTGTCGGGGATGCCGCCTTCGTTGATGTTTAGGAGCGATACAAAAGCTACGCGGACGCCATTTTTTGTTGTAAGGATTTTATAAGGTTTGATGCGGAAGGTGCTTCCTTCGGGCGGCACTGTGTTGGAGCCGACAAAATGAAAAGTGGCCTGTTGTGTGTTTTTAGCGAAGCCCTCAGGTTTGGAATCAAATTCGTGGTTACCCACCGCTGAGATGTCAAATTTTACGGCATTCATCAGCGTGATCATCGGCAGACCTTTATCGCGATACTGGTCGTTTACAGGGTTTCCTGTCTGGTTGTCGCCGGCCGAAACAAGTAACATGTTGGGATAGAGGGTTCTGAGGCTGTCCACCATAAAAGCAAAACGGGGGAAGTTGTCCATGGCGGCATGCATATCGTTAACGGCGAGTATTTCCAGTGTTTTGGTTTCGGGCATTGGCTGTGAAGCCTGACGTACAGGCTGACAGGCTACAACCATGGCGAAGAGCACGGCCGGGGCCAGATGCATCATTCTTTTATAAAAGTCAAGGTGTTTCATAGTATTATTTTATGGTTTTTATAAACAATTGATTGCCATTGGAGAGCCGGCCGTCGGGCGCTACATAATTTCCGTAGCGATCGCTTACCGCCGGAAAAATTTCCGGAAATTTCTTTTTGTGCCTTGCATAATAACAACGCAGGGCGTCGGCAACCGTGGCGCCGGCAAACAGCTCGAGTTCGGTTCTGTTGATGCGAATTTTCATCATCATCAATTTGGATGCAAGATACTGATTTTACAAGTATTGGGTATTAATAGATTCAATTTTTTGTGTATCGGCCGCAAATGTCTGTCGTTCCGGTGTCGGAAAAAGCAAAAAAAATCCAGACAATAGTTGTCTGGATTTTTTTTTGAGAAGAAAATACTATTTATCGTATTTCATTTCGGCCTTCATCACATAGCTCTTATACCTCCATTTGGCATTTTCTTCAGCCGCTTTGAATAAGGCATCTGCTTCTTCGGGGAAGGTGCTTTTCAGCGAGGTGTAGCGGACTTCTCCTGCGAGGAAGTTCTGGAATTCTTCCCATTTAGGCTCTTTCGAGTCGAGTGTAAATGGATTTTTTCCTTCGTTTTCCAACAGCGGGTTGTAGCGGTACAGGTGCCAGTATCCGGCTTCCACAGCGCGTTCGGCTTCCTGTTGCGATTTTCCCATTCCGGCACGCAGCCCATGATTGATACAGGGTGAATAGGCAATAATCAAAGAGGGTCCGGGATAGGCTTCGGCTTCTTTTATGGCTTTAAAATACTGCGCATAGCTTGCCCCGATAGCTACTTGTGCCACATACACGTATCCATAAGTCATGGCCATCATGCCTAAGTCTTTTTTGCGGATACGTTTTCCGGAAGCGGCAAATTTTGCCACGGCGGCAATAGGTGTTGATTTGGAAGCCTGTCCGCCGGTATTGGAATATACTTCAGTGTCGAGAACGAGCACATTCACATCTTCGCCCGAAGCCAGCACATGGTCTAAACCGCCATAACCAATATCATAAGCCCATCCGTCGCCGCCAAAAATCCAGATAGATTTTTTTACAAGGTAATCTTTAAGATCTAAAATTTCTTTGGCTATTGGATGTGACGACTTTTCGATTAGGGTCAGTACTTTTTCGGAAGCCGCTTTAGAGGCTTCGGCGTTTTTCATGCCTTCGAGCCATGCTTTAAAAGCTTCTTTTATTTCGACTGGCAAATCGGATTCCAAGCCGGTTTTCATGAGTCTTTCGATGCGCTGACGCATTTTTCTGACGCCGGTTTCGATGCCATAGCCGTATTCTGCATTGTCTTCGAACAGTGAGTTGGCCCAGGCCACCCCTTTTCCTGATTTTGCGATGGAATAAGGAGTGGCGGGAGCTGATCCGCCATAGATGGAAGAACATCCGGTAGCATTGGCTACTATCATACGTTCGCCAAAGAGCTGGGTAATCATTTTGATGTAGGGGGTTTCGCCGCAGCCTGCGCAGGCGCCCGAAAATTCAAACAAGGGCTGAGCAAACTGGCTGTTTTTAAAGATTTTAAAGATATCTACATTGGCTGTTTTGTAACCCACCTTTTCATGCATATAGTTGAATCGTTCAATTTCGGGCTGTTGTGTGCCGAGAGGTTTCATCACGAGGGCCTTGGTCTTGGCAGGACAAACATCGGCGCAGTTTTCGCAACCGGTGCAATCCAGCACACTTACCTGAATACGGAATTGCAAACCTTCTAATTCTTTGCCTACGGCTTTTAATGTTTTGGTGCCGTCAGGCGCATTTTTTACATCCTCATCGTTGAGAAGGAATGGACGTATAACGGCGTGGGGGCAAACAAAAGCGCACTGATTGCACTGGATGCAGTTTTCGGGTATCCATTCGGGAACGTTAACGGCGATACCTCTTTTTTCGAAGCGGGTAGTGCCCGAAGGGAACGTGCCGTCTTCCCTGCCCAGGAAAGCGCTCACCGGCAGGTCGTCGCCTTTTTGTGCGTTGATTGGGGTGAACACATTTTTAATAAAATCAGGCAGGTCGTTGTTTTCTTTGGCTGCAATTTCGGGAAGGCTTTTCCACTCGGCAGGTACCGGCACTTCTATCACTCCTTTGATGGCGTCGTCGATGGAGGCGATGTTCAATTTTACCACATCTTCTCCTTTGCGGCCATAAGTTTTTTCGATGGCTTTTTTCATCTGCGTAACAGCCAGGTCGAAAGGAATTACTTCAGACACTTTGAAGAAGGCGGTTTGCATGATGGTATTGGTTCTGTTTCCCATTCCAATTTCTTCCGCTATCTTGGTGGCGTTGATGATATAGAACTTAATATTGTTGGCAGCCAGGTATTTCTTAATATGGTTTGGCAGGTGTGCCTTGGTTTCTTCAACGTCCCAAATACTGTTCAGCAGGAATGTGCCACCGTTTTTGAGGCCTTTGAGCATATCGTATTTTTCGAGATAGGCCGGAACATGACAGGCAACAAAGTTGGGGGTGTTTACAAGATAAGGGGATCTGATGACTTTGTCGCCAAAACGCAGGTGCGATACGGTGATGCCACCGGATTTTTTAGAGTCATAGGCGAAATAGGCCTGACAATACTTATCTGTGGTTTCACTGATAATTTTTATCGAATTTTTGTTGGCGCCTACTGTGCCGTCGGAACCAAGGCCGTAAAATTTGGCTTCGTAGGTTCCTTCGGGAGCCACACTGATTTCGGGCAATATGGGAAGAGATTTAAAGGTAACATCATCAACAATGCCCACCGTAAACTGATTCTTGGGCTCTTTCATTTTCATGTTTTCGAAT
>Ga0209098_1003956_pt1 | contig 11798 bp, 11 predicted proteins | sample AD_JPNHW1_MetaG_FD_184429 | JGI IMG/M metagenome (GOLD analysis project Ga0209098, IMG submission 184429) | Active sludge microbial communities of municipal wastewater-treating anaerobic digesters from Japan - AD_JPNHW1_MetaG (SPAdes) (version 2) | ecosystem: Engineered > Bioreactor > Anaerobic... | reverse complement strand
CCTATGCAAAGATGCACCTGTTCTCACCAGGGCACGAGAATGAAGGGAACTCCCCGGGTACAGATCTCGGCCTGTTCACCATTGACTCACTTACCTGTGGTATCGCCATCTGTTATGATCTGAGGTTCCCCGATCTTTTCCGTCTCTATGCCCAAAAGGGCGTGCAGGCCGTCTTTGTCCCGTCTGCATGGCCGCATATCCGAACCCGCCACTGGGAACTCTTTATCCAGGCGCGGGCCCTGGAAAACCAGATGTATATCGTGGGCGTGAATGCAACCGGTGAGACCCCGATCGATTCCTATTCGGGTAATTCCATGACTGCCGACCCCCAGGGTACTATCGTCAGCAGGGCGAACGAGACGGAACAGCTGGTATTTATGGATCTCGATCCCGCGGTAATTGCAGCAACCCGCCGCCAGTTCCCGGTGGAAAAGGACCGGAAGGACGCACTCTACCTCACCCTCTCACGTGAGAACAGCGGGGGATGAGGGGTTTTTTAAGGCAATAATATGGTTGTACGGCTGTATCGTTCTCAAGCGGAACCGCACGCCTATATGTATTCAGCCGGCCAAAAGATCTTCATGTACCATCTCGCATGCGTCAACTGTGGAGCCACCTTTCCCGCTGACGAGATCATCTATAACTGCAAAAAGTGCGGGCATCTTCTCGCAGTCAGATACCCGCTCGATACCCTGTCTGTAAAGCGGGAAACCTGGAACAAACGGCCGCTCTCGGTGTGGCGGTACAGAGAACTGCTGCCCGTGACCATCCCGCCGGTCACCTTGCAGGAAGGGGGCACCCCGCTGTACCATCTTGAGCGTCTCGGCAAAGAGATGGGCCTTAAGCACCTGTACGCCAAGCACGAGGGAATGAATCCCTCCGGCTCGTTCAAGGACCGGGGCATGACCGTCGGGGTCTCGATGGCGGTCCAGCTGAAAAAGAAGAGCGTTGCCTGTGCAAGTACCGGTAATACTTCTGCCAGCCTTGCGGTCTATGCAGCAAAAGCGGGTATGCCGGCAATAGTCCTGCTCCCGGCCGGAAAGGTGGCAGTGGGGAAAATTGCGCAGGCCCTGATGCACGGGGCAAAAGTCATCTCTATCCGCGGCAACTTCGACCAGGCCCTTGAGATGGTCCACGAACTCTGTCTTTCCCATGGCCTCTATCTCCTCAACTCCATCAACCCGTATCGTCTCGAAGGACAGAAGACAATCGGGTTTGAGGCGCTCGACCAGCTCGGGGTTGTCCCAGACCGGTTCGTACTCCCGGTGGGGAATGCCGGAAACATCTCGGCAGTATACAAGGGATTCACGGAGCTTGAGGAACTTGGTTTCATTGACCGGTTCCCGATGATGACCGGGATCCAGGCCCAGGGATCGAGCCCAATTGTGCGGGCAGTCCGCGAGAACCTTCCCGAAGTAATTCCCGAGAAGAACCCTGAGACCGTTGCAACGGCGATCAGGATCGGAGCACCCGTGAATGCCGAGAAAGCCCTGAGCGCCATCCGTAAGACCGGTGGCCTTGCCGAGACCGTAACCGATGACGAGATCCTGCAGATGCAGCGGGACCTTGCACGAAAGGAAGGCATCGGTGTCGAACCTGCCTCGGCGGCCTCGGTTGCCGGTATACGAAAACTTGTTCAGATGGGTGCAATTGACCGGAATGAGAAGATTGTCTGTGTCGTTACCGGTCATCTCCTCAAAGACCCGGATACGGTGATCAAACAATGCGAACCCCCGATCGAGATCAACGCCGATCTCCCCTCGCTGCTCTCTGCGCTGCACTTGTGATCCTGCTGATCACGGTCACGCCTGCAGCTGCATTATCAGCAGATTATTGGATCTTCCCCAATGGCACGGCATACCAGGCCTCCATTGAGATCAACGATACCTCCCGGTATCAATTTGCCGATATCGGGTTCATGGGGGAGAACATCCCCCTTGCGGTAGGGGAGGTCCGCCTCATGGTAAATGGTTCGCCGGTCGGGTTCAACCGCAGCACCCCGTGGGGCCAGCCTCAGGCTATTACTTTTCCGAAAGGAAATTATACCGTGTCGTATACAGCCCCCCTCAAGGACAACCACCTGCAGGGGGTTTTTGAAAAACCCTATCACGTGAATGTGACGATCCCGCAGGAATTCGATGTAAGGAACCCGCTCCTCGCCGGCCTGAGTACCGGGGCCAACGTGACCCGGTTTTCCGACAATACGACCCTTGTCCAGTGGAACAGGTCGTACGGCTTCGATCTGCGGTTCTATGATGAAACCCGTGAGGAGCTCCTGTATTTTTTCCTGCAGTTCATGGGAATACTTGTCATCGTACTGGTTGTTATTCCGTATATCCTGTCAGTGAAAAGGTCAGAATAATTTTTTTTGAGAAATCACGGTATATTTTTACTGACGTTCTTTTGGGGTTTGGCATTATTCTGCCTTCGAACCCGCCGCTGTGGCATCATCTCTCTGTCGGGATTCTCTGTTTAAGTACGGTAACTCTCATGGGGTCACGGGAAAGCCATCCCCCTGTTTCTGCCACCCCCTGCCGGGGGAGGGCGGGGGTCAGCAGTATCCATTCAGGTTTGTTGCGGACCCGGCAGGGAGAAAAACAACCTTAAAAAGATCCCTGCTCGTGCCTGCTTTTCCTTAAAATCTGTTAAACGAATCAGACGGTATTTCAAGGGTCTGGATGAGTAAGGCAACAAAAAAAGATTATTACCGGATTTTAGGTCACTTCATCAGCCCGAATGACTTCAGGGCCACATCGGCATTTACAGCACCGACATGGTATACGTCGCCCGATGTAAGTTCGTTGATGATAACCTCTGCGGGTGAGAAGAGTGACGTATCGATCTTGTAGAAATCATACCCGGCTTCCTTGAAGATCTCGTTGAACGGTTTGCCGTATCCCTTGGACTTGTTGCTCGGGATCTTCTCAAGATAGTCCTTGATCTCGGGTGCCTTGAGGGTCAGGTTGATCCTGCCATGGTAGATGGTAGCGTCGTTGGTCACGCCCATCGCGAGTTTGGGACCGCGGACAGGCGGAATGGGGGCTGTCCCCATTGCAGCGATCACTTTTTTCGTGTCAAACCCGAGTTCGTTGAGCTTGTAGATTGCAGTCTCGACACACCGCCCGGAAACCTGTACCGAGCCGACAATGGAGGATGTCGGTGCAACGACAGCGCAGACATTGGCGACATCGACATGGCATTCCTCGGCGATCTTGGTCATGACCTCAGCGTTCGGGAGATGGTCGCTCTCCAGACATATCACGGCGCAGTCGAAATCATCCTCGTATTCAATAACCTCAAAGGTGTGTTTGGGTTTGAGGGAGAGTGCCCGCGCAGGGCCGCTTCCCATGGCAAAGTAGTTGCCGACCTTGACCGTCCAGCCGGCCTTCTGGGAACCAAGGCACGATATGGCCGGGAAATCGGTTGCAACCTCGACAAACGGCATCGGGAATTCCTTGACCTGCCCCATGCGGAAGTTGACTTCACCAAGGCCTCCCATGCATATCTCGGTAAATGCCCTGCCTGCCGCATAGCCTCCCCGTGTGCTTACACCGCAGTCAACGATGCGTGCGCCATTGTCCAGTTCGTGGTATGCGCAATTGAATTCCTCGGCCAGGTCGGCCAGGTTATCGAAAATTTCGAGTGCCAGTTCGTTTACACTTAACATGACAGAAAACCCCTGCATGATAAAAGAGGGGTTTGGGACAGATAATATTTTTGAAATATATGCGACGTGGTGGTGATGGAGAGTTATCTGAGGTACTCGAGCACCTTTGCCGGATCGTACCGCAGCGTGATGATCCGCGTCCTTCCTTTTCCCTCGCGGTACTCCAGGTTGATAAGGCGCATCGCATCCATCTTCCTGACGATCTCATAAAACCGTGTGTACCCGATGGCATTCGATTCCCTGATGGTCTTGTACACGTCCCCCGCGTTCATTTCATGCTCTTTTCCGCTCCGTTCTGCAAGTGATTTCAGGACAAGGCGCTCCTCGTCCTTCAACGTCCTGATGGTGTAATTCAGGTGCAGGTATTTCGAGATCTCGTAGGCACCGCAGATGTCCTCCCTCTCAATGCTGCGCCGGGCTGCCCGTTCCGCTGACAGCGTTGCCCGTTTCAGGAGGTCGATGCCCACGCGGAGGTCCCCGCTGCCGGTTGTCTGCCGGACAACCAGGTCAAGGAGTTCGTCGGAAAGGACGCCGGGGAACAGTCCCTGCACCACGCGGACTTTCATGATCTCGCGGATCTCCGCGTCGGTATAGGGAGCAAAGTAGATCTCTGTTGGCCGGAAGACCGACGCCACGCGTGCGTCCACGGCCCGCGAGAGGTCCACGTCCATGTCACTGATGATCACAATAACCCCGATACGGGTGCCTTCGTACGTCTCGTGCGAGCGCAGGAGGGTATAGAGCACCTTGTTGATCTCGTTCTCGTACAGGAGGTAGTTTGCATCATCGAGCGTGACGAGGAGCACGATGTCTTCCTTGACGAGGATGCGGGCTACCGCATCGAAGACCTGTTTGAAGGAAGTTCCGGATGACGGCGGGAGGTGGCCGGAGAGTTTCTTGTAGATCTGCGAGACGATTGCAAACTTGGTGTTGTCGATCTGGCAGTTGATATAGACGGGCACGAGTTTCTTGGTTGTCTCTTCGATCTCGGCAAAGAGTTTCTTGATGCTCGTGGTCTTTCCCGTGCCGGGCAGGCCCTTGCAGACGGTATTCAGAGGCCTGCCTCCCCGGAGCCCGGGCCGGATCTGGAACGCGAGCTCGCGCATCTGGGTGTCGCGGTACTCGAACTGCTCGGGAACATAATCGATCTCCAGCACGTCAGGATCGCGGAAGAGCGATTCGTCCCACATCAGCAGGTTCTTTTTCATTGCAGTACACGTTTACCGCATCGGTAATAACTGCATTGGCGCTTGCGTGGAACTGCGTCCATCGGGACAGGCCGGTATGGATAAAAACAAACAGAACATGCCTGTTTGCGGCGGATGATGATTATTCTCAAGGAGCAATTGTTGCAGATTCTTTGAATTTCTGAAGTACCGCACATCCGGAACCAGCTCTTTTCTTTTCTGGCCCCTGGTGTTTGTGGCGTCAACGCGAAGAAAACCAAAACAGTATTAGTCTCTGATGCCCGGTACCGGAATTATGACGGATTATTCCCGGTTGCATTTACCCGCTTGCTCTACCTGAATCCACCCCCCACTCTCCTGCACGCAGCGTCTCCACTCGCCCCGCCGGCAATAACCAGGTGACTGTTTAATCTGATTAGAATCATCCCGAACGAGGGTAAAAAACCTGATGGAAATATGATCCCGTATTCGTATTTTCTGTGAAGTCGGTCGTATACATGGGTGAATTTACGGGGTGGCGCACCGGAATCTTACGGGGAATAAGAGAACAGGGAGAATTGTTGAATCCCGGGCGAAGCAGGGAAATCTTGAACTGCTGTCTGCGTAATCAGCTTCTGCCCATCACCTGTGCTCCCCTGTATCAATCAATTGTGATGGGAGCAGAGATCCAAAACCGCCCCTCATTAAATAACACTGCAGACATAACCTACCTGTAGCCCGGGTGTTGTGCATTATCCCCATGAAATCATCCCGACTGAATAACCCCCCCAAAGAACAGGGTGCCGTGAACCGGGGAGAGAGACGCTGGAATATCGTGTATGTCATAGTGTGTCTGGCGCTTCTCACGTTAACAGCCTTCCAGTTCATTACAATGCTTCAGGATGGCCCGGACACCTATGGCTGGGATTACCGGGTATTCAGGGGAGGGGTCCAGGCAATCGATCATATGCAGAATCCCTATGTCCTTGAAAATCTCAATCTGTATATTGAAAGGTCGAACCCTCTTCCGTTTGCCTATCCCCCCCATACGCTCTATTTTTTCTGGATTCTTGATTTGTTTTTTGTTTTCCAGGATATCGGAGTGTATTACGCGCTGCTGGTCATTCTCATGATACTCAGCGGTTACCTTATCGCAACCATGGATCAAAAACCCCGTTATTTCTTTTTGGTAACCCTCATGCTGACCGGTTTTATGGGTACCTACTGGAATTTTCGAACCGGAAACAAGGATATTTTCTTCCTGTTCTTATTCGCCGTTATCTTTACCCTGCTTGCGAAAGAAAACTATTGGCAGTCCTCGATCGCGATGGGGCTCATGGGTGCGGTGTCGCTTATTACCGGCCCGTTTGTTGCGCTTTATTTTTTCGTCAAACGCCCCTGGTTCAACCGATTGTCCTATATCGGTCTCTCGGGAGCAGTAGTTGCCATCCTTTTTGCCGCGGATTATTGGATCAACCCCGTCTACCTGCAATCGTATATCGGTTTCCTTATCGGCGGGCGGAGTCCTCTTCATGATGCCGGGGGATATTTTACACCGACACCCTACCAGATGTTGGGAGATCTCCTAAAAGGCATTCCAGTCATGAGCCAGCTCCCGGTGGCCGTGGTATGGTGTCTGTACATCGGTCTGGTTATGTATATGGCCTGGAATTATTCGGTAAAAAACAGCAGAAACGTGATAATGGTTTACTCCCTGGTGACCATTGCCGTTTTCCTCTTGTTGCCAAGGATCAAACCCTATGACTTCATTATCCTTGCCGTACCGCTTTACTTTTTATTCAGGGATTGCAGTTATCGTATGAAAATTCTGATGTTTGCCCTTGTCTCGCTGCCTCTTTTTGCCTGGTACGCTTCATATCTCCATATTTTAAGACAATACGGCATGCCCTATATTCAGACCTGCAGCCTGATTCTCATTTTCCTTCTGGTCGTTCTCTGCGATTATCTGCCATTTGTACCCCGGGAAAAGGGCAACGGTGAGAAAACCCCGGAACGTGGAGCGGAATCCTTTAAAAATCCGGCATCTTAGAAAAAACCCGGAGTCCCGTTATCCTATCAGAACGAATTTTACGGTTTTTAAAAAAAATCCCCGATTTTTCAACTGAGTTGTGGGGTGGTCCGGGTCTCATTTCTGCTATTTCCTGTGGCTTTGTTTGGCTTTTCCTCTGACCCTTGTTCCTTCTATTTTTCAACAGTACTGATCCCCTTAATTATATCATGAGTGGAACAGTGTAATGGGTGCGATTGAGGGAGCTGATTTCGATATCCCCCGTGGGGTTAGGATCAGTGCGGCAGCTTCGGAGAAATGTTTGGTTGCTCTCCCTGCCCTTCGCAAACATCACGGACGAGACCCGTTTCATCCCTGCGATGATCCCGGCCTTCTCCTGACCAGCGGCTTACGTACCCTTATCGAGAATCCGGCAAGGCCCGGAGGAATGGCAGTGAACCGGATAAAGGGGAAATATCCCCTTTGAACGTCTGGCAGATGATGAAAGTTACCCCCACTGATTCGTGATGATGCAGGGGACTGATGCCGCCCATTCCTTACGAGAAAAGGAACGCTAAGAACTCCGTTGCGTTTCTCGTCCCGAGCCCTCCGGACCGGCCTGCCGCTTCCGAATACGCGGTACTCCCGTCCGTTCCTTTCCCGGCGACAACAAAGGGGATGGGATCGCGGGTATGGGTCTTCACCCGGATCGGGGTCGGGTGATCGGGCAGCACTGCAAGCACCCCGCCGAACCGGTCGCGGATGGTCCCGACAACGCCGTCTACCTTTTCGATTGCCTTCACCTTCTCTTCAACACTCCCGAGATGACCGGCCTCGTCAGGTGCCTCGATGTGGACGTAGACAAAGTCCAGGTGCTCGATCGCATCGAGCGCGTACCGTGCCTTAGCCTCGTAATCGGTATCCAGATACCCGGTTGCACCCGGGACACTGATAACCTCCATGCCGGCACAGCGGGCGATCCCGTTGAGGAGATCTACCGCTGAGATAATCCCGCCCTTCTTCCCGTACTTCTTTGCAAACGGGGGGAACGCAGGCTTGTGCCCGCCGCTCCAGGGCCAGATACGGGTAGCCGGGCGTTTTCCCGCTTTGATCCGTGCCCTGTTGACCGGATGGTTATCGAAGACCTGCCGGCTTGTCTCCATGCACCGGAGGAGCAGGTCGGCATCGGGTCCCTTCGGGCGGAACGGCGCAATCCCCTGTCCGACGATATCGTGCGGCGGGGTGGATGCAGCGCCTTTCCCCCCGTGGATCACGAGCAGGTTGCGGTAGCTGACACCCGCCCTGAACATAACCTCAGGCATAACTTTCTGGAGCGAGGCGAAGAGTTCCGCGCCCTCTGCACTTGAGATGTGGCCTGCTGAGAAGTCGGTCATCGTATTCTCCTCGACTGTCACGAGGTTACAGCGGTACGCGACATCCTCCGTTGCAAGGTCGACCCCCATGCTCAGCGCTTCGAGCGGCCCCCGTCCGGTATAATATTTTTCCGGGGCATACCCGAGGACTGCCATATTGGCGATATCGCTGCCGGCCTCAAAACCGTCGGGTATGGTACGGAGCATCCCGCAGGCACCCTCGCGGGCCATCCGGTCCATGTTCGGGGTCTGTGCGTACGCGAGCGGGGTCTTTCCCCCCAGTTCTTCGAGCGGCTCGTCAGCCATACCGTCTCCGAGGACTACAATATATTTCATAAAAAAAACCTCACCGTTTATTCAGCAGGTCCTTTACCGCGATCCTGACGCTTTCCCGTGAACCCGTCTGGGGTTTCCACCGGAGCCCCTTGATCTTCTCTACGGAGAGCTGCATCTTCGGGACATCCCCCACCCAGCCACGCTCCCCTCCGGTGAACCGGAATTTCGTGCGGGGGAGGTGCATCTCTTCAGTAACGATCTCCGCAATACTCTTCACGTCAATCCAGTCTTCGGACCCGATATTGAAGATATTGACGGTTCCCCGGGCCCTGCCGGTGGCATAGAGCATTGCCGCGATGCACTCGTGCACTTCGAGATAGGATTTGGTCTGTTTCCCGTTGCCGAGGATCTCCAGTTCCTCCGGGTTCTCGTCCAGTTTATGGATGAAATCCGTGATCACGCCGTGTCCGCTTCGCGCACCGATGATATTGGCAAACCGGAAGATCCAGGCCTTCATGCCAAACGAATGGCAGTACGAGGAGATCAGTGCTTCGCATGCCAGCTTGCTTGCACCGTACACTGAGATTGGTTCAAGGGGAGTGTAATCCTCCGGTGTCGGGATGATCGCAGCGTCACCGTACACGGTGGAGGTGGAGGTAAAGACCAGTTCAGGGACTGCATGCCGGCGCATCGCTTCGAGTACACGGTACGTGGCCATGATATTATTCTGTATGGCTGGATCCGGGTTTACCGCGCTCTGCCGTACGTCGGGATCCGCAGCAAGATGGAACAGCCGGTCTGCACCTTCCAGGTGTTCCTGCCAGCCATCCTCCAGCAGATCCATCTGTACGAACCTGGCCCTGCAATCATCGATATGCCGGGCAATTGTCTCCCTGCGCCCGGCAGCGAGCGAGTCAATGACCAGTACCTCATTACCCTGCGCGACCAGCGTGTCCACCAGATGGGAGCCGATGAACCCGGCCCCGCCTGTCACCACATCAAACATCACTACCTAATATGTCATCCATGCTATAGGATTACTGCTATGTTTATCGGGATCGATCACGGCACGACTGCGATGCGGTTCGCCGGGGAAGGCCGCGAGTTCAAGATGTCGCGGGAGGAGGCAAAGGATTTTTGTTTTTCCGATCTCTCCCGCATCTGCCCGCCCGATGAGATTGAGGGTATTGCGATCTGCTATTCCATGGGGGATAATATCGCGCGCATCACCGATATCCGGAAGGTAAATGACCGGGGTATCGTGAACCGCGGCGGGGCCGGCAAGCATATTGGCGGCGGAACACGGGTCTACGATGAGGTGGCGGCAAGCGGGATCCCTGCCGTAGTCATGCCCGGTATCCACCGGAACTCCCCCACCGATCCCCGGTTCAAGGCCTACTCCCACCAGACAAGCCCCGAGAAGATCGGGATCGCGTACGAAGTCTGCCGTTCGCTGGGAGACGACGTGATCGTCTCCGATGTCAGTTCGAATACCGTCTCGCTTCTGGTATCCGCAGGAAAACTGGTCGGGGCATTTGATGCCTGCATCTTCGCGCCCGGCACCCTGCACGGGGCGCTCGATGTGGACGCGATCCGGAAGGTGGATGCCGGGACATGGACGGCAAACGAGGCGTTCCAGCATGCCGGCGTAAACTTCTCGCTGCCCGAAGGGGAACGGATGCGGGCGGTAGCAATGTTTGCTGCCATGGAATGCGCGGCGCTCCGGCTGCTCAATACCCGGGCAAAGGTTGCGCTCGCCGGGAGTCTCGCACCTGTTATAGCGCAGGAAGTGCAGGGATTGCTCAGCTGCGATGTTGCCGTATATGATGAATGGTGCGCATCAAGGGGCCTTTCCCGGATCGCAAGAGCTGTCTTTTCGGGAAAACGGGAGATCCTCGGGCTCGATGTGGATCTCTAGATTTATATCGATTTATCATGTAAGATTATTGGGGATTTTTCTTGAGAGAATTACGTATCCATGGCAGGGGTGGTCAGGGGTCGGTCACTGCTGCTGAACTGATTGCTGTCGCCGCATTTGAGGGCGGCGTGTTTGCGCAGGCATTCCCGGCGTTCGGGGTCGAGCGCCGGGGTGCGCCCGTGCAGGCATTTGTCAGGTTTGATGACAAAAAGATCCGGAAACGGAGCCAGGTATACGAACCTGATTATATCATCGTGCAGGACAGCACGCTGATCAAGGACGTCAATGTTTTCATGGGTGTAAAAAAGGGAGGGATCGTGATCGTGAACACGGAAAAGAAACCCGAGTTCCAGGTCCCGGAGGGAGTGAAACTCATCACGATCGATGCCACGTCGATTGCGCTCAGGGTGCTTGGCCTGCCCATCACCAACACCACCCTGATGGGGGCGTTTGCCGCGGCAACGGGCGAGATCCAGTTTGCTGCTCTGGAGAAAGCACTCAGCCACCGCTTCAGTAAAGAGCTCGCCGCAAAGAATATCGAAGCCGCACGGGTGGCATTTGACTCTGTCAGGGAGGCAGCATCATGACACTCGCTGCCGGCTGCCGGGCACGCCCCGGGAAATCGCGGGACAACAGGACAGGATCATGGCGCGTCTTCAAACCCTCCTTTGACCACGAGAAATGCTCGAAATGCGGGATGTGCCAGACCCTCTGCCCCGAAGGCTGCGTCCACGAGGATGCGGAGGGGTTCTTTGACCCGGACTTCGCGTACTGCAAGGGATGCGGGATCTGTGCAGCCGAATGTCCCAAGGAAGCGATCGCCATGAACCAGGAGGAGAAGTAAATGATGGAGATAACCGAGGGGTCACATGCGGTTGCAGAAGCAGTCCGGCTCTGCCGGCCGCAGGTGGTCTCAGCATATCCGATCACCCCCCAGACCCATATTGTCGAGGCGCTGGCGGACTTTGTTGCAAACGGTAAGCTGGACGCGGAATATATCACGGTCGAGAACGAACTCTCCGCCCTCTCTGCCTGTGTCGGCGCAAGTGCAGCGGGTTCACGGACGTACTCTGCAACAACCTCGCAGGGCCTTTTATTAATGGCCGAGGTTGTTTTCAATGCAGCCGGTATGCGCCTCCCGATCGTCATGTCGATTGCCAACCGCGCCGTAGGTGCCCCGCTCTCAATCTGGAACGACATGCAGGATTCAATCTCGTTACGGGACGCCGGCTGGCTCCAGTTCTATGCCGAAGACAACCAGGAGGCTACCGACCTCCACTTCCTTGCCTACAAGGTCGCCGAAAGCAGGGAGATCCAGCTCCCGGCGTTTGTCTGTTTCGACGGGTTCATCCTGTCGCATACCTACGAGCCGATCGATATGCTCTCGCAG
>Ga0209098_1003955_pt1 | contig 11809 bp, 9 predicted proteins | sample AD_JPNHW1_MetaG_FD_184429 | JGI IMG/M metagenome (GOLD analysis project Ga0209098, IMG submission 184429) | Active sludge microbial communities of municipal wastewater-treating anaerobic digesters from Japan - AD_JPNHW1_MetaG (SPAdes) (version 2) | ecosystem: Engineered > Bioreactor > Anaerobic >... | reverse complement strand
CGCCGGTGCGGCATGCCGTACATCCGCGCGACGAAATCCAGGTTTTCCCGGATCGTCAGGTCGTCCCAGTACGAGAATTTCTGCGTCATGTAGCCGGCCTGGCGCTTGATCTTCGCGCTCTCGCGCCGGATGTCGAAGCCCAGGCAGGTGCCGCTGCCCGCATCCGGCGTCAGCAGCCCGCACACCATGCGGATGGTCGTGGTCTTGCCGCTGCCGTTGGGGCCGAGGAAACCGAAGATTTCGCCGCGCCGAACCTGCAGCGAGACGTTCCGGACGACGTGCTTGTCGCCGAAATGCTTGTTGAGGTCCCGGACGTCGATGACGAGTTCGCCTTTCATGGCCGCCTCAGCGCAAGACCACCTCGAGGGGCTGGCCCGGATGCAGGTTCGCGCCGTCCAGCGGCCGGGCTTCGATCATGAACGTCAGCTTGGACCGCGTCTCGTTGCTGTAGATGATCGGCGGCGTGTACTCCGCTTCGGTTGAAACGTACGTGATTTTCGCCGGAATCTCGTCCCCGCAGCCGTCGCAGCGGACGGCCAGCGCCTGCCCCACGGCCAGCGCGCCCAACGTCGTTTCCGGAACAAAGAAGCGAATCTTCACGTTGCCCGGCGGCAGCAACCGCACGACCGGCCGGCCGGCCGCCACCCATTCGCCCGCCTGGTAGAGCACGTCGAAAACCTGTCCCGCGACCGGCGCGGCGACCGTCTTTTGCCCGAGCCGCCACGCCGTCTGGTCCACGGCCGCCTGCGCCGCCGCCACCTGGGCGGCCTGCGCGGCGATCTGGTCGTCCCGCGCCGGCAGCTGCGCGACGTCGAGCTGCCGTTCCAGCTCGCGCACCCGCGCCGCCGAAGCGTCGGCCGCGGCCTGCGAGCGATCCAACTGCGCCTGCGCGATGCCGCCGGTCGCGAACTGCGCCGCATCGCGCTCCCGTTCGGCCGCCGCGCGCGTCGCCTCGGCTTGCGCTTGTTCCAACTGGGCGCGGACGACGTCCAACTCCGGCGTCCGCTTGCCTAGGCGGACGTCTTTCAGCTGCGCCTCGGCGGCGGCGAGCTGTTCCTGCGCCTGCCGCAAGGCCGCGGCCTCGCGGGCTGCTTCCAGCGCGAACAGCGGCGCACCTGCGGCGATCGCGTCACCCTTGGCCACCGCCAACGTTACCAACTGTCCCGGTTCCGCCGTCGCCACATCGACGAAATCCGCCTCGGCGTAGCCCTGGAACGCGGCGTGCGGCGCGCGCCCGCAACCCGCCAGCAGCGCCGCCGCAGCGAGACCCCGCACCCAGCCCATCCACTTCGTCTTCATGCTTTTCTCCCCTGCGTTTTTGCCAGCGCCGGCGCGGCGGTCAAGCCATGCTTCAACAACGCCACCACATGCCGGCCCAAATCCTGCTTGCTCACACGGCCGATGAGCGGAATCCGGTCCCAATCCTTCGCCATCGACAACGGCAGCATCGTCAGCGCCATGATCGACATGAACGTCAGCTGCGGATGGATGCCCGGATTCACGCGGCCCGCCCGCTGCGCCGACGCGAGGGCGGCCTTGAAGCGTTCCGGCTTGCCGAGGTCCACGCGCCGGATCAGCTTTTCCCGCAACGCGCCGCCTTCGCTGATGACCTCGCGCACCCACAGCGGCGGCAGCCACGGCATGGCGTCCGACGCCTCCACGATGCGCCACACCAATCGCTCCGCCAGCGCCAACGGATCGGACGCGTCACGCGCGATCGCGTCGGCGACGAACGCGATGAACTCGCCGACGAGCTTTTCCGCGACGACGGCATCGAGCAATTGATCCTTCGTCTTGAAATAGTAGTGCACCATGGCGGACGTGACGCCGGCCGCCGCGGCGATTTCCGCCACGGTGGTGCCCGCCACGCCCTGCTCCGCGAACAGCCGGACGGACGCGTCCAGCAGCCGGGCCCGCACGGCGGAGCTCTCTTGGCCGGGTTTCGTTTTCATGCGCGCCAATCTAACTAACTAGTTAGTTAATTGCAAGCGCAAAACGTCCCGCGCAAGTTCGGGGTTCCCGATGCGGTTCGACGCCGCCGACGGCGGAACGCCGAAGTTTTGCGCAGAGCGGAAAATCTTTCGCGCGTTTTCCACGGCGCGGCAACTTTTCCACTCCGTGGAAAACTTGCCCTGCCCGACGTTTTCCGCTAGGTTCTTTCCCATGAGCGATACCTCCCATCTGGACAAGGCCCAGGCCGTTTTCGACGTTGAAATCGCCGCGTTGCAGCGCACCCGCGCGCGGCTCGACGGCGCGTTCGACGAAGCTGTCGCGCTGCTCCAGGCCACGCTCGCCAACGGCGGCAAGCTCATCGTCACCGGCGTCGGCAAGTCGTTCCACATCGGGCAGAAGATCGCCGCCACCCTCACCAGCACCGGTGCGCCGGCCAACGTCCTGCACCCCTCCGAAGCCATGCACGGCGACCTCGGCCTGCTCCAAGGCGCCGACGCCGTCCTGGCGCTCTCCTACTCGGGCGAATCCGATGAACTGGTCAATCTCCTGCCCATTCTCAAGCGCACCGGCGTGCGGATCGTCGCCCTCACCGGCGACCTGCATTCCACCCTCGCCAAGCATTCGGACGTCGTGCTCGACGCTTCCGTGGAACGCGAAGCCTGCCCGTTCAACCTCGTGCCCACCGCGTCCACCACCGTTGCGCTGGCCATCGGCGACGCGCTCGCCATCGCCCTCCTCGAAGCCCGCGGCCTCACCCGCGAGGAATACGCCGCCTTCCATCCCGGCGGCGCCATCGGCCGCGCCTTGCTGCTGAAAGTCGACGACATCATGCGCGCCGGCGACCGCCTCGCCGCGGTTCTTCAAACGGCCACCGTCCGCGACGCCGTCATCGCCATGACCAAGGTCCAGGCCGGCGCCGTCGCCGTCGTCGACGAAGCCCGGCGCGTCGTCGGCCTCTTCACCGACGGCGACCTGCGCCGCTACCTCGCCGGCGGCGCCACCGACGTCCAGACCCGCTCCGTCGCCGATCTCATGACGAAGCGGCCGTCCACCGTGCGGGCCGGGCGCCTCGCCGCCGACGCGCTCGCCATTTTCCAGCAGCATCGCTTCGACGACCTCGTCGTCGTGAACGCCGACGGCACCCTCGCCGGCATGATCGACATCCAGGACCTGCCCAAGTTCAAGATCCTGTGACCCGTCCGAAAGGAGACCGCCATGAACCACCGCCGGATTTTCATCACCCGCCAGGACCGCGAACGCCTGACGACCATGCTGGACGAAGCCTTGGCCGCCAAGCATCGCGACGCCGCGTCCCTCAAGGAGCTCGCGCATGAACTGGCCATCGCCCAAATCGTCGATCCGCAGGACGTGCCGGCCGACGTCGTCACCATGAATTCCCGCGTGGTCGTGCAGGACGTGGAAACCGGCGAGTCCTCGGAATACGTCCTCGTGTTCCCGGAGCAAGCCGACGTGGCCGAGGGCCGCCTGTCGGTCGTTTCGCCCATCGGCACCGCCATCCTCGGCTATGCCAAGAACGACGTGCTCACCTGGCAGACGCCCGGCGGCCCGCGGAAAATCAAGATCGCGGCCATTCCCTACCAGCCCGAAGCCGCGGGCGATTTCAACCTCTAGCATGCCGGTGCTCGTCGTCAATTCCTCCGCGCGCCTGGACGTCGCCGCCGGCAGCACGCTTCTCGAGGCCTGCGCCGCCCACGGCATCCTGCTGCCTTCCGCCTGCGGCGGCCGGGGTTTTTGCGGACGGTGCGCCGTCCTGGTCGCGTCCGGCGATTTGACGCCGCCCACGGCCACCGAAGAGAACAAAATCCTCGGCAAAGACCGCGCCAAGGGCCTGCGCCTCGCCTGCCAGGCGCGCCTGCAGGGCGACGCGGAAATCCGCGTGGCGCCCGAAATCCTCGCCGTGCGCCGCCACGTCGGGCGGCTCGTCGCCAAGACGCTCGTCACCCCCGACATCGCGCACTTGCGCATCGCCGTGGATCCCCGGCCGCCCTTCGCGTTTCGCGCCGGACAGTACGTCCAATTCGAAGCCCCCGTCGCGCCGCCGCCGGCCAAGCCCGTCTTGCGCGCCTATTCCATGGCCACCGATCCCTCCGACCCCCGCCACCTCGAACTGATGGTCCGCCACGTGCCCGGCGGCGCCGCCTCCACCTGGATCCACCAAGTGCTCCAGCCCGGCCAGCCGGTCGCCTTCCGCGGGCCGTTCGGAGATTTCCACCTTTCCGACTCGCACGCCCCGCTGGTCGGCATCGCCGGCAGTTCCGGCATGGCGCCGCTACGGTCCATTTTCCGCGACATGCGGGTCCGCGGCCTCCGGCGCCCGGCGAAATTCTTCTTCGGCGCGCGCACGCGCCAAGACCTGTTCCTCCTCGATGAATGGGCCGATTTCGAACGACGCGCGCCTTGGTTCGAATTCATTCCCGTGCTCTCCCACGAGCCGGCCGATTCGCCGTGGACCGGCGAACGCGGCCTCGTCACCGACGCCGTCGCGCGGCGCCTGCCCGACCTGACGGGCCAGGAAGCCTATCTCTGCGGATCGCCCGGCATGCTCGACGCCGCCTTGGCCGTCCTGACCGCCCGCGGCATGCCCGCCGACCACGTCTTCTACGACAAGTTCAGCGTGTAGCGGGACAAGGGTTCAGCGGTTCACGGTTCCACGGTTGCTCAAGCCGCCTTTTCTCCAAACGAAAACCGCCGGTCCCGCGAACGGGATCGGCGGTCGCGCCGAAAAGACTTACGGCGAGGACGCGCCGATGCGCAGGACGCGCCGGTTGGTCACGCCGCTGAGCACGCTGACCGTCCGCGTCGCGGGGGTCCAGGTGTAATCGACGCCCGGCGTCAGCGGGCTGCCCGTGCCTTGGCCGAGGTTGTTCAGACCCACCGCGCTGGAATCCGTGCCGTACACGGCGGTCAGGTTGTAGTTCGTCGGCAGGACGATGACGATGTTCCGGTTGCTGGCCGAATAGAACATCGTACCGCCGACGTTGCCGTCGCCGATCGACCATTCTGCGGCGCCGCCGCCCAGCACCGTGAAGGAAACGACGTTCGACGCCGTCTGCGCCGCGTTGTCCGTCGCCGTCACCGTGGCCGTGTAGTCGCCGGCCGGCGCGGTGGCCAGAATGGTGAACACGTTGTCGACCGCCGTGCGATAGCCCTCGCCCAGCGTGCTCGTCCAGCTGTAGCCGTAGGGTTCCGTGCCGTTCGCCGCCGTCGCGGTGATCGCGTCGCTGGCGCCGTTGGCCACCGTGAAGCCGTTCGTCTTGTCGACCGAGACGGAGAACACGGGCGCGCCGCCGGACGTGATGCTCACGTTGTTCAGGCCGATGTTGTAGGCGTACTTAATCACGTAGGTCCAGCGCACGTAGCGCGAAGCCGCCAGCAGGCTGTACGGACCGAACGCCGTGTTCGTGGTGGACAACTGGGTGTCGTCGATCGAAGCCACCTGCGTCCAGGACGAACCATCCGCCGATTCCTCGACGAGGAACTGCGCCGGCGGGGTGCCAACGGCGCTCGCGCGGCCTTGGAGGTCGAAGCTCAGCGCTCCGGGCTGGGCATCGAAGTTCACCGTCAAGGCGTCGTTCGAACCGTTGAAGGACATGTCGCCGTCCGAATAGGTGGACATGGAGACGCCCGACCAGCCCGGCAGCGAGGTCCAATCGGTCGTGTTCGTGTGGACTTCGCTGATGGGCAGCGTCGCGACGTCGTAGACGAACGTCACCGTGACGGTCACCGGCGCATCCGGCATGACGAAATCGTTGCCGACCACGGCGATGGGGGTGGCCGTGTCGTCCAGCACGACGATCGAGCCCACCAGATAGTTCGCATCCGGCGTCGCCGTGATGGTCACGGTCGTCCCGACGATGGCTTCGTCGGCCGGGGCGGTCGACACCGCGCCGTTGACCGGCGGCGTGATCGCGATGGCATGCGGCGCCTTGACGCTGAAGTTGATCGTGTTCGTCACGCTCGCGGCCGTGTTGTCCGTCGCCACCACCGTGGCGGAGTAGTCGCCCACGGGCGCCGTCGCCAAAATCGTGAACTGGTTGCCGTCGGCCGTGCGATATCCTTCGCCCAGCGTGCTGGTCCAGCTGTACGCATAGGGTTCCGAGCCGTTGGCCGCCGTCGCCACGATCACGTCGGTCGTGCCTTCTTCGATCACGAAGCCGTCGGCCTGGTCGAACGTCACGCCGAAGACGAGCGCACCGAACCAAAAACCGATGTCGTCGAAGTTGCCGATCTTGGCATCCGTGCCGCTGGCGGGATCGACGGTCTGCATGCGGAAATACGTCGCCCCGGCCGGCGGATTGGTCACTTCGCCCGTCATCCAATTCGTGCTGTTGGCCAGATAGGTGTCGCCGACTTGCGTCCAATCGCCGCTGGCCGTCTTGAATTGAACGACGAACTGGTAGTTCGTGTTGGCGCCGCTGTACGCCTTGTAACGGAAAACCATCTTGGAAATGCTGCCGTTCGTGAAGGCGGCGGCGTTGTTGAAGTAGCCGGCGTTCGTGGACGTCCAGCGCGCGCGGATCATGTAATCGGCGCCGTTGACGTCGCGATAGCACTGGTCGATGTCCAACGCCAAGCCGTTGGCCGTCGTCGTGGTGTTCGAATAGTACAGCGTCGGCATGTCCGCAAAGTCCAGCGTGAAGTCCGGCGCCACTTCGAAGGTCACCGTCACGGTCACGTCCGAAGCGGGCATGACGAAAGTGTTGCCCGTCACCGTCACGGGATTCGAAGCCCCGTCCAGCACCACGATGCTGGCCACGCGATAACCGGCATCCGGCGTCGCCGTGATCGTCACCGTTTCGGTTTCCGTGGCTGTGCCCGCCGGCGTCGTGGACACCGTGCCGTTCGTCGCCGGGGTGATGGCGATGTTGTGCGTCGCCAGATCGCTGGGGTTGATCGTGAGCGTGAAGGTGCTGGGCGACGAAGCCGTTCCGCCCGTCACGTTGGCCAAGGACAGCATGATCGTTTCGGCGCTTTCCGAATCTCCGTCGTCGTTGATCGTCACCGTGACGACCGCGGAAGTCGTCGTGCCGTTCATGGTGAAATTGGTCGTGTCCACCGTGTAGTCCGCACCGGCGCCTTCCGTCGCCGTGCCAGAGAGCGCGACTTCGCCGCTCACGTCGCCTTCGGGCAGGGTCTTGTAGATCGCGACCTCGTAGATTCCCTGGTCTTCATCCATCGTTGCGCCGGAGGCGAAGAACCTGACGTTGGTGGCCACGACGCCGCTGCCGGCCGCGATGGTCACGCCGTCGATGCCCACGTTGCCGTTCCCCTTCTGTTCGTAGAAGAACCGCAAGTAACGGGCGGTCGCGCTGGGCGAACTGGTGTAGGGACCGGTCGGCACCGCGGTGGGAATCGGATTGCCAGAATCGTACACCGTGACGTCCGACCAGCTGGTGCCATCCGCGGACTCCTGCAACTTGAAAATGTTGGTGGTCCAACTGCCTGAGCCGACGTTGAGCCGCGGCCAATAGGTCACTTCGCCCGGCGCGCTGTCGAAATTGATCGTCAGCGCATCGTTGGCGCCGTCGAATCGGGCGGCACCGCCACCCGTGGAATCATACCCGCCCGAGGTGCCGGAATAATCCGCGCCCAAACCGGTTTGCGACCAACCGGTCGGCAGGTTTGCGTTGGTCCACGGCCCCGACCAAGAGGCCGGCAACGTCGCCTGCCCCATCGCCGTCGCCGCCCACATTCCGACACACGCCCAACCGACCAGCCACTTTTTCATGAACCGTCCTCCTCGGATTAATCCAACTCAACTTGCCGCACACCTTAACGAAATTCGCCGAAAGCCTCCAGCCCATTTTCCAGGTTCGGGTCAATCGGTTTTCTCGGTCAAAACCGGCCGTTCAGAGCGTCGCGTCGCCGACGCGGTAATAGCGTTTCAGCGCGTTCGTCGGCGGCACGTTGGTGAAGACCAAGAGGTTGGTGCTGCCGCCCGCCGCGGCGACCGGCGTCCAGACCACCGGCGCGTTCGTCAACGCATCCGCCGCCTCGAGCTGGTACGTTCGCCCCGGCATGGTTTCCGGCACGGCGACGACGACGGCGGAACCGGTTTGAACGATCGCGCCGATCGCGGGCACGACGAACGACGCCACGGCGATGCCATCGAGCCCGACGTTGCCCGTGACCCGTTCGGCGTAGAGAAAGCGCAGGTGCCGCGCAGCCGGGCTCGGATACAGCGTCCGCCGCTCGGCGACGGTGGGCAGGTTCGTGGCCACGGCCAATGCCGACCAAACCGCGCCGTCGGTGGACTGCTCCACGCGAAAAACGCCGCCGGAAACGAAGGTCAGGCCCTTGACCCAAAAGGAGACGGCGCCGGCGGCGCCGGCATAGTGGATGGAAACGTAATCGCCGGCATCGTCCAGCTTGGCGGCGGTGTTGGTGCCGTCGTAGCCGGGATCGGGATCCAGTCCCAGCCCGTAAAACGTCCAGCCCGGCGGCGGCGCCGCGTACTGCCAAGGACCGCAGTAGTCCGTCGGCAAGGTCGCCTGCGCCCACGCGCATTGCGCGGCAAGCGCCGCCCCCCAGCCGATGATTCTGAATGCGCGACGGACCATGCCGTCAGCCTGCCCCAGGCGGCCGGGTTCGACAACCCCAAAAATCGCCGGCGCGGCGAAATCAGCCGGCGGCGGGCACGAAGGGCTTCAGCATGCCTTCCTGGTAGAGCCGCTGGACCATCTCCACGTCCAGCCCGTGGCCGGACTTGTAGGAAATGATCTCGCCGACGAACAGGCCCTCGTCGATCAGCGCGATCGCCGCCAGCAGATCCAGCGTGGCGCGATGCCACGCCGCTTCCAGCGACTTGCCGCCATGCTTGAGCAACGCCTCGTTCCAATAGCGGAAGCGCCCGGCGATGAGCAGGTTTTCGAAGGAATAGCCCAGGTTGCGGACGTCCGCGAACAACAGGCCGATCGTCTTGCACCACAGCATTTTCAACGCCGAGGTGTTGGTGCGCGCCGTGGCGCCGTAGGCGAATTTCTCCGGATCGACCGCAAAGCGGATGCGCTGCTTGCCGATGGCCGTCTTGAAGTCCACCGCGGCATCGATCGCCAGCAGCGGCCGCGCGGGGTCCGCCGGCGCCAACGTCAGGAACCCGCCCCGCCCGTTGCAGATCGTTACCCGCTCGCGCACGGTGACGAACGCGGCCGGCCGGCCCGCCGGCCGCGCGCCGGCGCCGCGCAGCGCTTGCACCAGTTCCGTGCTGCCGCGATCGAACAGCGGCGGATCGCCCGAGTCGAGCTTGATGAGGAGATTGTCGATGCCCAGGCCCATGCGCAAGGCGATCATGTGCTCGGCCATGCGGACGTAGTTGTGGGGCGACCCGCTGCGCAGCACGATGTTGCTGACGACGTTGCCGGTCGTCCACACGTTGCGGATGGAACAGCGCACCGGCAGGCTGTCGGGCAGATCCGTGCGTTCGAACCACCAGCCTTCCATGTCGGTCGGACACAGCGTCAAGGTGCGCAGGCTCTTGCCGAAGAACGTGCCGCGCCCCTGCACCGTCGCGGTGCGCTCGATGGTCGTTTGCGAACGGCCCAGATCGATGGGTTGCGCCTCGTCCAGCATGTCCCAGTCCACGGGCTGGTTTTTCCAGGCGCGGATTCCTTGTTCCAACGCGGCCGCGGAGCCGCCCAGCAATCGTCCAGCGGGAGTTTCAAACATGGATTAATTCTGCCCGATCGGGCCGGACCTGACAAATCCTAATTCCCGGGCCAGGTCCGCGGCCGGCGGCGCGGCGTCCGCGGGAATCCACAACACCGGGCGGGGACCAGCCAGCGCGCGCTGGCGGCGCATCTCGGCCGGATCGGCGCTGGCGCACACGAGCGCATCCGCGTAGACCGTCGTGAACGGCGCCAACGGACCGGCGTCTTCCACCAGCAGGCAAGTGCTCGCCGCCTTCAGCGCGCACGACAGCGACGAAATCAATTCGGCTTCCGCGTGGCGCAAATCCGCGGCCGGCGCCGCGGGCGCGGCCGGATCCCAGACTGCCGGATAATCGCAGAGGTACAGCGCCCGGGTGCCGTGATCCAGCGCCGCCGACGCACCCGCGCGGATCCAGACGGCCGGCGCCCCGCTGCGCCGAATGCGATCCAACGTCGTCAAGCCGCGGTTCTGGCCGAAGTCGAGCAGCGCGTCCAGATCGGGATCGGGGTTGACGCCCACAAGGGCCGTCCCGCCCTTCGGGTCCAGCGTCACTTGCGGTTCGCCCGCCGCATCCTGCGCCGCACATTGGTACGCGCTGGCCGCCCAAGCGAAGTCCGGGAAAAGGCCCGACGACCGCAACAGCAAATAATCCATCGCATCGGCAGCGTTCTGGAATCCGCCCGGATGCGCCAGCCGCATCGCGGCCGGTTCGAACGTCGGCACCGCGCCGAGCCCATCGCGCGCGAGGCCGTCCGGCAGCGGCACGCCGCCGCCGAAGCGCGCCAGTTTTTCCGTCGCCTCGCGCCGCGCCGACTCCGGATCGGCCGTTTCCCACGCTTCCACCTCCAGCGAAAACGCGGCGCGGCGCGGGAAATTGCCCGTCGCCTTCGCAACCGCCAAATCGCACTCGATGCCCGCCTCTTCCGGCCGGTCGGTCCAGGCGCGGAAGCGCCGCGGTTCCGCCAGATCGGGGAACAGCGCCAAGGCGCGGCCGGCGGCCACGGCCAGCACCGCCGGCGGCGATTCAGCCTGCAGCAGCGGTGCGCCGGGCGCGCCGGCGCGCACGCCCAGGCGCAGCCGGAAGAAACGCGCGTCGCTCTTGAGCAGCAGAATCTGGCCTTGCAGGATCTGCCGGCCGTTTTCCAGCGGAATCACGATGAGCGTCCAATCGACGTCGCCGTCGTCCACGGTGCCCGCGTAGAAACGTGGATCGCTGCGATTGGGAAAGCGTCCGCCCTCGCGCCCCCGGCGCGTCGGCTGGAGTTCCCAGCGCTGGCCCGACGCCGCGTCTTCGAGTTCCAAGGTCAACTCGGCGGCGGGACTGCCCGGCAGATCCAAAGGATCCAGTTTGGGCGCGACGCCCGTCTTGGGAAAGATGATCGACCAGCGGCGCGAGCGCACCGCCGAATCGAAGCGAATCGAAAGCGAACGCACGGCGCAATCGCCGAATGCATTGCGCTGCCGCGGCAACGCGACGGGCCGCGGGGGCGGCGCTTGCGCTTCCGCGACTTGTTTTGCGGCGCCGTGGCCCCACTCCATCCGCGTCAAACCGGGGGACTCCCGTCCGATCCAGACGCCATCGACGAAATTCCAGAGGCCCTCCCCCGGCACCCCGTCGGCCGGAAAGCCCGTCACGGCCGTCCAGCCGCCGGCCCCCACGTAGAGCGCGGGTTCGCCCTGCGCCGCCGGCAGCGCCGCGTCCATGGCCAGCGCCAACGCGGCGGCCAGCCCCAAACGCCAGCGGCTCCCGGCGTTCCGGCTCAATTGGGATTCTCCCGACCGCCGGGCCGACTGCGCTTCAGGCCCGACGTGCGGGTGCCCAGGCCCTTGAGCGCCTTCAGCTGGTCGCGCAGGAAGGCTGCCTTTTCGTAGTTTTCCAGCTCGACGGCGCGCGCCAATTCCTCTCGCAGCGTTTCGGCCTGGCTGCGCGGGCGGCGCCGCTCCACCTGCGTCCGCAGTTCGCGCAGCGTCTCGAGTTCGGGCGGCGGCGGCACGGGCGAACCGTCTTCGTTCGCGGGCTCGTAGTTTTCGGCGAAGAACGTCTCCAGATCCTTCACGCCTTCGCTCACGGCCTTGCCGGCCTCGTCGAAATTTCCCGCCGCCATGCCGAGCTCGGCGCTGGCGCGGGCGAGCATCATGCGCAGGTAGGGATAGAGCTGCATGAACTGCCAGGCCACCTCGTCGTCCA
>Ga0209098_1003949_pt1 | contig 11826 bp, 10 predicted proteins | sample AD_JPNHW1_MetaG_FD_184429 | JGI IMG/M metagenome (GOLD analysis project Ga0209098, IMG submission 184429) | Active sludge microbial communities of municipal wastewater-treating anaerobic digesters from Japan - AD_JPNHW1_MetaG (SPAdes) (version 2) | ecosystem: Engineered > Bioreactor > Anaerobic... | reverse complement strand
ATATATTACGTACTCAGGGCGCAACAGAAGTCGACGTCCGCGTACCGGACCGGCTACTCACCGACGAAGAAGAGCGCGAGCTAAACCTTAGGCTGAATAAAAATCAGGGCATGTGGGATTTTGATGCGCTCGCCAATATGGACGAGGAAATGCTCCTGCATGTTGGATTCGGACCGGCAGAGCTTGACGATATATTCCAACTCAACGAGCAGGAAGTCGACAAAGACGAAACGCCAGACGCACCAGAAACACCCATCGCCAAGATAGGCGATATATTTCAGCTCGGAGATCACCGGGTAATGTGTGGAGACAGCACCCGCAAAGACCACATCGAAGCTCTTTTGAGAAACAACGATGGAGTACTCAGAGCAGACCTGCTTTTTACAGACCCGCCATATAACGTCAACTACTCAGGGACCGGAGAGAACACGTCAAAAGGAATCGAGAACGACAACCTCTCTAAAGAAGCATTTGACGATTTTACCCTCAAAGTGTTTGAGAACGCATACGAAGCGATGCGAGAGGGGGGGGTATATTACATCTGTTCTGGATGGTCGTCATACCCGACGTTCAACGAGTCGCTTTTTAAAAACGGATTTTACAGATCAGGCGTCATTATATGGGCAAAAAACAACGCATCAATGGGGTTCAACGACTACCGGTACAAACACGAGTGGATTCTTGTCGGTAAGCGCAAAGAGCACCGGGTGCGCGCTGTTTCGATTCTTTACGGGTGGAAAAAGGGACCTCACTTTTTCAGAGACACGCGAGACGAATATGACGTCTGGGAATGTCCAAGAGAAGCAAGTGCCAACTATAAGCACCCAACACAGAAGCCGGTGTGGCTAATAGAAAAGGCGCTGGCAAACTCAAGTGAGCGTGGGCAGATAGTGCTCGACCTGTTCGGTGGATCGGGAAGCACACTAATAGCCTGCGATAGATTAAAGCGACGAGCATTTCTAATGGAATACGACCCGAAGTATGTGGACGTAATTATACAGCGATGGGAAACATACACGAAGCAAAAAGCCGTAAAGGTTTCATAAGATTTAAAAAGCTCCGCGCCATATTCAAGAGCTTAAAGAAGGGCGCGTCAATTCTCGAAGCGTGCCGAGCAGCAGACATTCACTACACCAACTTCTGGCACTGGAGACAAGAGAATGAACGGCTTGAGCTTGTTGTGCGAGCGATCATTGACAGTCGGATTCAGATGGTTGAAGACGCCCTATTCTCCAGCGCCGTGAAGGGCAACACAACGTCAATGATATTTTTTCTAACGAACAGGTCACCGGAGCGCTGGTCCGATAGGCGCGCGCTCGTGCAGAATAATATATTTAACAACGGGAAGAACAATGCTAATGGCCAGGGGAGCTTTACCGGAGAAGACAAAGCACTCCAAGAACGAATCCGAGCCGACTTTCTTGCAGCAGTGCCTTAACTCGTTCCCGTTCTTCTTTTTTTATGGTTTTAGTTTGGCGGTAAGAAGGGTCGAAGGACAATTTTTAACACCGCTCTTTCACAAGGAAACATGCGACCGGCTTGAAACGTACCAGCGTACCTCAACGGTCGCCCCTAGATTCCACATCAAAAGTACAGTCTTTGAAGCGCACGTGAGCTGGAAAGCCCTGCGCATGGAGCACCTCTTCAACGAGGGAATGTACATGAGCTACACCGGTGACCTGGGGGCGTACCATACCAAGAAAATAAAACGGTACATTTCAGCGATCCCGGAGATCTTCGGAGAACACAAGGACTGCACAGACAGTGAAAGCATCCTGTACTACAAAAACAAGGCAGGACGCACGTTCTACTGCGAACCGTGCGGTATTTTAACGTTTCAACGCGGCAAGCACCCTCACTGGATGTGGCTAGACGACATTTTAAAAGACCCAGCATCCCGGCTCGACTTAGGCCAGCTGGAAAAGATAGTGCGAACGTTCTTTGAAGAGATTGAGCAGATGCCCAAAGCAGAACTGCACTTGGTCGGAACACCGCAAGACAGCGAAGACCTCTTTGCTCAACTGGAAAGCAAGAGCGGGTACAACTGTAAACGGTACGACATATTCGTTGACGAAAAGAATAAGAAGACTTTATGGCCGCAACGGTTTCCATTTGACAAGGTTGAAGAGATACGCCTGCGCATAGGACAGAAAGCGTTCAACAAGGAAATGCGCTGCATGCCGGTCCGTGGCGAAGAAGGGTTTATAAACCTAGACACCCTTAACCGGATCACCAACCACCGGCTCAAGAATTACGCTTTTACCAGACCGCCAACGCTGCGTGATGAACGCATGGTCGTGGGTGGTTTTGACATAGGAAAAAAGACGCACCCCAGTCACCTGGCAGTGTTCGCCGAGGTGATGAGAAACGGAAAGCCCAGGCTTGCGCAGATACACAGTAAATTTATGGACGGGTGGGATTACACAGACCAGATCGCATACCTGGAACAGGCGATAAAGGTCTTTAAGATACAAAAGCTGCTCTATGACGACACCAGGGCCGAGTTTGAAGGGTTTAAGGAGCGCGGGGAGCTTCCAGCCGAGATGGAAGGGATAGCATTCACGGCCGGGAATAAGTTTGCGATGGCATCAGACCTGGACCAGTCAGTAACCAGCGAGTCGGTTGAGTTCCTGGATGACCAGAGACAGAAACGGCAGATTTTGACAGTAGACTGCGACCTAAAAGCACCGGTAACACAAGAAGGGCATGGAGACAGCTTTTTCAGTATTTGTTTAGCAATGAAAGCGTGGAAAGAAGCGAAAGGAATCATGGCATGGAGCGCGTAAACAATGTTTTTTAAAAAGATTGTGGAACGAGTAAAGGGTTTATTCACCAAAACAAACAGCCTGGATCAAGCATTCCGCAGGGGCATGGATATGTCAACGCTGTTTAATGCCGTGGTGATTAAGCCTTACCAAGAGATTTCAAGCTGCTATAAGGCAGTAAAGGCAATATGCGACAACGTGCCACAGGCAGAGTTCGGACTATACCGGGACGACACCAACGAAGAGATACCGGACGATGACGTAATACGGTTATTGCGCAACCCGAACCCAACGCAGTCAGGAAACGACTTTATTCAAGAGTGGGTCGGTTTTTATGCGCTCAAAGGGGAAGGCTTTATTCGTTTAGTGCGCAGCATGGGACAGGTCGCAGGGACATCAAGACTCCCGGCGCAAATGTACGTTCTGAACCCAGATCACATGCAAGAGGTGGTGGATAGACAGACAGGACTTCTGACCGGGTGGAAATATGGCCAGATCGTGCTGACACCGGAAGAAGTTTTGCACGTAAAAGACTTTAACCCATACAACCAGTACCGCGGCCTTTCACCTTTAGAAGCCATAAGAAACGAGATGCTCGTTGACAAAAGCACGGTCGAGTTTAACAAGCGGTTCTTTGACAATAGCGCCGTACCCGAATACGTTTTGTCCACAGACAAGACGTTGACTGAACCGCAGCGCAAACAACTGATCCAGTGGGTCGAGCAACGGCACAAGGGCGTAAAGAACTCTTTCAAGATGGGTGTACTCGAAGGTGGTCTGAAAGCAGAAACGCTCGGTAGCACGCACAAAGATATGGATTTCATAGAGCAAAAGAGGTGGTCGCGCGAAGAGATACTCGGTATCTGGCGTTCACCGAAAGCGCTCTTTAATATCACCGAAGACTTGAACTATGCGACGTTCGTGGGGCAGATGAAAATTTTCTGGATCTACACACTCATGCCCATCATGCGCAAGTTTGAAGACGGCATAAACGCAAAGCTGGTCAAGCCATACAACAACAAGGTGCACTTTGGGTTTAATTTGCAAAACGTTTCCGCGTTTCAGGAAGACTTCAAAGAGAAGGTGGCAACCGCGCAGCAATTGTTTGCGATGGGTGTACCGCTGAATGAAATCAACGAGAAATTAAACCTCGGATTTAGCGAACTCCCGTGGGGTGACGACTGGTGGATCGGGTTTGGACAGGTTACCGCGCGCACCGCAATGGAAACAGAGCAGAACCCGCCAGACCATACACCGGCCCCGGCAGCACCGGCACCTGGAGACAATAACGCAGACGACCAGGGTAAATCGTTCAAGATTAACCCTAAAAACGCAATGGTGTGGAAGCGCTTTGTCAATTTACAGGGACCTATTGAAAAGAAGATGCAAGGCAAGCTTGGCAAGTATTTGATTGAGCTACGGGGAAAGGTTCTTAGCACTCCCGATGCCAAACTGCTAAAGCACGAAACAAATGTCAACTGGATAGATCAGGCGGAAGCATTCAAGAAGACAGCAAGACCGTACATTGAACTTGGCGTGAACAGCGGCATTGATATTGCCAAAGAGCAGGTCAAGACCAAGTCGTTCAAAAAAGATATAAACGACGATATTTTTCAGCAAAAAATAAACAGCTACGTTGCCGGGCGTGTAAACAAACTCACGCGCGTGCACGATAACATTAAGAAGAAAATCGACCTTGCCATAGACAACGCAATCAAAGACGGGCAAAGCATCCAGGGAATGTCCGAAGAATTGCTGGCAAGCAATATCCGTGACTCGCTAAAGGGCGTATTCAACAGCCTCAGTACACGGACCATGCTGATTGCGCGCACCGAAACAGCAAGCGCAGTGAATGGCGGCTCTTCGATTTATTATCACGAGGTCGGTGTTGAAAAGAAGCGCTGGATTACCGCGCATGACGAGTTTGTACGGGAAAGCCACAGGCAATGCGAAAACGAAGGTGCTATTGCCATGAAAGATAAATTTGCAAACGGTCTTGAGTACCCTGCAGACATGGACAACGGGGACGCAGGAGAAGTCGCCAATTGCCGGTGCGTACTGCAGCCGGTCATTACTGAATAAGGAGTAATACATGGATAAATTTTTAAAAGTATTTAAGGCAGAGATTAAGTCGACCAAAAAGGAAGACTTCACGGTGACCGCAGTTGTGTCAACAAAGAAAGTCGACCGGGACGGCGACATCGTTCTTCCCGATGCTTTCAGTAAACGGTTAAAGACGTTTAAGGATCACCCGATTCTTTTAAGCTCGCATACATACTCAGATTTACGCAAGCAGATCGGTGAAGTGGCGAATCTTAAAATCACAGACACCGGACTTGAAGCCGATTTGAAGTATTACGTCGGACAAGGTAACCCAGAAGCAGACTGGGCGTGGGTTTTAGCCGAGAAAGGCATTGCTTCTTTCTCGATAGGTTTTATCGGTCACGCTTATGATTTTATCGAAGAAAAAGACGAAGCGTCAGGAACCAAGTTTGTGTCCGGGCGTAAGTTTACCGACGTTGAGCTATTAGAAATAAGCCAGGTAACCGTGCCATCGAACAGGGGAGCGCTGCAGATGGGACGCAGCATGGCAAACGAAACAGCAGAGCTTTGTGAAATGGCAATAAAGTCTTTTGATAAAGGTGATTTAAAAGAAGCTGCGCCAGAAGTTAAAAAGGAAGCACAAAAGGAACATTACAGCGATGCCATCCTGGAGCCTGGGACTGAGAAGTCCACACAGGCCCAACAGGAAGAGCAAAAGCTTGATGTAAAGGAAGTAGTCAAACAAACAATAGGTAGTCTCATCCAAGAGGGTAAACACTAACATGGACGAAAAAGAATTAAAATCCATCGTTGAGAAAGGCGTTGCGCCTGTTCTTGACGAAGCAAAAGCGGCCACAGCCAAAGCGACAGCTGTCGAAGAGACTGTGAAGTCCGTTGACGAAAGACTCAAAAAGATTGAAGCACTCCCGGCCGGTTCACACGCGCCCGCAGTGATTCGTCCTTCTGAGTTTAAAGGCTACAAATTAGGCAAATGTTTGGCCGGTGTTCGTAACTTGGCCAGCAGGGAGCCTGCCGAGTTCAGCATCTTGTCAAACGACGAGAAAGCTGAAGAGATGGCAAAGTTTTTCATTTTGCTGTCCCGCGTCATTAAAGGCAAAGCCATCAAACAGCCAGACATCGAAGCAATGGCTGAATTGCGCGCCTTCTATCAGAAGACCGCATTGAACGAAGGAACCGATGCACAAGGTGCATACTTGGTTCCCGAAGAGTATCGCAGCGACATGATCAAGATCGCCCGCAACTCTTCCTATGCCTTGCAGGTTACCGGACCCGTCATTCCGATGAACTCGGACACGATGCACGTTCCGGTCGAGCTTACTCATGGTTCTGTAACATGGGAAGACGAAGCTGCACAGAAAACAGCATCAGAACCGACCTTCTCCGAAGTCAAACTGACGGCGAAGAAGATGTTCTGCCTTGCTGCCGCATCAAACGAAATCATTGCTGACAGCGAAATTGATATTGCCAGCATTTTATACGAACAGTTCGCGTATGCGATGGGTCAAGAGCTTGACAACCAGATGTTCAACGGTACCGGTTCCCCGTGCTCAGGCGTTTTAACAGCCGCAGCCGGTTACTCGGTCGCCGTTCCCGCTGGCGCATCCTTCTCCACGGTTTCCGCATTGCAGATTTCCCAGGCAATCCAGAAGCTTCAGGAAGGGTACTTGCAGGGAGCTCGGTTCTTCTTCGGCCGAGTTGGTATGCACTATATCAGATCGTTGAAAGATACGACTGGTAGACCCATCTACAATGAATTAGGAGCAACCACGCCTAAGACATTGTACGATTACCCGATTAACTTGTCGGAAAAGCTTCCGTCCGCAACTGATACGTCAAGCACCGTGCAGGGTGTATTTGGTAACTTCAAATACTTTGTGATCGGTTCCCGAAAAGCAGCGATGACGATTGATGTTGATCCGTATTCACTCTTTACGTACGACAAAACGCAGTTCCGCATGGTAACTCGCTGGGGTATGAGTATTGCGATTGCCAACGCGTTCTGTAGAATCATGAACGCATCAGCGTAACACGGGCAAACGCTCAATTTCCTCCGTTGAGCGTAGTTATGGGCGGGGGAGCAATCTCCCGCCCATGCTTAAAGGATAAATATGATTGCAAACCAGATATTTCTTGAAACGACGAACAAATGCACCGCATGCTGCACGACATGCCTTAACAGGTCCATGAGCAGGCAGCGGGGAGTGATGGCACCTGAGTTATTCAAGAAGCTGGTCGATGATATTGCAGCAAAAAGCCTTACCGGCATTGTTCATTTGTATGGTTTTGGCGAACCATATTTGACACCGAATTATTTAGACTATTGCGCATACGCTATCCCCAAACTCAAGCGCGCGGGTGTTGGTACAAACATAATCACCAACGGAAGTGTGACAACAAGCATCCCGCAAGGCGTAATGAACTTTATTATTTCATTTAATGGCGGGAATAAAGAAAGCTATGAAGCAATAACCGGCCTTGATTTTAAGCAGACCGTTGCCAATATCAAACGGCTTTACAAAGAGGGCCAGTTTAAGAACGCCAACAATGTCGAGATTCACTGCCTTATTTTTAAGGATAATCAAGGGCAGGAACAAGAGGTACTAGATTTATTTAAGGACGTGCACGGTATGCGCATACGGTTTGCGTATAAATACGACAACCAGCGCGGGCTCATTGAAAACAAGACGATCACCGAATACAACACGGCAAAGAAGCTGCCGTGCCATTACGTTTTTAATGTTCTCAATATAACGTGGAACGGTGAAGTCAGCGCATGCCCGCACGACGAAAATAATCAGGTCGTCTACGGAAACGTGAATACGCATACCATCGAAGAGGTGTGCGCTTCTCCTGTTGCAATAAAGTTGCGCGAGAAACACGCCAAGCATCAGTTTGATGGAATATGCAAAGACTGCAATTTCAATACGGCATTTGAGGATAAATACGTCTATTACAAAAATGGAGTGCCCTGTGTTTAAGAAAAAGTCGTTCTATGAATGCCCGGTGTGCAATGGACGCGTTAAGGCAAAAGCCGGTGAACGTATTGTATGTACCACATGCAAAATAATTATGCGTGAAACGCGCAAGGGAATTATTACGAAGTAGGGGATGCTTGCAGATGGCCGAGAAACTAAAAGTGCAATGGGCAACGCCAGAATTGAACATGGTTGGCAATGCTCTCGGGTACGCGACGCAAAACAAGTTTATGCGCAAGTACATGCAGCGATACGTTGATTTTGACGACAGCGCCGAGATTGCCTTAACACTCATAAGCGCAGATAAGTTTAAGCCGGTCCCGCGCAAGATAAACGTGCTCTTTACTATGTGGGAATTTATGCAGTTACCGCAAAGCTATCTTGACGCAATGTATTTTGCCGACGCGATTGTGACGCCATCGTCTTTTTGCAACCAGCTCTTTCGCAAGTACACAGGCAAGCCGGTGTATACATGCTGGGAAGGAATCGAGCCAGAGCTGTACCCGTTCTATGACAGGCAGAAAAATTATAATGGTGGCAAGTTCCGTTTCCTATGGGTCGGTGCCCCGAACCCGCGTAAGGGGTACCCGTTCATATTGGAAGCGGTAAAGGTTTTTGAGAAAGCGCCGAACATTGAGATATATCTCAAGACAACTGCACCGCAGCTGAGAGAGGGCGCAGATATCAAGCATATTTTTAACGAAGTCATGAAAATGGACTACTCAGAAGAGAAGCTGGGGAACATTAAAAAGATGGTTGACGAAATGCCCAACAAGCAGCTGGCCGGTAACTTGCAAGTGCTGGGTGAGCACAAGAATATCTTTATGGACACGCGCAAGCTTAGTAATGACGAGTTGCGCGAGTTGTACAACTCAGCGCATTGTTTCTTGCTTCCGACACTGGGGGAAGGTTGGGGCCTTACGCTGTGCGAAGCAATGGCAACAGGGTGTCCATCAATCGCAACAGCAGTGACCGGGTGTGCCGACTTCTTCAATGAAAGCGTTGGTTACCCGATAAAGTACAGCATACAGGAGCAGGACCTTGAGAATTACGGTTTACGTGCAGACGGATTCATGCCCGACACTGTCGATTTTATCGAGCAAATGATGCACGTGGTGACCAATTACCCGGAAGCATTGCGCAAGGGTAAAGCAGCAAGTGAGAGAATACACAATAAATTTACATGGGACAGATCGGCGCAGCGTATGAGAGATATTCTGACAGACATATATCAAAGAGAGGTTGGACCTCATGCAAGCTAGTCTCGCCATCTTCCTCGTTATTATTATGTTCCCCGCCTGCCTGTATTATGGCGCGCGGGATAGCTTGAAGGAGCCGAAATGGAAAAACGGGTGTATAAATTAGGGGGTGAGATATGAGCTTAACCGCAAAAGTATCTAAAGTTTCAGTTACGAGTAACCAAAAAGATTTATACATTCTCACAGGTAAATTAGAGTTAATTGACGACATGGGTTCAGGGTTGACTAAGAACTATTCGTGTGAGTTTCGCACAGGTCAGGACAATGACGCAACGACATTAGATTTTGCAACAAAAATGATTGAACAAATGAACGAGGACATACAAAACTATAAAGATTGCCAAGACATATTCAATAGTGAGTTACTTAATAAAGCTATTGCGGTAATTCAGGAAGGGGTAAATCAATGAAACGGTTAGCGCTCATATTGAGTTTTCTTTTATTTTATAGTACAGCAAACGCCGCTTTGACAAAAAGTGTTTCGTTGGTAGATAATTGGCAGATTGTACCTGCTAATCAGACGTTAGTTGGGGCGAATTATACCTGTAACGCTAATTATCAAACAGTTTTGACGATTGATACAGCACTCGTATCTACCACAGCGACAACAAATGGAGCAAGAATTATCGTTATGGGTTCATCGAATACAACGACAGACAATAATTGGTATCCGATAACGACGTTTAATGTTCTTTCGGGAGTTACTGCGGTATTAAATATCACAAACGCAGATAATAATGCGGGGAATACGTCGTTACTTTTACCGACGACGACTGGTTTCACAACAAAGGGTATGGCGTTCTATATTAACGATTCAACGATAGGTAACTCTGAAATTAGGTATGTCGCAAACTATACAGCAAATACAAACGTAATTCTCGATTCTCCACTAGTAAATACCCATGCCGCAGGTGCGATAGCGTATGGTGCAAACTCAACATCCTCACAGATTATCGCTATTCCCGATGGAACGTATAGGATAAGAATATTCTATGATAACGCACAAGATGCCGCAGGTTCTCCGATTGCGGTCAGGACTTCGGCTTCACAAGTTACAGGACTATAAACTATGCGTAAGATTTTATCACTCTTAATTATATTTAGTTTACTGATATACCCGATAGCGTGGGCGAGGGATATTTACCAAGTCCAAAAACCACCTGTAGGGAGTGTGATTGATTGGAAGCATCCCTTATCTCGTGGTCTAGTCGGCTGTTGGCTCATGAACGAGGGGGGAGGGAATACGCTTGAGAATTTAGTAAGTGGTAGCAAATCTATCCTTACCTCTGATTTTTATTGGGTAACTACAAAAAATGGGATTGTAATTACAGGAAAAACAACTACGGGTGCAGGTATCCCTGTAAGTATTCCATTAAAAGTAAGTAGTGATTGGACTTGTGTTTTTTTAATAAATAATTTTAGGGATAACGGTGATGCAGGACAAAATGCAAACGGGATACTTCAATTTGGGAGTGTAAACGGAACAGATAAAGTTTTGCAAATAACGGAAGTATACGGAAATAAAATGGTGGTAGGCTTATATTCTGATGACAAAACTTTTTCTTATACGAAAAGAATAAATGTATTTGATATGTATGCTATTACCCATCAGAAAAGTAAGGTATTGAGTGTTTATAGAAACGGATTTTTGGCAGCAGCAACACAAACAACATCGGGGTTACTCAATCCATCAGGGACATCACAAATTTTTGCTAACCCTTTACACGGTACTTACCTTAAAGAGTACATAGTATATTTATATTTTTATTGGCGCGCCCTCTCCCCACAAGAGATACAACAACTATACATAGACCCATACTGTTTTATTAAGCAACCGAGTTATAGGATGTATGTTCCGCAAGGCATTGTTACGGCAAAAGGGTATTCTAACAAAGAAGTTATTATGAATGGAGTAGGATCCGGCTTCGGAAGGGGAATGCGATGAAAAAGATTGCAGTTTTAATATGTTTGTTACTATTCATGCCTATTACGGCGCATGCTATTGAGATTCAGCGCGTCAAGGGTGTTGCGACAAAGGTTATGTTCCCGCTTATTGATAGCGCCAACAACGTGACTTTTAAGACTGGCGCAACAGGTTTTATGGTTAAGATTTCATACTGGGACGATGGAACGGCACCGAGTACGTTCACGAACATAGACAACCAAACATTGACCGAGGTCGCGACAAATAGCGGCTGGTACTATGTGAGCCTTAACGCAACAGAAATGAACCATGACTATATCGCCATTGAAGCAAACGCAACTTCAACACAGGTGCAAGGGCTTGAGATTAACACTATTCCGCGCATGGTGGCAAACGCAATCAATGCGACGGTGAATTATAACAACGGAACACTCGTTTCTGTAAATGATACTGTCACTAAAGCAAACATTACAACCACGGCAATCAATAATACGCTGACTACGACGAATGCGACAGCGGCAGCAGTTAAGACGCAGACGGATAAGATGGCGTTTACCACAGCCAATAAAATAGACGCGCGTGCATTTACGGTAGACGATAAGACAGGGTACTCAATATCCGGCACAAAGACGACACTAGACGCGCTGAATGATGTTACTGCCGCGATTGTGTGGAATTATAACATCTCAACCATGTCGACATCAGGTCTTGCGGGAACGTACCTTAAAGGCGCAGGAAGCGCGGGCGACCCCTGGACAACGGCATTGCCGGGCGCATACGGCGCAGGGACGGCGGGATATATCATCGGAAACAATATCGATGCCAAAATATCGACAAGA
>Ga0209098_1003948_pt1 | contig 11830 bp, 36 predicted proteins | sample AD_JPNHW1_MetaG_FD_184429 | JGI IMG/M metagenome (GOLD analysis project Ga0209098, IMG submission 184429) | Active sludge microbial communities of municipal wastewater-treating anaerobic digesters from Japan - AD_JPNHW1_MetaG (SPAdes) (version 2) | ecosystem: Engineered > Bioreactor > Anaerobic... | reverse complement strand
ACATCATCCTTTACCCAAAATGCATCATTTGTGCAAGTGATCACAGTTGAATAATCATCATTTGCTTTCAGTAATTTATCCGAAATGGTGATTGTTTTGACATCATTTGTAGAACCAAACCCACAAAGAACAGCAATTATAAACAGGAGTAATATGCTTCCCACGCCAACAATAAACCCAAAAGCAAAAGCAGCATCATCTCTTTTACAATTCCTTTCTTCGGTTTCCTTCTTCTCAAACCTTCCCTTTTCATCACGTTTCTGCTTCATAGCAATATAGTATACGCGCGTATTGTTATTATACTTTGTGGTTGCTCAACTTCACCCCTTTCTTTTTATTCTTCTTGCAAATCTTACAATTCGCCTCATTGCATCCCGGTTTAAAACACGGCTTTCTATTTCTGAATTCCTCTGCTTCCTCGTGTTTTAATCCGATTTTCCGTTCCCGTTCTAAATTCTCTTGTAAAATCTGCCACTCCGGTTTTCCTCTTCCTTTACCAGTAAATTTTTTCTTAACGGGGAAATTATCGAAAATCGTTCGTAGGACTTCTCGTTCTTCGTGTCCAAATAACCCATCTGGGTCTTCCTGCAGACCCATTATATTCCGGATGCCCATTAATAATACTTCCCAATCTTTTTAATCTCGAAGAATCCAAACAATCTGTGTTTTTGGTCTATGTATTTTACGTTGATTTTCTTTTCTTTAACCAATCTCACAAGTCTCCTCCTAGCGGTGGATTCTTCTATTTCGAACATTGTTGCAATTTCTTTGATGGTTTTAGGAATGGAAATGGAAGCAATAATTTCGGAATCCAGAACTTTCGAATGGTATTCTTCAGCACACTTTCTGGTGCAGAACACTTTCCCATATTTCGCGCGTTTTAGTGTTCTCCGTGCTTGATTGCCTTTCTTCTTGAAAATGGTGTTACAATTAGCGCACACCAATTCAACAAGTGGTTTGTAGGGGCCGCGTGGGGGTATGGGATCAGTCCTCCTTGTTTTTAATAGTTAGAGGTTTGTTTTCTGTGGGCAGCATCAATCCCCCTCACAAATACCAGCAATATCACTGTATCTTTTCAGTATAATACTCACAGCCTTTGACCACGATTCCGGATTATTTTCTTCAAACGCTGGAAGCCCAACAAGAAATGCTGCTTTTTGAGCTTCCCATTTCTCCAAATATACTGCTACTTTTTCGGGCATTATACTCCTCCAACAACTGTGATAATCCCAAGTGCTTCTAGAATCGTCACTATAATAGCAAGCAAACCCATGAATGTTAATAATACGAACATCAATACTCTTATCGGAAGCGGCAAGGTATCATCTGGTAATTTGTATATAAAGATCCCGAGTGCTATCATCCCGGTTCCTATTAGCAAACATCCACAAACAGAGAAGATGTTCCCAATAATACCCGTTACAGATTTCGATACGACAATTTTATACGTCATTATTGGTCCTCTTCTCCCCTTCTTCCACCTGATGTTCCAGCCACTTGATCATAGTGGCGAACCCTTCTTTTGGAGCAAGCACTTTCATTCTGTTCCTAAGTAGTTTCGGAAGCTGAAAACTGGTAGGCTTCTCGGTCATACCAGATCCTTCCTCACAATGTTAAGTGAATTTCCAGAAATCCACCAGCGATATGCTGTGTCTTCCTCAAAGAGCACAAGATCGCGGTTCTCGAATACTTTAGTCCTTCGAGTGATTGAGAGTTTCTTGTAGACGAACGATTTCATCTGCTGCGCGTTCTTGGTGTGGTTGTGGGATTCGATATGAAATCCGGGGCCACCTTTGGTTTTGTGCCAGTCTCCGGGAGTTAAATCCCACACGGAGATTTTGTTGATCACAATTCGGTCAATATTTTCGAGTTTCGGCAATTTTGGTTTTGGTGTCATGGTTTTCACTCCTTGTTGTTTTTATCCAAACATCTCGTTCGGATTCTTATTCTCCCGCGCTTTCAGTATCTCGTCCAGCGCCTTTGCTGTAGGAGCTACAATTTCAGACGCGCGATACTGAGTTCCGAGTTCCGCCCACCGTGATACTTCCATTTCTGATATCTTGGAAACGGTTGTCCAGTCTACTCCAAATTGTTCTGCATGTGCGAATCCAAGTAGCCACGCGCGCGGATTGACATCGATTCCAATAGTGGGGATGCTTTTTCCATCTGGTCCTGCAAGGGTTACACCGTTTTCCCTGATTTGAATGTTGAAGATCACTTTCCCAAATGGGTGTGGGTCTGGGGTAGATTTACGTTTGATTTCAAGGCCGAGGAGGTTCATGTTACTCACCACCTCCTGATAACTGCATTAAAACCTTGGCGCTCTCGCATGATTTGGAATTGTTTTGCAGCATCGAACGAGAGTCCTGCTTTCGAATGGATTGGCCAATGGACAGTGGAATACCCATCCCTATCACTGACGCATTCAACGACATATTCCGCACCATCAATCTCTTCCGAATCGTAATAATTCGACATCTTTTCTTCACCACTCTTTGTATACAATCTTATACGCACGTATAGTATATATAGTTTTTCAATCAAAGAAGTGGTCTAATAAATCTTTCGGAGAACCCTTCGATTTTTGCATAGGCACGCAATGCCCCGGTCCATGGTTATTCTCACAGTCTGGTTCGCTGCAGCGCGAATATGCACCATTTGGTTGGTGGGACCAAGATGTAACATGATACCGCGCGCCTTCTTTGATAATGTGCTTTGCCATTGGTTTTCCACAGTGGGGGCAGATTTTGGTTGTTTCAGATTCGTCTTCTTTATGCTGCTCCATCATGTGCGCATTTGGGAAAAATTCTTTTTTCACTTGATCGATACTTGTAAAAATTTTTCTGGTCATTCTAATTTCATCTCCTTTGTCATGACGTCTGGCAACTCTGCAACAATTTCGTTTCTTGCTTGAACAATACGATTCCTACCCTCAATAATTGTGGATCTTGTCAGATTTTTACCAAACACCTCTTGAAGATCGGGATCGTTTGAGAGTTCTTTCAATTCGTCGATCATTTTGTTAAGATTTTAAATCGTTTTAACCATCTTTTCACTTGTTTTCATTCTCTTCACCCATACCTCTTCAATTCCCCGATAACAGGTTCTCGTAAGTCTCCAAACACACAGTCTGCGGTGATATTCTTCCAATACGCTGTACGTAAGCGCGCATGTTCATCTTCTGGATATAATATATTTGCTTCGATTTGGAATATCGGCCTTGCTAAAATAACTGCATTTTCTTCTGTATCTGCAACCACGAGCACTTCATCTAAAGTGTCATTTGTTACGGAAAATAATTTGAGATCGCTCATCCAAACACCAGCTTCCCAAAGAGTGCATACTGCATAATCGTATCTGCATCATCCGCATCAATGTTGTCGGAGCACAGAACCCCATCATAGACTTCTACCCTTTTGGGGTCTGACGAAACCCACGCTTTGATTCCGGCGATGAGTTTTTCTTTTGTTAAAGTGTGGTGTTCGTCATCTGTGAAAATTTCAATGGTCCCATCTGCGAGCAATGCTTGTGAAGCCCAAATTGAAGTGGGAACACCGCGCGGTTTCTTGACATCGTGGTGATTGATCTTGATAGAATCTATCCAGAAGTTGCTTCCTCCTTCGAGCGCGGTAACAAGAATGTCTTCAATGAATTGGTGATCAATTGATACTTCGAGTTGAAGTTTTTCGATGGTGGGCATTTTAATTCTCCTCCACAACATCCTCAAACTCAATATCAATCAATTCCATACCGTGGAACTCGCATGGTTCGATATCTGCGAGATCGTCTCCATTGTAGTCTCCATAGTTCATGGTTATTTCCTCCAGATGCGTGGGAATTGTCCATACTTGGCACGAATCTCGCGCACACGTGATTGTGCTTCTGCGAGGTCTGTGAATTGTTCAACAATATCTTCATCGTGGATTTGGTCGTTCCACCTTACTTCAAGAATTTCGTCCATTTTCAGTTCACCACGTTTGTATACAAGTAATAGAATCGTATACTATATATAGTTTTTGTATTACGCGTATTATCCATTTATTCCACATCTCCGTGACAAATATCACATTCTGGGTCATCGCAATCTTCCAGCGACTTAAGATCTTCAATTATAGCTGCATATGCATCTGAACGTGTGAGCGATGGATTGAATTCATCTGTCATTCGTTGAACTAAGCAATGGGAATTTGTGCAACCGAACACCTTTCCCTTTGGAGCATCAATTACAAGATGGTCGGAATCGCTCCCCAATTCATCCACAGTGCATCCCATCTTCTTGATTTGATCGAGAACTTGTTTGTGAGTCGTCTTCTTCATAATAACCCATATGCACGATTAGCATATATAGTTTTCGTGAACACGCGTTCTACACAACTTATATATACTTTAAAAGCACACATTTCTCTATGTCACCGATTGAGGCGTATAATAAAGCGCAGAAGGAATCACAGTCAAAGATGCAGCGCGTTGTGAATTATGATGCCAAGCGGATTGGGTATAGAGAGAGGTGGGTTCCGTGGTAAAGAGAAAACTATATATAACATTCACGCGTATAGTAGTGTGGTAAAAGGATGATTGAAAACAAATGATCCCAAAATCACCCGGCAAAGTAGCCCACAAAGACACTCCCGACTCGCAGTATGAGTTGCTTACTCCGGGAGAACACAGATCGAGGCATTGTGTTTTGTCTGGCCAATATGAACACCAAATCCGCATGATCGTTTTAAATAGATTGGGAGATAAAATGTATCAAGAATTCCACGCTTGGCAAGGAAACTTGACTGGAAAAGTAGTCGTGTCTAAAATGTATGAGTTGATCGAAGAAGTAATGAAAGAGGATGGTGGGAAATGTCATTAAAGTATCCAATCATCTCCTTCTCGCGCGCAGCTCAAAAAGAAACACTCGCTCTTCTAGACATCTCTCTAGACGCAGAAGGCTACTTATTCGACAACAAAACATCCACGCGCGTTCTCGCTTTCGATGACGGGACGCCAATTCATAAAAGCGAATTCGGAGGCGTGATGAAAGGGAAGAATGGACAGATTATATTCCTTAAATCGGATTTGCCATCGTTGATTCATGCACTGGATGAGATTATTAAAAAGAAGGATGAGAGAGATGTGTGACTGCTACGAAGCAAAATGTAAAGTCTGCGGAATTAGCGGATTACCAGTTCATTTGGGAGACTATGAAACAAATCGTGACGAGATTGAAGTTTATTGCAAAGGTCATATCCCTCCAACCAATTGCCGTATATTCGTGACAAAATCACAGAGTGGGAGATATCCAAAGAAGTTCAAAATGGGAATCCGCGCGCTTACTGAAAACGCAAAGAAAAACAGAGAAATTAATCACCCTAACTTGAATTCTGACTTTGTGGTGGTGGACGTATGAAATTTGATTGTGAGTCGTGTAAGAATAAAGAAGATTGTGAAGAATACAAATCGCAAGCGGTTAGAGATGTTTCTACTCGCTGTGGATTAGTATGCCACTCTTCCGTTGGTTATATTATGATGAGGGATAAACAATGAAACGCTTTGTCGTCCGACTCAAATGCCCCAAATGCGGCCACATATTCGATGTTCCGAAAAAGGATTATGATGCTGGTAAAATCGAATGCCCGAAGTGTGGGGTGAAAGCGTGATTCCAAAGAAAGAACGAACCTTCAAAGATCCATCCGATAGTTGCCCACTTTCTTGTTTCAATCTGAATTGGATAGTAATTTCTGTGGGTCTGGCACTCTTCTTATCAGCGATGATATTATTGACAAATTCCTCTGATATAACTATGGAAAAGGTAATAACGAAGGTTCTATTGTCGGTTCTATTAGGAGTTCTTTCTTCTCCACTCATAGAATGGTGTTGCAAAACATTTAAGTTGTTTTGAAACAAACATAGTAGGACTGATACCATGATCGAATATACGTTTGATGTTGATGGGCACACGATTGTTGTGGATAAGGAACCCACTCCAAAAGAAGAAATGGAAGAGGAATAATCGTGTCTGCATACGTAGTCGGCGACATACACGGTCGTTTGGAAGCTTTGGAAGAAGTATTAGAGAAATCTAACTTTGACCGAGAAAATGACACCTTGATCTCTCTCGGTGATGTCTGCGATGGTGGCAAGGATACGAAGAAGTGTTTCAATATTCTTGGAACAATTAAGAATAAAATTATAACTATTGGGAATCACGACAGATGGTACTTGAACTGGATCGACACCGGAAAAGAACTTCCCGTGTGGGTTATGCAGGGTGGATATGCTACGATGCGTTCTTATGGGTTTAATCCAAACAATGTGCCCGATGAGCATATCAGGATGCTGCGTGATTCGATTCCTTATTACATAGATTCCGATAACAATATCTTTGTCCATGGTGGCTTCAATCCAAGAGTCGCTATTGAGAAGCAGACCACAGAATTCATAACGTGGGATCGCACTTTGGTTAAATATGCAAACGAGAAGAAATCGATTATCAAGCCTTATAATCGCATTTTCGTTGGACACACGACTACGCAGTTCTATAAAAGCGAAGTGCCATTATTTCTCGGAAATGTGATTATGATGGACACTAGCGCAGGGCACAAAGGGAAATTGACGATTATGAATGTTGATACGCTGGAATATTGGCAGAGTAAAACACAGCAATCGTGTTTTGAAGAGGATAATTTTGGGATGAGGTGAAAGATGATTCCAAACAATCTTATTCGTTGGTTGAAACAAGAATCTGAAGATGCGCACGATGCAGAAACATTTAGTAGAAACGGAGAAAGCACCGACTACGATTATGGAATTTTCAAAGGAAGAGAAGAATTGGCGAACGAAATCCTTAAAATAATTGACAATGGCTGTAAATTTGAAATAAAGTTTGGGAAACTGGAACCGGTGATTGAGTGATTGGAGACGAAATAGAATACTGCCCCTATTGTGGATGGAATTTATACAGTGATTATTTCTTGGGTAATAATGGATTAATAAAAAAGTATTGGTGCTCTTTTTGTGGATGGTTTGGGATAGTGTAAAAGTTATTAATATCAAACGCGTATAGAAAAATATTATATAGTTGGGCGTCACATAGTAGTATGGTGAACCGAGAATGGTGAAAATAAAAAACATTTGTGGAAGGCAATTCAGGTACTTCGAAGAAGGAGAAAACGGGTGTTCGCACGAATCTGGCATTTATGAATATATGGGACAAAGAATCGCCAAAGAATGGATTGATGTTGGTTTTGAAGATCGGTGGGGGAATTATCGCGAGACCACCGTTCGGAGGTGGGTTGTTCTAGGAAATCGTCCATATTATGAAAACAATTATAAAAGTATTACTGAAGCAGCCGATAGTATTAGATAAAAAATTATTTATTATTAATATTTAAAAGCGTCTTTTCCTGTTACCAATTTATATGCTTTTCTCAATTGTGCAAATTCCTTTTTTGTTTTATTGGTAGAACCGGGCGGTGCTCTTAACGTTGGATAATTTTTTGCCATTTGTGATAAGCTATTATAACCAGTATGAATTCTTACAAGTGCATCGATTTTCGTCTGTGGGCCAAGATCGAATACATTTTTATCTTCCTTTCCGTAACCCTTCCCATAAAACGCGCGACGACTCATTTATTCATAGCCCCCAAAACCCCACCAACCAATCCGATACCCATACCAGCAATAGCGACTGTTCCTACCATTTTAGTAGTTGCTTCCATCGTGCGTTCCATACTTGCTACACCAGCGTCAACTTTCCTGTAGCGGCGCTTTGTGGTTTTGCGTTTCTTTTTTGTTGTGGTCATCTCTTGAGCCTCCCATAAATCAAATATCCACCATGATCTTCTCTACCATCCACAGAGCAAATCATAACACCTTGTTCTCCAAGACGTTTCTTTTCAATAGAAACCGCTCGTTTATGTGGAACGACTTCTATAAATTCATATCTATGTCCACGATATTCGTGTGTTAATGGATACGGAATTAGTTTATTTTTCTTTGCTACCATGATCATTTCCTCTGTGCAATCTTATACCATTTACCATCTTTTCTTCGTTCCATCACCGCCATCAATTTTCCACCTTTCTCCGCTTGTTTAATGAATCGTGAGAGTGCTTTATTCCTAGTAGGATACCAATGGTCTGCTTCTCCATTTTGGAGAACTACATAATTGTACTTATAATTTAAAACCATCTTTTCATTTCCTCCCTCTCACACCCACACAAAATGGATGTCTCCCAAACTTCTTTCCATTCTTATATCTAACATACAATATCACTTCCTTGTATTTATTCTTTTCCCTTACTTTTCGTATGCACTTCTCCGCTCCTTCGCGTGTGGAATGCATATAAATAATGGTGTAGATTTTACCATCGATGGTTTGTCTTATCCCGGGAACAGCGTGGAGGTAGGACATTTAATCACCTTCAATTATCTCTATTACTTTATCTACCCACACACGATCTTGGTTTTTCTGTTCTTCGGACAATTCTGAATATGGAACCCACAATTTCATCCACCGTTTCAGTCTTTCGGAAGATATATTTTCATTGTGAGCAATAGTTTTAGGCCAATCGACCCATTGCTCGTGTTCAATCTCGGCAAGTTTTTCTCGTGTGGATTTGGAAATCATTATTTCCCACGCTGACCCAACTTCCCGTAATCGGAGTCACGAAGCCATGCCGCCCCACTCTCGTTCCAATGTCTCATATGCATCTCGGCTTTCTTCCTAGCACTCTCCATAGACATCGCGCCCTCCGGCTCCTGCATAACAGCTCGCCCATTTGGCGCAGGGTGACTATGCCAGACGAAATATTTCGGATTACCACCGTGTAAATTTCTCCTTATCAACACCACAACGTTGCGATTCGCCTTGTGTTTATACGTTGTCTTATCAGAATTTTCTGTCCAGTTATCTGTCATTTACAATGCCCCTGTTTCAGTTCATATCGCGTTTCTTTTCGCGAAAACATAAGAAGTTGTAGTATTTGTAATATAATTAAATTTTAGGCCATTCCGGGTAAATACAATCATCACACAGATCCCGTGTTCTTGGGTTGCAATTTTCGTAAGGATAATTTATAGTATATTTTTGTCCACACTTCTTACAACTGCGAGTCTGTGGGTGTTCGAGTTTCTTTACTTTCCCAAATCCACGGAAATTATTAGTGTATTCGGTCAGACGTTTGAGGTTTGTGGGCATGGATTAAATTCTCCTAGAATAAACAACATACCATTTTCTACCGTTTATTTCCCATACACGAATAATTGCCGATTCTTTATGCCCACCATATTTATAAGCATTTGTAATAATTCGTTTTGTTTCTTTTGCATCATTAACATTAACTTCGGAACGATAATGTTCAAAACGATGCCCTTGGTAATTTACAATTCCGGGTATAGCATCACGTTTAGCCATTGTTCAAAACCTCGAAGTAGAAAATCTGCGATTGTCGTCAATGATTTTTCGCTCGATTTCTTTAAGAGTGGTGCGCTGATAAGTAGCGTATGGGGTCTTTAGAACATATGATTTACCATCGCGTTCAAAATCAAATCCACACGTTTTTGCAAATTTTTTAATGTAGTCGTAGGTTATTTTTGTGGGCATGATCAATCCCCCATCGGATTTCTCATCAAATCCGAATGCCCGTGACTATAATATCCAGATTGTTTTTTGTGTTCATTGTAGAGAAGGTTTGCAACATGCGAAAGAGTATCAGAACCCCGCAGTTGCCCATTTTTCAGAATAATATAATAAGTATTCTTTAACGCAGATCCTTCCGGACGAACTTTTGTGAGCTTACAATCAATCTCGCGAGCAAATTCTTGTAGTTTAAAATATTTTGATACCATTCTCTTCACCTACTCTTTTCAGCAACCCATACTACATATCCAAGTTTGGGAATTTCATATTTTGTGACACGCGCGAGATACCTCATTTCTCTAATACGATTAGCAACTTTATTTGCCGATTTTTTGGTGGTGCATAATCCAAATCCGTGGTATCTCATCGCTCCAAACGACTTCACGGGGACGGGTGCCGAAAATTTTGAAAAGTCGTCTATGTCTTTCGTTGTAGATCCAATTCCAACAATCATCTCACACACCTCTACTTATTCGCTCAACTTCCCCGGTTTGTATTTAATCTCGTGGCGTTCTGCATACTCTCTCATTTCCGTCATTGCCGAAACCCGTGTATTATGGAAATGATACGTCGAACGGGCCTGCCCACGGTTGAATACCCACCCATCTCTTGGGAGAAATTCGACATAATATTCTCTTCCAACTTTAGTTGATGGATTAAGAAAAACCATACTACTAGCAGTAATGGATTTTCCCTCTTTATACACATTTCCATGAACTTTTGTTTTGGAAGGAGAAGATCTCGTTGTCTTAGGACGAAGTGCCTTCCGTTGTGCTGCCGTTCTCATTCGTTTTGCAGTTGTCATATTCTCCCCCTACTTATTCGCCCTATCCGCATTCAACAGCGCAACCGCGCGCTTCTTCATCAAAGGCGTTACTTTGACCATCTTATCCCCCGTGGTCGTTGGATTATGTGCCATCATACCAATCTTGGTATCCACAATTGCCTGTAAAAACGTCAGGGGGATTTTTTCGCTTGTTGGCACACCAAGCTGCCTGTGGAAGACACCTTTCCCAGCCCGCTTAAATGCATCTTGCATCCACATATTTGTTTTGCGCATTTTTGTTTCACTCCTTTCAATAATTATAATGATCTCTTATATACCACATACATATTTCCAACAGGTACAATTCTCACTTTGCGAACACCAGATGCTTTTAGTCGTTGTTTTTCTTTGTTTGCATCCGATTTGTAAAGAAAGTCCTTGACAAAAACAAATCTTTCTCCATCAATTTTTTTAATGTTTGGTATAGTTGTAACCATATTTTTATTCCCTCCCCCCACCACGTCCAATAATATGGATCTTCCCCAGTGGATTCCGATTCATCATAGTGCTTTCTCCACGTGGCTGCAGAGCAACCCTGTCGCTTCCACCGCCCACTTCTTTCGCGCGGTTCATAAGACCAAAGATATCGACTTTCATGTTAATCCCGGTTTCCACCTTTTCCAGTAATGTTCTTAAACCTCTTCAACAATCCATCTGAAAGCATACTCTTCTCTCCGCTTTCCTGTTTAGCAATCTTCTGGTTATAATTGCCCTGCGCGCCTTCCGCATTAGTAATCATTTGCCAAAGTCCAACCATTATAGATTGTCCTCAAAATACTCTTTGATTTCAGCAAAATGTTTCTCTGCTTCATTCACAGAAAGCGGCCCCTTCTTTTTAGGAACCATTTTGTCTGATACTTTTACCATGTGATCGGTCACGTTTTTAAATGTGTTTGACATATATAATACTTCCCTTGAACTTGTTAATAAAGGTTGTGGTTAGAATTAAAAATCATTTCCCATAACCCATTGGCCCAAACGCTCTTTTGCATTCATGTTTGAAAAATCTCATAGCGTCTTTTTTATTACTCCGCAGTGCAGACACAGTTTCTCCATTTCTTTTAACAACGTATCCAGTGTATGTAATGGGCCACTGTGCATCTTTCAAAGTAACGTGTTCAAGTGTGACAGTTCCATAACCTTTTTAGTTTTGATTTTTATAATGGTCATTCAATTCGCCCGTTTATACCTATTCGTTGTTCTTTCCGATTTCCGTCCGAAAAATTCTTCTGTCTTATGCGAAGTTCCACGCAAATAAACAATATACGATCCTTCGAACTTTTTACTTTCAACCACACGAGCGAGATTTCCCCAAGAACGAAGTTCTTTTGCAAGATCTTCTGCTTCTGATTTAGTGCGGGGCTTTCCACCACTGT
>Ga0209098_1003946_pt1 | contig 11832 bp, 10 predicted proteins | sample AD_JPNHW1_MetaG_FD_184429 | JGI IMG/M metagenome (GOLD analysis project Ga0209098, IMG submission 184429) | Active sludge microbial communities of municipal wastewater-treating anaerobic digesters from Japan - AD_JPNHW1_MetaG (SPAdes) (version 2) | ecosystem: Engineered > Bioreactor > Anaerobic... | reverse complement strand
GAGCCCCTCGTCCGCAAAAAACGAGGGGCTTGTCTATTCTGGAGGTCACCATGGAATACATGAAGCGCAGCGTCACCTGCGGGGAGCTTCGCGCCTCGGACGCCGGCAAGGCCGTCGTCCTCAACGGATGGGTCCATCGCAAGCGCGAGCACGGCCCCATCACCTTCGTCAATCTCCGCGACCGCTACGGGATCACGCAGGTGGTCGTGGAAGCCGACGCCGCAGCGGCCCTCAAGGCCGCGGCGGCCGAGCTCAAGTACGAATACTGCATCGCGGTGAAGGGCACCGTCCGCGCCCGCCCCGATACCATGGTCAATCCCGACATGGAGACGGGAGCGGTGGAGGTCGTCGCCAGCGAGATCCAGATCCTCTCGCGCTGCGAGACCCTCCCCTTCATGGTCGACGAGAAGTCCGACGCGAAGGAAGACCTCCGCCTCAAGTACCGCTACCTCGACCTGCGCTCCCTCTCGATGCAGCGGAAGATCCGCCTGCGCCACGAGGTAGCCTTCGCCGTGCGCGAATACCTCTCCGGCAAGGGCTTCTACGAGATCGAGACCCCGACCTTCATCCGCTCCACCCCCGAGGGCGCGCGCGACTACCTCGTGCCCTCGCGCCTCTATCCCGGCAAGTTCTACGCCCTCCCCCAGTCGCCCCAGCTCTACAAGCAGCTCCTCATGGTGTCGGGCATGGACAAGTACTTCCAGCTCGCCCGCTGCTACCGCGACGAGGATGCCCGCGGCGACCGCCAGCCCGAGTTCACCCAGGTGGACATCGAGATGTCCTTCGTGAAGCGCGACGACATCCTCGACCTCGTCGAGGGCATGATGGGCTACGTCTTCGACAAGACCCTCAGGGCGAAGCTCCCCGCGAAGTTCACCCGCATCGCCTACGACGACTCCATCGACCTCTACGGCACCGACAAGCCCGACCTTCGCTTCGGGATGAAGATGCTGGACGCGGGCGGCCTCGCCGCGAAGTCGGGCTTCCAGGCCTTCAAGGACGCCATCGCCGACGGCGCGGCGGCCAAGGCGGCCGCGGCCCAGAAGGGCATCACCATCGACGGGGGCGCCGTGAAGGCCCTCGTCGTGCCCGGCAAGGCCGACTACAGCCGCAAGCAGATCGAGGAGCTCGAGGCCGCGGCCAAGATCTACCGCGCCAAGGGCATGGCCTGGATGAAAGTGAGTGCCGAGGGCAAGCTCGAGGGAGGCGCCTCGAAATTCTTTACGGGCGACGCGGTTCCTGCGGGCCTCGAGGCCGAAGTCGTCTCGACCCTCGGCGCCAAGCCCGGAGACCTCATCCTCATGGTCGCGGACGCGAAGAAGCGCGTGGCCTGCCAGTCCCTCGGCGCCGTGCGCTCGAAGCTCGGCAAGGACCTCGGGTTGTGCGATCCTTCGAAATTCGAATTCGCCTGGATCATCGACTTCCCGATGTTCGAGTGGAACGAGGAGGAGAACAAGTGGGACACCGCCCACCACATGTTCACCATGCCCCAGGAGAAGTACCACGCGACCCTCGAGTCCGACCCCGGCGCCGTCAAGGGCGACCTCTACGACCTCGTCATGAACGGCTTCGAGATCGCCTCGGGCTCCATCCGCATCCACGACCCCGAGCTCCAGAAGCGCATCTTCCGGATGGTCGGCTTCTCCGAGGAGGAGGGCCAGAAGAAGTTCGGCTTCCTCACCGAGGCCTTCAAGTACGGCCCGCCGCCCCACGGCGGCATCGCGCCCGGCCTCGACCGCCTCGTCATGCTCATGGCCGGCGAGACCTCGATCAAGGAAGTCATCGCCTTCCCGAAGAACTCCTTCGCCATCAGCCCCATGGACGAGTCGCCCAACGAGGTCGACGCCACCCAGCTCAAGGAGCTCGCGATCACCATCATCGACAATGGCGACGGGACGAAGAGGCTCGAGATCGGTAAATAGCGTGTATCGCGGCGAGAGGTCTCGCCGCGATACAGCTTTTCATTGCAGCGGCTGACCAACAAGAGGAATGAACCACAGAGACACAGAGACACAGAGACGCAGAGGAATCGGCGAAATGGCCAGAGATATTGTCTATATGCATTAAACATACTTATTCCGGCATTCGCTTTCTTATCGATACCCTCTGCGCCTCCGTGGCTCCGTGGCATTCATCAGGACAAGCTCCTTCTTCTTGACGGGAGCCGCGGCGCCCCGGAAGGCCTGCCGACCTTGACTCCCCCTCGGTCTCTCGCTGATACTGTCGCATCATGTCCCTCGAATCGATCTTCGCGCCTTTCATGGGCCCGATTGGCAAGGCCGCCCTCTATTTCCCCTACTTCGCCTGCCTCTTCGCCCTCCCCTTCGCCCTCTGGCACTACCGACGCCACGGGAGGCTCCATCCCTTCCGGGCCTTCCTCGGCTACAGCTTCGTCTTCTACGCCATGGCGGTGGTCTTCCTCGTCATCTTCCCCCTGCCCGCGCTGCCCGGCCGCGGCGCCGACCCCGCGGCCTGGGAAGCCCTCTACGGCAAGTACCGGCGCCCGGAATTCAATCCAATTGTCATCTTCCTCGACATCGTGCGTGCGCCAAGCGCGGCCTGGATGCTCAGGGCCGTCTTCCAGGCCATCTTCAACGGCCTCCTCTTCCTGCCCCTCGGCCTCTACCTCGTCTATGGCTTCGGGCGGAAGGCCTCCCAGGCCGTCCTCATCGGCGCCGGGGCCAGCCTCCTCATGGAGCTCTGCCAGCTGACCGGGGACTTCGGCGTCTACCCGGGCCCCTACCGCCTCTTCGACACGGGAGACATCCTCATGAACAGCCTCGGCTGCCTCGCTGGCGCAGCGATCGCGGCCGCCCTGATCAAGGGAGGGAAGCTCCCCGCGTTGGCCGATCTCGCCGGGCCGCGGACGCCCTGGGTCGGCCCGCTGAGGAGGGGCTTCGCCCTCCTCGCCGACCTCCTCGCCTATGGAGCCATCGCGGTCTTCCTCGTGAGCCTCTCGGACCTCGTCCATGTGAGGCTCGATCCCGGCCAGTCCATCATCGCCTCGGGCTCCGCCATCCTGGTCTTCATCCTCGTGCCGGCACTCACGGGTGGCAGGGGCATCGGGCATGGCCTCACCCTGACCCGCATAGAGGGCAGCGACGGCGGCCGGGCCGGGACCTGGCGCATCCTCGCGCGGCAGTCGAGCCTCTGGCTCGCGCCAGCCCTCGCCTACCTCGGCGTGAACCTCCTGCCCCGACGGGGCGGCAGGCTCGATGTCGCGATCGGCATCCTCGTCCTCGCATGGCTGGGCTTCCTCGCCATCCATGCCATCGGCTCGGCGAAAGCGCCTGACAAGCGGGGCCTCGCGGACCGCCTTGCGGGCACCTCGGTCAGGAACACCTGGAAACCCCTGGCCTGAGGGCCGGGCCCGCAAAGGAGAGCAAGGATGGACGGCTTCGTCCTCAGCATCGACCAGGGAACGAGCGCGACCAAGGCCTGCATCTTCAACCACGGGGGCCGCATCGTCGCGTCCTCGTCGCACTCGGTCTCGCGCTACTACCCCCAGGAGGGCTGGGTGGAACAGGACCCGGAGGAGCTGTGGCGTTCCGTCCTCCTCGCTGTCGGCGACGCGCTCAAGGACGCGCGCATCCTCCCCGAGGACATCCAGGCCCTCGGCATCTCGAACCAGCAGTGCACCACCGTCGTCTGGAACCGCCGCACCGGCGAGCCCATAGGGAGGGCCATAGTCTGGCAGGACTGCCGGACCCTCGCGATCTGCGAGCGTTTCTCCGCCCGCGAGCTCGACGAGGCGGGACGGCGCACGGGCTGTCGGCCCATTCCCAACCTCTCGAGCGTCAAGCTCCGCTGGCTCATCGAGAACGACCGGGCCGTCCAGAAGGCCCTCGCGCAGGGCGAGCTCCTCTTCGGCACCGTCGATTCCTGGCTCGTCTGGAAGCTGACCGGTGGCGCCGGCTCGGGCTCCCCGGTCCACGTGACGGACGTCTCCAACGCATCGAACACCGGCATGCTCGACACGGAGAGCCTCGACTGGGACGAGGCCATGCTCGCGAAGCTCGACATCCCGAGGTCCATCTTTCCCGCGATCAGGAGCTCGAGCGAGGTCTATGGCCACACGAGGCCCGAGGTCTTCTTCGGGGCAGCGGTGCCCATCGCGGCCTGCGTCGGGGACCAGGGTGCGGCGGCCTTCGGGCAGGCCTGCATCGAGCCCGGCATGATGAAGAACACCTATGGCACGGGGGCCTTCATGACCCGCTCGACGGGAACGCTTCGCCTCCTTCCCGAGGGCGGCCTCGGCTCCACCGCGACCTGGGCCCTCGGGGGCCTGGCCTTCTACTGCGTCGAAAGCTTCGCGAACGTCTCCGGCGAGGTCATCGACTGGCTCGCCGCGAACCTCGGCTTCATGCGCGACGCGGGAGAGGCCGACGGCCTGGCCATCCAGGTGCCCGACTCGGGCGGAGTCTACTTCGTGCCGTCCATGGCGGGCCTCCAGACCCCCCTCTGGAAGCCCCGCGCGAGGGGCACGATCTGGGGCCTCGGTTTCGGCTCGACGAAGCAGCACATAACGCGCGCCGCCCTCGAGGCCATGGCCTACCAGACCCGCGACTCCCTCGAGCGCCTCGAGTCGACCTACGGCTTCAAGGCGGAATGCCTCCGCGTGGACGGCGGCTCCACGAGGAGCGACTTCCTCATGCAGTTCCAGGCCGACATCCTCGGCATACCCATCGAGAGGCCGGCCGTGACGGAGGCCTCCTCGCTCGGCGCGGCCTGCCTCGCCGGCCTCGCCATCGGCTACTGGGCTTCCGTCGAAGAGGCTGTCTCGAACTGGCGCCTCGATACGCGCTTCGAACCGCGGATAGGAGCCTCGCGGCGGGACGAACTCTACGCAGGCTGGCTCGAGGCTGTCGAGCTCGCGGGGGACTGGAAAGAGAGGCGGCCCCGCTTCGCTCCCGCGCCCAGGAAGGACGGGCGCCTCGAGGCCCTCTCGCCCCGGGAAAAGGAAGTCATGCGGCATTTCGTGTCGGGCAAGTCGATGCGGGAGGTCTCCATCCTTCTCAGGACCAACATCAAGACCGTCGAGAAGCAGAGGCGGGACGCCATGGCCAAGCTCGGCGCGGACAACCTCGCGACGGCGGTCCGTATCTGCCTCGAGCTGGGCCTCGTGGCCAGGGAATGATCCAAAGGCGCATGGCGCGGGCCGCCAGGCCCCGTCCGATGCGCACTTGGAGGATACCGGCAGCCTCCGGATGCTTCGTACCGGCCTGCCGAGGACACAAATAAAGCGCCATCTGCCGATTTACGATTCCCGGAAGGGACGGCGATACTTTCCGAACCCCCGAGCCAGGAGCGCGGGGGAAATTCGCGAAAGTACCAATGCCCAAGGAGGGATCGCATGAGTGAAGCCACGAAGGGAGGCAAGAGCCGCAAGGGCCTTGCCATCCTGTCGGTCGCGCTGATAATCGTCGGGAGCCTCTGCGCCCAGCTCTTCAACACGTCGTTCTATTCCACCAAGGTCTCGAGGATCAGCTTCCTCACGGGCTCCGGCGAGCTCTCCGGCCTTCTCTACCTGCCGAAGGGAGCGGGTCCGGCCGACCCGAGGCCGGCCATCGTCACGACCCACGGCTACCTCAACTCGGCAGAGATGCAGGACGCCGCGGCCATCGAGCTCTCGCGCCGCGGCTACGTCGTCCTCGCCCTCGACATGTATGACCACGGCCACTCGAGGACCACGGGCAAGTTCGGCAAGACGCCCGCCTTCTTCTCCTTCTGGCCGACGAGCCTCTACGACGCCGCCCAGTACCTCTACAGGCAGCCCTACGTCCTCAAGGACGCGCAGGGCAACGGCATCCTCGCGGTGGCGGGCCACTCCATGGGCGGCTTCTCCGCGACCATGGCCATGGTCCTCGACGAGGGAGACTTCGCGAAGAGCGGCATCCGCAAGATCCACGCCGGCCTCACGATGGGCTCCGACTACCTCTGGGCCTCCTATCTCAAGGTGGGATCCGACGTCGCGTCGGCCGCCTTCGGCCCGAGGACCGTGGGCAAGGTCGCCGCCCACTACGACGAGTTCTTCTTCGACGCCGAGGCCGAGAAGACGGGCGCGACGGTGATCTACAAGGACTACGTGAGGACGAAGGAAGGCCAGGAGTTCCTCGGCTTCCCCGCGGAGGCGAAGCAGGACACCTGGTACGACCTCCCCTCGGGCGGCAGGCGCATCGTCTACGAGCCCGCCGAGACCCATCCCTGGAACCACTTCTCCACGGCCACCACCGCCGACCAGGTCGCCTTCTATGCCGAGGCCTTCAAGGGCTTCGTGCCCGCGAGCCAGGCGAAGGCGGGCATCGCGTCGGGCAACCAGGTCTGGTTCCTCAAGGAGGCCTTCGAGTTCGTGGCCCTCATAGGCTTCTTCCTCCTCTTCGTGCCCCTCGTGGGCCTCGTCAGGAAGATCCCCGGGCTTTCCGCCTCGGTGACCGGCCCCGCCCCCAGCCTCGCCGCCCCGGCGACCCCGGGCGGCAAGACCGCTTTCTGGCTCGTCGCCGCCTTCGCGACCCTCTTCCCGGCGGCCTTCTTCCCGACCCTCATGGACAAGGCCGGAGCGGGCATGGCCGTCCTCAAATACGGCGCCCTCGCCCTCGCGGCCCTCTCGCTCGTCGTCGGCCTCGTCGCGGCCATCCGCAACAAGGGCGAGCGCAAGGCCATGGTCCTCGGCGCCTGCCTCGGCGCGGCCGCGGCCCTCGCCCTCTTCGGCCTCGTCGCCGGCGCCAAGGTCCTCTTCCAGGACGGTGCCTTCTTCAACGCGCCGACCGCCAACGAGATCCTCTACTGGGCCCTCGTCGTCACGGCCATGGTCGCCTTCCTCGTCCTCGCCTGGCACTGGCTCGCGGCGAGGCCCAAGGGAGCCCGCGCGGCGCAGTACGGCATCGGCGTGGGAGTGAAGCCCGTCCTCGCTTCGTTTGCGGTGGCCCTCGTCGCCGTGGTCTCGGGCTACGCGGTCCTCTACCTCGTGGACGCGGTCTTCAAGACCGACTTCCGCATCTGGGTCTGGGCGGTCAAGACCTTCACGGCGGGCAACCTCCTCGCGGCCCTGAGGTACCTGCCCTTCTTCTTCCTCTACTACTACGCGACCTCGATTTCGCTCAACGCGAACACCGGCGCCATCAAGGGCTGGAAGTCCGACCTCGCGGCCCTCGTCATCAACGTGGGCGGCCTCGTCCTCTTCCTCGCCCTCCAGTACGGCTTCCTCTTCGCGGGCGGCAGGGCCCTCTTCCCGACCCAGGCCCTCTCCTCCATCCTCCTCTTCGGCCTCGTCCCGACCCTCGTCGTGGCGACCCTCTACGCGAAGCACTTCTTCAGGGAGACGGGCAACGTCTACACCGGGGCCTTCCTCAACGCCCTTCTCATGACGATGATCACCCTGGCGAACACCACGGTGTACAGCGGTTTCTAGGACTCAAGGGAGCGCAAGGCAGGCCGCGCGCTCCCGGAGCCATCCAGCCGCCGGGAATGGCGGCCGGGGCGCGGCGGCGCGAAGCCGGCCGGGGAGAGACCTCCCCGGCCTTTTCATGTCCTGGCGGACGCGCGCTGGGCAGTGGTCAGTAGCCCGCCTTGCCGATGTCGTCCTTCCCGGCAAAGGCGGCGACGGGGAAATAGATGTCCGTGACCATGGTCGGGATGAAGGTGAGGAAGCCCAGCAAGGGGCCGCGGACGTAGACCTCGCGCGGAGGCCCCGCGAGCTCGTAGCCTTTCTGGGCGGCATATCTGGACAGGGCTTCGTAGGCCGCGCCGAACTGCGCGTAACTTCCCCTCACCCGGAGATAGAGGCAGGGATCCCCGCCCATGTCGGCGAGCTTGTCGAGCTCCTCGGGCGGACCTTCCACGGGAAGATTCAGCTCATAGTCTAGCTCGGGCTTGTCCCCCGGCTTCTCGAAGTACACGGTGAAGAGGGGACCTGTCGGCCTCAAGCCCCTGATCTTCGCCTGCTCGTAGATTCCCTTGATGTATGAACCCATGGCCCTGAGGGTATCGGTCGTCCTCACGGAGAGGACCGTCATCTCGGGGAAACTCCGCTCTTCTATCGAATACGGCTGGTTCATGGTAGTCCTCCTCCCTTCAATTTTCGCGCCCGGAAGGCCATCGATGCAAACGCCTTGCCCCTTGCGGCGAAGGGATCCTTTTTTCCCCGAATGGCACTTGACATTAATGATCTACGTTATTAGTGTATCAATATACTAATACACTAAAGGAGCAAGGAGATGATCGAGTTCCGATCAATGAGCTTTGGCTACGGGAAGAAGAACCTCTTCTCTGGCCTCGACCTCAATCTCGAGCCGGGAAGCGTCTACGGCCTCCTCGGGCTCAACGGAGCGGGCAAGACAAGCCTGCTCAAGCTTATGGCAGGCGCCCTGAGGCCCCAGAAAGGCGGCATCGAAGTCTTCGGCAAGGATCCCGGCCTGCGCAGGGCCGACCTCCTCGCTGACATGGTCTTCGTGCCCGAAGATCCCTGGCTTCCCGCCATCAAGCCCCAGGCCTGGCTCGACCGCTACGCGGCCTTCCGGCCCCTCTTCGACCGAGGCCGCTTCATGGCCCTCATGGACGAGCTCGCCCTGGACAAGGACAAGCTCCTCACCAAGTACAGCTACGGCCAGCGCAAGAAGTTCGCCCTGGCCGCGGCCCTTGCGAGCGGCGCGCGCACCCTCCTCCTCGACGAGCCCACGAACGGCCTCGACATCCCGAGCAAGGCCCAGCTGCGCCGCATCCTCGCGGCGGCCGCCGAGCCCGGGCGGGTAGTCGTGGTCTCGACCCACCAGGTACGCGACCTCGAGCACCTCATCGATCCCATCGTCATCGTCCATGGCGGCAGGATCCTATTCACCCTCTCGAACGAGGAGCTCGGCCGGAGCCTCTATACCGCCCACCTCTCGAGCCTCGAGGGCAAGCCCGTCGTCTACGCCGAGCGCGACGCGGTGGGCTGGTCGGCCCTCCTCGCCCGCGAGCCCGGCAAGGACAGCGAAGCCGAAGAGGGCGCATCGCCCGACCTCGAGCTCGTCTTCGACGCGGCCATAGCGGCTCCCGACCACCTCACGGCCGCCCTGGGCGGGACAGCCCTCCCGGCCTACCTGCCCGAGGAGCACCTCATTGCCAAGGAGGCAAACCGATGAACGCCAAGATCCAGGGCAGCGGCTTCAGCATCGAGCGCGCCGCCCTCGTCCTCAGGAACCGCATCATGGAAGAGGCGCCGAGCCTCGGCATCGGACTCGCCGTAGTCGTGGGCGTCAACGCCCTCACCTTCCTCGCCTCGCGGACCTTCGTCTTCAACCATGACAACGGGGCCATGTGGGCCTTCGCCATCGTCATCTCCGGCCTCCTCCTCTGCGCCCAGGCCTTCAAGGCCATGCACGACGGCAAGGCAGGCACCGACTGGCTCCTCCTCCCGGCCAGCCCCCTCGAGAAATTCTCGGCCGCGGTGGTCGACTACGTGGTCCTCTTCCCGATCGCCGCCGCCCTCGCGGCCACCGGCCTCTCCGCCCTCTTCCACGTCATCGAGGCGGCTGCAGGCAAGGTTCCCGGCCCGATCTGGACCTTCTGGAACGTCGAGGCGCTCAAAGGCTGGGCCTGCTACGCGGTCGCAGCCACGGTCTTCGTCGCGGGCTCCGCGAGCTTCAGGAAGATTTCCTTCCTCAAGACCTCGGCCGTGGCCATGGCCTACACCTTCGTCCTCGGCATCCTCCTTACCCTCGGCGCCTGGATCGTCATCCGCTCCCACGGGAACTTCGACGCCGGCCTCCATATCAACAACTTCAACTTCAACTTCGAGACCGAGGACATCCCGAAGTCCATCGAAGACATCACCCTCTGGGTCGGCCGCATCGCCTGGTTCGTCGTCCTCCCGGTCTTCTCCCTTGTCTATGGCTACTTCAGGGTCTTCGAGAAGGAGGCCCGCGATGAGGTTCAATAACGAGAGGCCCATCTTCGCCCAGATCGCCGACCTCCTCCTGGCCGACGTGCTCTCGGGCAAGCTCGCGGCCGGCGCGAGGCTTCCCTCGGCGAGGGAGCTCGCGGCCTCGCTCGAGGTGAACCCCAACACGGCGGCGCGGGCCCTCCAGGCCCTCCAGGATTCGGGCGTGGCCCGGATGGAGCGCGGCATGGGCTACTTCGTCGCGGACGGAGGCGCCGACCTCGCGCGGAACGAGCGCAAACGGATGTTCTTCGAGGAGGAGCTGCCGAGGATCTTCAGGATGATGGACGAGATAGGCGCCACGCCTGAGGAGATCTCCGAGCGTTACGGCCTCTTCAGGCAGAGGAAAGGAGCATGAGCATGAAACGGAGCAACAAGGTCGCCCTGGCCTTCGGCATACTGAGCCTCGTCGCGGTCATCGCCGCCGTCATCGTGTTCGCCGTGGTCGCGTTCTAGACGGGCTTCCGGACGCACCGGCGATACGGCAAGGCGCCATGGAGCGGGAGTTCCATGGCGCCTTTTTTCCGCCTGGCCGCGGAAGCCGGCCAGGCAGGCGAGCGAAAGGCCCTCCGGCTAGCGAAGGGCCTCCACGTCGGCAGCCACGAGTATAGCCAGGCTCTCGAGGAAGTCCCTGTCCTCCTCGGTGAAGGCATCCTTCGTGTGCGAGTCGATGTCGATCTCGCCGATGACATCCCCGGCGCCCTTGCCGCGGTCATAGTCGAAGCTGCCCGGCGCGAAGACGGGGATGACGATCTCGCTCTTTACCTTGATGCTGCAGGCGAGGTAGTTCGAGGCCGCGGAGACGTCGGGCACGACGAAGGCGGACTTGGTCGAGGCCGCCTGGCCGCAGATGCCCGCGCCGAAGGGTATGCGGACATGCTCGGTGGGCTCGCCCGCGAAGGGGCCGAGGAAGAGCTCGGGCTTGCCTCGATCCGACACATAGAAACCGAACCAGTCATAATGGGATACGGCGCCCTTGAGGCACTCGCAGAGCTTCTGGAGCCTCTCGGTGGGCGTTCCGGTTCCGGAAAGGATGGCAGAGGCCTCCTCGTAAACGGCTGAAAAATCCATGGTCATGCCTCCTTGTCCGGCGGTCGAGTGCGTCTCTGCCTTCTTCTTACAATGGGGAAGGGCGAATGTCGAGGGGGAATCCTTCCGGGGCGCCTCGAGGGCGGGGACAGGACTGCTGGGCCCTAAAAGGCCCTTGCGCTTCGCCAAAAACTCGATATGATAGTCGCCCTTGCAAGCCCCTCGCCAAGTGCCGGCTACTTGAACCTTTTCAGCCTTTTCTCTATACTGCGATGAGTACGGAAGTTTTTCCATCAAAAAGGGAAAAACCGCAGAAGTTTCAAAGGGTCAGGCCGGTATGGCTTGCCCCAGCCCCCTGGTACAGCTCCGTAACCGGCACGAATAGGGCCTTATCGCTCTCCCCCGAGGAGACAGGTATAGGCCCCCGGCCAATGAAACCACGACGGGAGAGGTAGTAAGAGAGATGGCCACCGACATTAACAAGATGCGGAACATCGGCATCAGCGCCCACATCGATTCCGGCAAGACGACGCTTTCCGAACGCATCCTGTTCTACTGCAATAAGATACACGCGATCCACGAGGTCCACGGCAAGGATGGCGTCGGCGCCACCATGGACTCCATGGACCTCGAGCGCGAGCGCGGCATCACCATCCAGTCCGCCGCGACCAACGTGACCTGGAAGGACATCACGATCAACCTGATCGACACCCCCGGCCACGTCGACTTCACCATCGAGGTCGAGCGCTCCCTCCGCGTCCTCGACGGGGCCATCCTCGTCCTCTGCGCGGTCGGCGGCGTCCAGTCCCAGTCGATCACCGTCGACCGCCAGCTCAAGCGCTACCATGTTCCCCGCGTCGCCTTCATCAACAAGTGCGACCGCACGG
>Ga0209098_1003943_pt1 | contig 11836 bp, 12 predicted proteins | sample AD_JPNHW1_MetaG_FD_184429 | JGI IMG/M metagenome (GOLD analysis project Ga0209098, IMG submission 184429) | Active sludge microbial communities of municipal wastewater-treating anaerobic digesters from Japan - AD_JPNHW1_MetaG (SPAdes) (version 2) | ecosystem: Engineered > Bioreactor > Anaerobic... | reverse complement strand
TAAAAAATTCAGTGCAGTTTATCCTTCGGTTACCAATTTTGTGGGTGATTTTTCTTTTGGGCTAAGTAGCAGCGGCGATGTTGTATATTTGTACGACGATAAAGGAAATCAGATCGACCGGGTAATATACGGGGTACAATCGCCATGGCCGGTTGAGGCGAATGGAACGGGTGCAACCCTGGAACTGAAGAATCCTTCGTTCGACAATGAACAGGCGCTGAACTGGTCGGCAAATACGGTGGGAGGAACTCCCGGAAAGCCAAACAGCTCCTTGGTTTCAACCGGCACACTGGCCGAAGCCGATGTTTCGCTTTCCTGCTTTCCGACCTGTTTTTCCGAATCGACAACCCTTCGGTTTAACAGCAATAAAAGTGGGGTTTATGGCGTTCAGATCGTTGATATGCAGGGACGGGTTGTTGAGACACACTCGAACGTGATCCTGTTGGAAGGAGATAATTCTCTCGATTTGTTTACTTCTCCCGAAATTAGCGGGAAGGGTATCTATGTTGTAAAGGTTCAGACCGATAGCTGGATTAGAATGGTAAAGGTTATAAAAAAATAGAAGATGATGAATTTTGAAGAGTTGACACAGCGAGTGATCGGCATTGTGAAAGAGACCGGTTTATACATTCTGGCAGAAAGGAAGAATTTCTCCGATCAGAAAGATGTGGAGATTAAAGGTCACAGCAATTTTGTAACCTATATCGATAAAGGTTCAGAAAAACGGTTGGTTGAGAAGTTGGGCAATTTGATTCCCGGTTCGGGTTTTATTGCAGAGGAAGGAACTTCGGATGTGCGGGGCGAAACATACAATTGGGTCATCGATCCGATTGATGGCACCACCAATTTCATCCATGGACTTACACCTTTTTCCATTAGTGTTGGGTTGATGGAGAACAACGAAGTGGTGCTGGGTGTGGTGTATGAAATCTCGCACGACGAAATGTTTTATGCTGCCAAAGGAACCGGTGCTTTCCTGAATGGTTCCCCCATTAAGGTTACGGCTCATGCCGATCATCAGCAGTCGCTGATTGCTACCGGTTTTCCTTATTGTGCCTTCAATCAGTTGGACAACTACCTTGCCTGTATGAAGGAGATGATGGAAAAAACCGGAGGAGTTCGCCGGTTGGGTTCTGCCGCTGTCGACCTTTGTTATGTGGCTTGTGGCAAGTTTGATGCGTTCTGGGAATATGGTTTGCATCCGTGGGATGTGGCTGCCGGATCGTTCATCGTTCAGCAGGCCGGCGGGAAAGTAACCGATTTTAACGGAAACAACGGTTATTTGTTCAATGGTGAGATTGTCGCAACAAACTCACTCTATTTCAATAAATTTTACGAAATTGTCAACAAACATTTAGGAAAATAACCATGGATAATTTGAAAACTGAGATTCTCAACGATTTGATGGATGAAATCGGCAAGAAGGAATTCGACCTTGATGCCTGGAAAATGAAAGCCCTGATGGTTTTCCGGAAATTCTTCGGCCCGGAAGATGAAAAGATTGGTTTTATCGAAAATCTCCGTTATGATTACTCCAGCTGGACTCTTCGCGACAGCGCAGGAAGCAAACAACCCGACTCGGTAAAGGAAAAAGCCCGGAGGATCATCGAAACCGCATTGCTCGAAATTTCGATGACATCGGGAGAGAAGAATGAGGTACTCGAGGTGCTGCAGGAAGAGCTAACCGGTAAAGAGTATGCTTCAATGATGGAAATTGTTGAAAAATCGGAGAATCTTTCATCCGATCTGAACCTTTATTTTGGTAACCTTGCAGCTTCAAAAAAGGAACAGGTTCTTTCAACCCTGGTTTTGAAGTCGATGAAGAAATGAAAAAAACCGTAGGATATTATTTATTGATGGCCGTTACCTGGCCGATGCAGTTTTTGCCACTTTCGTTTCATTATCTGGTATCCGATCTGTTTTTCTTCTTGGTTTATCACGTAGCAGGTTACCGCAAAAAGGTGGTGGAAGAGAATCTGGCAAAATCTTTTCCCGAAAAGACAGAAAAGGAACGGAAAGCAATCGAGCGGAAATTTTACAGGAATTTTGCCGATCTTTTTATCGAAACGCTCTATTTTACCCATACTCCTTACCGTAAAACAGCAAAACGGCTGACGCTTGAAAACATGGAACTGGTCGAACAACTGTTATCTGAAGGAAGAAATGTCATTCTGGTTTCGGGGCATTTGGGAAACTGGGAATATTTTCAGTTATTTAAAATCCGGTTGGATGCTCAAAAGTTCTTTGTTTATAAGCGGCTTGGAAACAAAACTTTCGACCGGTATTATAAACAGATCCGGTCAAAGACAGGAATTGCGCTGGAGATGAGCGAAACCTTCCGGACGTTGTATTCTTATTTCAGTGAAGGGAAAAAATATATTGCCCTGTTTATAAGCGATCAGCGTCCCTGGCGGGATTATCTCAAACACTGGGTCACTTTTATGAACCAGGATACGCCGGTATTGACCGGAACCGAGCGGATTGCCCGGAAAACCAATGCCGCCGTTGTTTTCACGGAAATTACGAGTGTGAAAAGAGGATATCAGAAATTCAGGTTTGAACTGATTGCACGGGATGCAAACGAGATGCCCGAATTTGAAATAACCCACACGTTTATGCAGAAGCTCGAAGAATCGATCAGAAAGTACCCCGATCAATATTTTTGGACCCATAAACGGTGGAAATATAAACGGGATTTTTGATTCCAATTTGAAAAAATGGAATAGTATTGTTATCTTTGGGGATAACTTTTTTATCATGGAGCGACAAATCGTATTTTATGGAAATTATTTTATTGACTTCTATAAAGGGCTTGATATTAAAGTAAAACAGAAGCTTCAGTATGTATTTGAATTGATAAAACAAATAGACAGGATTTCCGAAAAGTTTTTGGCTCCAGTTACTGGTTGTGATGGACTTTACGAAATACGAATAGAATATCAGTCGAATATTTATAGAATATTTTGTTGTTTTGATCAGGGTCGTTTAGTGATTTTATTTAATGGATTTCAAAAGAAATCACAAAAAACACCCAGAAACGAGATAGAAAAGGCAATGAGGTTAAAAGAAGAATATTTTAAACAACGTAAACTATGACTGATTACAATGGAATAACAACATTTGACGAGCTTATCGAAAGGGAATATGGTAAGATAGGGACTGATAGTCGAAACGAATATGAGGAGAGATCTCAGATGTTTATCGTTAGCGAAATGTTGAAAGAGGCTCGTAGTCAGGCAAAGATGACGCAGGAACAGTTAGCGGAAAAAGCAGGCACCAAAAAAAGTTATATTTCAAGAATTGAAAATGCACGGGGAAATATTCAGCTTTCCACTCTCATCAGGATTTTTGAAAAAGGCCTTAACCGTAAAGTTGGACTTACTTTTTTATAAAGGTTGAAACTTTCAATTGTCATATTAAACTGGAACGGTAAAAAACACCTGGAGAATTACCTTCCGCATGTTGTAGCTTTTTCAGATCCGTCGATTACTACGGTGATTGTGGCCGATAATGGCTCAACCGATGGTTCTGTCGAGTTTCTGAGGGAAAGGTTCCCGCAGGTGGAGCTAATCCTGCTCGACCAGAATTACGGGTTTGCCGGTGGTTATAATAAGGCGCTCGAAAAGGTCGATGCCGATATTTATTGCTTGTTGAACAGCGATGTGAGGGTCACCTCCGGCTGGCTCAATCCAATTGTCGAACTTTTCAAATCCGATCGTTCCATTGCAGCGGTTCAACCTAAAATACTTTCCGATCGTGATTATTCCCGCTTTGAACATGCCGGAGCAGCCGGCGGTTTTGTTGATAAATATGGTTATCCGTTTTGCCGGGGTCGGATCATGGATGTGATCGAAACCGATTCGGGGCAATACGACCAGCAGACCGACATCTTTTGGGCCTCGGGTGCCTGCCTGTTCATTCGCGCCGATCTCTTCAGGGAAAACCACGGTTTTGATGCCGATTTTTTTGCCCACATGGAGGAAATTGATCTTTGCTGGCGGTTGAAGAACCAGGGTTACCGCATTGTTTTTACGCCCGAAAGCACCGTCTACCATTGGGGGGGCGCAACACTCGATTATAACAATCCGCATAAGTTGTTCCTGAATTTCAGGAATAGCCTCTGGACCTTATACAAAAACTACACAGGCAGGAATTTGCCTTTCACCATGTTTAAACGCATGGTGATCGATACCCTGGCTATTGCGAAGTATTTTGTCTGTTTCGATTTCCGAAACTCCTGGACGATTGTGAAAGCCCACCTGTCATTTCATCAATCCAAACCAATTCTGAAGAAAAAGCGAAAAATACTGATGGGGAAAGTAACGACAACCTGTCATCACGAGATGTTGAAATACAGTATCGTATGGCAATTTTTCTTCTTCTCGCGAAAGAAATTTAGCGACTTTCCGCATTTCAAAAAGGAGCTGGAAGAGGAGAAGCACTAACTCCTCTCATCGGGTTTGTATTCTTTTACTTTACAGAAATAGAGGCCAATATCCAGGTCGTTCCGGAAGATAGAGGCGTTGTTCATTTTTTTCATTTTCCGGAATCCCGAAATCCAGAGGAATAAAACGAAAGGAATGAAAATCAGCAATAAAACATTGTATCCCGAAAGCAGGATGAAATCATAAAATCCGTGGAGGAAGAAAGGCAGCAGAAAGGTGTACCAAAGGTATTTCCTTCTTTTCTGCGGATAAAATTTGGCCATGGCAAAGAAGAAACCCATGCTGATACCAAAAATTGCATGGGCAGGAACAGCCGAGAAGGCTCTGAAAATACCGGTTCCAAGTCCCGATTTAAGGACATACATCAGATTTTCAATCCCGGCAAATCCCAGCGAGATGAAAGAGGCATAAACAATCCCGTCAAATTTCTCGTTGAACTCCTTGCTTTTCCAGATAAGCAGGACAAGAACGATCAGTTTGAAACCCTCTTCACAAAAAGCGGCAACCAAAAAGGAATCCCAGAAGGTTTTGAAAATGCCGTCGAAGCCGCCTCCTAAAAAGGCCATGAACTCTTCGGCAAACGTGATGGGCAATGTAATAACGACCCCGGCCAGCATCGACAAAAGCAGGATTGGCCAGGGTTCTTTTTCGTATTTATCCCTGAAATAGATATAGAAAGCAATAATAAAAACCGGGGCTAACGCCAGTAATATTGCACCAATCATGGGGTCAAATCTCCGAGATCAGCTCCTGAAAGATGGTTTCCAGTTTTGGACCGGCCATGTTGGCCACATCCAGCACTTCGGTGTGTTTGTTGCCTTCTTCCGAAACAACCAGCCCGTTATTGGTGATTACCGACATCCCGAAGACCTTAAGTCCTGAGTGGTTCGCCACAATGACTTCGGGAACCGTTGACATGCCAACAGCATCGCCGCCCATGGCATGGAGCATGCGGTATTCTGCCGGGGTTTCAAAGCTGGGCCCGGTTAACCCCACATAAGTTCCTTCGTGCAGTTGGATATAATGTTTTCGGGCAATTTCACGGGCTTTATCGCACAGCTCTGGGTTATAGGCGTGCGACATATCGGTGAAACGTGGGCCAAGTTCATTGTAATTCTTACCCAGTAACGGGTTGATGCCAAAAATGCTGATGTGATCGGTAATCATCATCACATCGCCCACCTCGAAACTGTAGTTGATACCTCCGGCGGCATTGGAAACCAGCAGGTATTCAACCCCCAGTTGTTTGAAAACCCTTACCGGGAATGTGACCTGCTCCATGGAATAGCCTTCGTAGTAATGGAACCGGCCCTGCATGACCACAATCTCTTTTCCTCCCGATTTGCCAAAGATCAGTTTGCCACTGTGACCTTCCACGGTCGAAACCGGGAAGTTTGGAATGTCGGAATAACTGAGCGTTTGCTCAATGTCGATTTTCTTTGTGAAACCGCCCAGGCCGGAGCCAAGGATGACCGCTATTTTTCCGTTGAAACCGGTCTTATTTTTTATGAAGTCGGCTGTTGCTTTTATTTTCTCTAACATAGGTCATTATTTTTTTATTGAAAAGCTCTTTGGTCCGGTCAAGGAACCTGATTTCGATCGGAATATAAAATACATTCCGGAAGAAATCGGGTGGACAGTCAGGAACTGCTTTTAACCGTACCAGATCCTTTTCGGTTGTTATAATCATTTTTTGTTGCGATTCAATACCCAGAAGGAGAGTCGATAACTCGGCAAGGTCGCTCTCTTTGTACGAATAATGATCGGGGTATTTTTTATGTACAATATGGCCAACCTGGTCTTTCAGATAATCGAGCAGGGGAGCCGGGTTTCCAATGCCGGTAACCAGCAGCACCGAATAGTTGTGCAGGTCATCGCACAAAAGCATGAGCCCCTTTTCTGCCGGGGTGATTTCACCATAAACAATGCTGGTAAAGAATAAATTCTGGTAAGGCCGAATATCGAGTTTGTTTTTATATACCCGCTGGTCAATGGGTTTCAGTTCACTTGGGCATTTGGTAATGATAATGAAATTAGCCCGGTGAAAGGCTTTGAGTGATTCCCGCAACCGTCCAACCGGAAGCAGATGATCCTCAAAGACCGACTGGGTGTAATCGAGTAGCAGGATGTTGATGTTGGGCTCGACACTCCGGTGCTGGAAAGCATCATCGAGAATAATGGCATCCATGTTTATCTCCTTGTCTTCGATTAGTTTCCGGATCCCTTTCTTCCGTTTTTCGCATACGGCAACGGTAATATCCGGGAATTTCTGTTTGATCTGGACCGGTTCATCCCCGATTTCATTAAGGGTTGAATGGCTGTTGGCCAGGATAAACCCTTTCGTCTTCCTTTTATACCCACGGCTCAAAAAGGCAATTTTGAACTCTTTCTTCAATAAGGCGATCAGGTATTCGGCATGGGGAGTTTTTCCGGTTCCGCCAACGGTTAAATTTCCTACTGAAATAATAGGCAGTTGAAATGTTTGGGGCTTCAGTATTTTTGAATCATACAGAAAGTTACGGATTGAGGTAACAATCCCGTAAACGAACGATAAAGGGTATAGGAAATATTTAAACATGGTTTCAAAAATAAAAAGCTAAATTTACGAAGAAGCGGGCTGTTAACAAAAAAAATCCCGTGTAAACGGGATTTTTAAAATATGACAGGCTGAATCAAACTATTCCATTTCAAATTCATAAGGAAGTCTTGCCAAAATACCCGATTGGTTTTTAATTGATTGAATGGTTTTATAGTATTTGGCTGCATCACCCAACTCGGTTTCGATGACCGACGTTTTGATTTTAGTCGAGAAACCTTGCATCAGTTCTTCAAAAGGATCTTTTTGTTTGGGTAGGTTAATAATCCGGTAGCGGTCAAGGTGGGCCATCTCTTTGGCAATGGCGATGGCATCGTCTAAATCGCCCAGCTTATCGACCAAACCTAGTTTCAGTGCATTTTCTCCGGTCCAGACACGGCCTTGTCCAATCTCATCAACTTGTTGGTAGGTCATTTTGCGGCCTTCGGCTACGTGGTTTACAAAGGTTGAATAGACATTTTCTACCATGTTTTGCATGATTGCCCGCTCTTCGTCGGTCATTGGACGGTTGGTCGAAGGCATGTCGCTCAGTTTGTTGGTTTTAACCACATCGAAATTGATTCCCAGCTTCTTCTCGAAAAGTTCCTGGGTGTTAGGAATTACCCCGAAGACACCGATTGATCCGGTTAAAGTGGTTGGATTTGCGACAATGGTGTCGGCAGCGCACGAAATATAGTATCCGCCCGAAGCGGCAAGGTTTCCCATAGAGACAACTGTTGGCTTGGTGCTGGCTGCCAGTTTCACTTCCCTCCAGATCAGTTCCGATGCCAATGCACTTCCTCCGGGGGAGTTGACCCTGAACACAATGGCTTTGATGGTGCTGTCGAGACGGGCATCCCGAATCTCTTTGGAAAGGGAAATCCCATCGATTGACTCTTCCGATGAATACGATGAGGAACTGCCCATCCCAATTTCACCAGCAGCATAAATCACGGCAATCTTGTTTTTAGCCAGCCCTTTGCCCTCGTGTTTCTCGGCTACCGATTTCATATCGGAAACCGAGACAAAAGGAATCTCTTTTTCGGCCTTGATCCCTGATTTTGAACGGAGAAAATTCAATACCTGATCTTCATAAATAACACTGTCGACCAGATGATTGGCCAATAATGAAGCGGTTGATCGGTAGGCCATGTTTTCGTCGGCAATGGCGTTCATCTTTTGAGTGGAGATGTTTCTCGATTCCGAAATTTTGTTAACCACATTATTCCAGATGCTTCCTACATAAACTTGAACCTGTTCCCGGTTTTCGGGGCTCATTTTGTCGAGCAGATACGGTTCAACAGCTGCTTTGAATTTGCCATGGCGTACAACCTGCATTTCGATCCCCAATTTTTGAAAGGCATTTTTAAAATAGGGCGATCCACTGGCAATACCCGTAAACATGAGCATTCCCTCGGGAGTGATAAATACCTTGTCGGCAACCGATGAAAGGTAATAGGCTTTCTGGGTGTAATTTTCGGAATAAGCATAAATGAACTTTCCCGACTCCTTGAATTTCTTTAATGCGGTGCGGATCTCTTCACAGGCCGAATATCCGGCGGATAAATCGCTTATGCGCAAATAGATTCCCTTAATCTTGTTTTCGGTTTTTGCTTTTTCGATCGCCGAAATAATCTGGTCGAGCCCCAATTTTGAACTGGAGAATATTGGCAGGTCGAGGCTTTGTAAAAGGTCGTTGGGCGTTCGGTCAACAATCTCTTTGTCAAGTTTTAACTCCAGTACAGAGTTGTCTTTTATGACGACCTCTTTTTCGGTTGAGGATACCACTGCCGATGCGATCCCGAGCATAATCAGGAACGTGATAAAAATAACAATGGTAAAACCAACAATGGTCGCCAGGGTGTATTTTAAAAAGCTTTTCATAACGGTTATTTTTTTTGTTTGTTATTCTCTGAAAAATGGTTTCTTTGAGCAATTTATTCAATATGTAACCATTATAGCAATTTTGTTACAGGAAAGAATAAAATATTGATTAATTTTTTTGGAATGGAAGAAGTTTTCCTTTCGCTGGGCACCAATATGGGTGATAAGCTAAAGAACTTATCAGCAGCGATTCATGCAATCGAAGCAGAGATCGGGCAGGTTTCTGTTGTGTCGGGCATCTACGAAACCGAGGCATGGGGCTTTTCGTGTGAAGAACATTTTCTGAACCAGGTGATTGTTATTCAAACCAGCATGGATCCGGGGCAGCTGATCGAAAAATGTCTTTTTATCGAGAAAGGGATGGGAAGGATCCGGAGCGGAAGCGGAGATTATGAATCGAGAATCATTGATATCGATATTCTCTTTTTTGGCAATCAGATTATAGAACAGGAAAGCTTGCAAATACCGCATCCGTTGCTGCATCTGCGCCGCTTTATCCTTGAACCGCTTTGCGAAATTGCTCCGGAGTTGATTCATCCCGTGTTTGGGAAGCCACTATCAGAATTGCTTTCGACATGTGAAGATCAGGGAATTGTCCACCTGATGAACTGGCAGTAGAGCTGGCAGAATACCGGTATTGCTTTTAACGGTTTATTCTTCCGCAATCTCTTCGGTAAACAGAAAATCGTTATACGGAAAGCGGGTTACATGAATGTTTTTCACCTCTTCGTACAGTTTCTCTTTCAGTTCTTCGATGTTGATCTTTTCTTTGGCCGAAATGAAGAGCGATGGCGTGTTGTTTTTGGCCATCCAACTGTTTTTCCATTCATCCAGCGACCAGTTCTCTTTCGTCGATTCCCTTAAATCATCCTCATCTTTCGGGGTGTAAGAAAAAGCATCAATCTTGTTGAAAAGATAAATGGTTGGTTTGTCGGCAGCTCCGATCTCTTCGAGGGTTTGCTGTACAACCGAGATCTGTTCTTCAAAACCTTTGTGTGAAATGTCGATAATATGGATCAGGATATCGGCTTCGCGTACTTCGTCGAGGGTCGATTTGAACGATTCGATCAACCCATGGGGCAGCTTCCTGATAAAACCCACGGTGTCGGTAATCAGGAATGGCAGGTTGCTGATCACCATTTTCCGAACCGTCGTGTCGAGGGTGGCAAAGAGTTTGTTTTCGGCGAATACTTCCGATTTGCTGAGCAGGTTCATCAGCGTCGATTTACCCACATTGGTATAACCAACCAGCGCCACACGAACCATTTTGCCACGGTTTTTACGCTGTGTGGTCATTTGCTGGTCGATCTTTTTCAACTGTTCTTTTAGCCGGGCAATTTTATCGAGGATAATCCGGCGGTCGGTTTCAATCTGAGCTTCACCAGGGCCTCTCATCCCAATACCTCCGCGCTGCCGTTCCAGGTGGGTCCACATGCGGGTAAGGCGGGGCAGGGTGTATTGAAGCTGTGCCAGTTCCACCTGGGCTTTTGCATACGCTGTTTGGGCCCGTTTGGCAAAAATGTCGAGAATCAGGTTGGTGCGGTCAAGTACCTTGCATTCGGTGATCTTTTCGATATTTCGGAGCTGGGTGGGAGAGAGCTCGTCGTCGAAAATCACGGTCTCAATCACATTTTCCTTGATATAGGCCGTAATTTCATTGAGCTTTCCGGCACCAACAAACGTCACATGATGGGCATAGGGCAGGCGCTGAAAGAACTTCTTTACCACTACCGCACCGGCAGTATCTGCAAGAAATTCCAGTTCATCGATGTACTCCCTGGCATGAGCTTCGTCCTGGTTGTTGGTAATTAGCCCCACCAGGACCACTCTTTCCATCTCCTGTTCTGTCGAAATTAATTCTCCCATAAAAAAGAAACCCTGATTGATGATTGGTTAAACTGAGTGCAAAAATAGGAATCTTATTTTAATGTTGCTGAAAGTTTGTTGGTTAATCGAAAAGAAAGCAATCGGATACGGTCGAAAATTTTGTTTTCAGGCTAAAAACGAGAGATTTCTCACTGCGTTATCAATGACAGATCCCTCACTGCGTTCGGGATGACATGCACCACAAAGGGAAAAGGGAGGATAGGAAGGCAGCAAAGCAGCCTTCCTATCCTCCTCGATTTACGCGATTAGTTGTCTTAACTCCAAGCCTGTAAGGCTCAAAGAATAATAGCCCCGGGTGGAGTGTAACGGAACCCGGGGTTGTTGAGGTGTAGTCAAAAACGTCCGCGGTTGAATTTCCGACAAGGGATAATCTAATTTCGGACGTAATGGGTCGTCGTTGAGTTGAAGAATTTGCCATTCAATTTGAAATCTATCATTGGTAGCGAAATAATGTGTAGTGAGGAATCTGCTCAATATTTTTTGAATTAACCGGGCAACAGTAGATCGAAGACAATTGTGTCCTATGGTTTCTCGTAGTTTTCGTTTGATGTCGTATTGCTTAAACAATTGATTGGGAGATTAATCTCTGTTTTTTTAAATCGAACTCATGCTAAATAGATGTTTTTAAGAAAAAGTTTTATATTTGCAGTTCAAAGTTTGGGGGTTTACCTACCTTGCGGCAGGCAGGGCTCATCCAGGTCCCGATAGCTATCGAGGATCGTGGAGGCTAGAGCTTTTGAAGAATATTTATTATGGGGGTTTAGCTCAGTTGGCTAGAGCGTTTGACTGGCAGTCAAAAGGTCGACGGTTCGATTCCGTTAATCTCCACTAAGAAAATGAAAGAGTTGCAAACAAAAATGCAGCTCTTTTTTATTTATTTACTATCGTGATACTACTAACTTATCATTGGATAAAAGGAATCGAGCTAACTCAATGGTATGGATCAATCGGAATTTCTGGGGATCAATTTAATTTACGCATAAATATTAGCTAGCCTGAACAGAAAAAATGTAACACTTCTGACACCCCTAAAAGCGGATCGGAA
>Ga0209098_1003942_pt1 | contig 11843 bp, 11 predicted proteins | sample AD_JPNHW1_MetaG_FD_184429 | JGI IMG/M metagenome (GOLD analysis project Ga0209098, IMG submission 184429) | Active sludge microbial communities of municipal wastewater-treating anaerobic digesters from Japan - AD_JPNHW1_MetaG (SPAdes) (version 2) | ecosystem: Engineered > Bioreactor > Anaerobic... | reverse complement strand
CGAGCGTTCCGAAGGGAACGCCAACGGCATATTCGAGATCGAGTACCGCCTGCAACAGCGTGTACGATTCATTCTTGAGGGAAACGCGCGCCGACTCAAGCGCGTCCGACGCGCTCTGAAGGCTTAAGAGATCCTTGGTACCGTTCCGGTAGGCGTCCTCGGTGAGCGCGTAGTTTCGCTCAGCGAGCTGAACGCCGAGCGAACGGGCCTTAATCGCCGCGCGCGAGCGCTCGATGCTCCGGAGGAGGGAGTCCCGCGAGAGCCGCTCGGCAACCCGCGCGTCGGAGAGCTGGAGCTCCGTGTCGCGCACGGCGTCCGAGGCGCTCCTGATCGTCTCCGCGTCCTGCGAGAACGGAAGGAAGGGATCGAGCGCGAAGGTGACCGACGCAGAAACGTACCCCGCGTCCTCCCAATCGGACCCGGCCACGTCGGTCTTCGACGGCTTATACATATACGCGAGCGCGAAGGTCGGGGTTCGGAGCCCGATCGCCGCGATATCCTTTTGCGCCTTCGCGATCTCGAGGGATTTCTCGAGCTTCGCGACCGAGGGCGACGCCGCGCTCACGCCCGAAACGTCGATTGCCGAAAGCCCGATCGCGTCGTCGAGGGAACCGTCGAGCGAGACATCCTCCGTTTGGTCGACGCCGACGAGGCGCTTGAAGTTCGCCAGGTCGTTCGCGAACGAGGTCTTCGCCGACTCAAGGCTCGGCTTGAGGTTTTCGAGGGTGACTTGGGCCGAAAGGAGGTCGACCTCGGGCACGAGTCCCGCCCGCTGCCGCGCGAGGGTTTGCTCGTATTGCTTTTGCGCGGTCGCGACGTTCGACTCGACGAGCGCGACGTAATCCCGCTCATAGAGGATTCCGTAGAAGGCCTTCCTGACGGAAAGCTCCACGTCGCGGAGAGCGATCTCGCGGGTTATTCGGCCCGCGTCGTAGTCGAGCTTGGCCTTCTCGATCGACTTGACGATGGCGGGCGTTATCCCGAGCGTCGCCGAAATAGAGCCGTAATATGATTTGACATCAGACGAGGTCATGCGGGAAATGCCGGCGCCCGCGTCGATCGAGGGGATGAGGACGTTCCAGGCGTTTGAGGACTTTCGCCCAAGCGCGTCGTAGGCGATCGCGCTTCGCTCGACCGAGACGTTATGCGAAAGGGCCGACTCGACCGCCTTATCGATGGTAAAGACGGTTTGCGCGCCGAGAAGGCCCGAGACGAGGGAGCACATCGCCAACGCGGACAGAAAACGTTTCATTGAGCGTTTCCTCCTAATTATATATATGAAGCCCACAATACCCCGAATGGCGCCCGGTACCCCATAAATAGCCGATTAAGGGTTTATAATAAACTGTTATATTTGCCCTTTGGCATCCCAAACCCGGTTGCGCGAGGGGCATCACATGCTATATGTATACTGGTGCGGGAGGAAAACAAGTAACCGACATGAAAGCCCGGATCCTCATCATCGAAGACGTCAAAGAACTCGCGGATCTCGTCGCGCTGTACCTCGCTAAGGAAGGGATGGAAACATTCTGGGCCGAAACCGCCGAGATCGCGCTCGAGCGCATCGAGTCATGGACCCCCGACCTCGTGATCCTCGACATCAACCTTCCCGGGATGGACGGCTTTCAGTTTCTCGACCGCTTTCGAAAGGCACACGCGACGCCCGTGCTCATCGTATCCGCGCGGACGGCCGACGAGGATATCATTGCCGGCCTCGGCTACGGCGCCGACGAGTTCGTCTCGAAGCCCTTCTCCCCCCGCGTTCTCGTCGCCCGCGTCCGCGCCCTCATCAGGCGCGCAGAGGGAAGCCAGGGCCAAGCCGAGAGCGAGGAATGCGTATGCTTCGGGCCGTACGCCCTCCTGACAAACTCATGCATCCTGAAAAAGGGAAGCGAGCGCATCCCGTTATCCGCGCGGGAATACGAGGTACTTTCCTTCCTCGCCGCGAATCCCGGAAGGCCCCTTTCTCCCGAGACCATCTATAACGCCGTCTGGAAAAACGCCTACGGCGACATGACCGCGGTCGCGGTATACATCCAGCGGCTCAGGAAAAAACTCGAGGACGATCCGGCGAGCCCGCGCTACATCGAAACGGTCTTCGGCATGGGATACCGCTTTTGCCTCGACGCCTCAGGCGCGGCCGAAAGCCCCAGCGACGCGATGCCGCCGCCCAAAGAGGAATAGCACATGCGAATCCGCACCCAGTTCGTCTTCCTGATCACCGGGATCATCGTCATACCCTTTCTCGTCCTCGGGCTCATCAGGTTCAGGGATTATCTTTCTAACGACGAGACGACGATCGTCCCAAGCTACGAAGAAGTACAAACCTTCTCCGCGGGCGGGGTCGACCGCGCAACCTGGGAACGACTCAGCGCGTTTCTCGCGCGAAAACCAAAGCACATCGACAACATCGTCCTCGACCGAAACTTCGTAGTCCTCTACTCGACCGTTCCCGGCTATCCCGCGCGGACGAGGCTCTCCGCCTCGACGCTCGTCTCGCTCATCTGGAATTCGGACGGCCGCTTCATCTACCAGCTCGACTCGCCCTCGATGAGCGGCAACTCAGGGCTCATGCTCGTGTCACGCATCGTCCGCAAGACGAGCCGCCTTCCCGAGCCCTTCGTGCGCCTCATCCACGCCCTTCTCATCACCCTCGCGGCGCTCTTCGCCTTCGCGTGCGCGATGACCATACTCATCGCCCGATCGATCACGAAATCGGTCACGATACTCGAGGAGTCTACCCGGCGAATCGCCGCAGGCGAGCTCGACCTCGCGATCGAGGCGAAGGGCAGCAACGAGATCACCTCGCTCACCGCGTCGCTCAACCGCATGCGCCTCGCGCTCAAGGAGGACGAGGCCGGCAGGACGCGCTTCATCATGGGCGTGAGCCACGACCTCAAGACACCGCTCGCGCTCATCAAGGGCTACGCCGAGGCGATATCCGACGGCGTCGCCGACAACCCGGACGCGGTCAGGAAATCGCTCGAGATCGTGGGGACGAAGGTAAACCAGCTAGAGGGGATGATCGACGACCTTATCGGGTTCGTGAAGCTCGACACGGGCGAATGGCGGCAGCACCTGGAAAACCGCGCGATCGCGCCGATCCTCCGCTCGTACGCGCGGCGCCTCACCGAGGACGCGACGCTCTTCAAGCGAAAATTCTCATACTCGATCGATATCCCCGACTCGGTAACCGCGCAGCTCGACGACCGGCTCCTCGTCCGCGCGCTCGAGAACATCGTCAACAACGCGCTCCGCTACACGAACGAAGGCGGCGCCGTATCGCTCGACGCGCGCGTCGCGTCGAGCCCCGAGCGAAGCGACGTCGTCATCGCGATCGCGGACAACGGGATCGGGATCGCGGAAAGCGAACTCCCGCACATCTTCGACCTCTTCTGGCGGGGAACGGCCTCCCGGCGCGAAGTCGGCATGGGGCTCGGACTCTCGGTGGTCAAGAGCGTCGCCGACTCCCACGGATGGAAAGTCGGCGTCGCCTCGATCCCCGGCGTCGGAACCACCTTCACGCTCACGATCCCGCTCGCCTAACGCGCGCGCGGGAAAATAAGCGCGCCATGCGGGAAAACAAGCACTTCCCGCGGGGATGCAGCGCTTATCCCCGCGGAAAACCTTCGCGGGGAAACAACCATTTCCGCGCGGAACACACCTCGCGAGGACCGACTACTTCTTCGGCCAGCAAAGGCCGACCTTGTCGCGCGCGCACTCGCCCGCGTTGCCTGCCGCGCACTGGTAGCAGATCTCGTTCGGCGCGCGGGATTCGACCTCCCAGAGGCGCACGTTCTCGAGCGTCACCCGCGCGATCTCGGCCAGGGCCTCCTCGGTGAGGAACGCCTGGTGCGCGGTCAAAAGCACGTTCGGGAATTGAATGAGACGGGCGAGCACGTCGTCCTGGATCGGCGCGAGCGACCAGTCCTCGAAGAAGTACTTATCCTCCTCCTCGTACACGTCGAGCCCCGCGCCGCGGATCCTTCCCTCCTTGAGCGCCTCGACGAGCGCCTTCGAGTCGATGAGCGCGCCGCGCCCGGTGTTGAGGATAATCACGCCCGGCTTCATGAGCGCGAGCGTCCCCTCGTTGATCATGTGTCGGTTCTCCGGGGTCAGCGGGCAATGGAGGCTGATGACGTCCGACTCGCGATAGAGCTCGTCGCGATCGACATACCGCGCCCCGATGCGCGCGGCAAAAGCCTCGTCGACGTACGGATCGTTGAGGATGATCTTCATCCCGTAGCCGTGAAGGATCTCGGCGAGAATCTTCCCGATCCGCCCGGTGCCGATCACGCCCGCCGTCTGCCCGAAAAGGTCGCGCCCGACGAGCCCGGTCAGCGCGAAGTTCCCGTCCCGCGTCCGGTTATACGCCGTGTGGATCCTGCGGTTCAGCGTCTGAAGGAGCGCCACCGCGTGCTCGGCGACCGCGTGGGGCGAATACGCGGGGACGCGCACGACGTGGAGCCGGCCCCAAACCGCCTCGAGGTCCACGTTGTTGTAGCCCGCGCACCTGAGCGCGATGAGCTTCACCCCGCCCGCGACGAGCTTATCCGCGACCGCGCGGTCCACGTGATCGTTGACGAAAATGCACACGACCTGGTGCCCCGCCGCGAGGCTCGCCGTCGCGCCGTCGAGGTGCCCCTCGAAAAAGTCGAACTCAAACTTGAGTGGGCCAAAGCCCCCCGCGGCGTTTGCCCGCTCGAAATATTCCCGATCGTACGGCTTCGTATCGAAAAACGCGATCCTCATCGTGTTGGTATCGTTCATGGCTCACCTCCATTCGATAAAGATATACTCATTTTATGTTGTAGGAGGCAAACAAAATCGTGCGCGGGAGATATACCCGGGGTACGGAAACAGAACGCGGCGCGGAGCAATGATGCAACGCGGCGTGCCGTGATAAAGCGCGGGGAACAATGACAGAACCCCGCGAGCGCATCGCATCGTGCCCCATCATCTCGCCATCGCGAAAATCCCTCGGGTAAAAAAAAACCGGAAACCCTTCAAAAGGATTTCCGGTTGCGCTGGGCAATACTGGGATCGAACCAGTGACCCCTACCATGTCAAGGTAATACTCTAACCAGCTGAGCTAATTGCCCGAACCGCGTTCACGCTGAACGCTTGGATAAAATAGCTGTTTTTTTTATTTGCGTCAAGGGCCCTTTATGCGTATAGTTTATGTATGCCATCATTAACATGACGGAAAAAAGGAGACATTATGAACACTGAACCGAAATTCTACGTCTGCAAGAAATGCGGAAACCTGGTCGGCATGATTCATGCCTCGGGAGCCAAAATGGTCTGCTGCGGCGAAGAGATGACCGAACTCACCGCGAACACCGTCGACGCATCCAAAGAAAAACACGTGCCGGTCATCTCCGTATCCGGATCGACCGTAACCGTCAAGATCGGCGCCGTCGAACATCCCATGACGGCCGAGCACTACATCCAGTGGGTGTACCTCGAGACGACCAAGGGCGGACAGCGCAAAACCTTCAACCCCGGCGACAAACCCGAGGTAACCTTCGCCCTCACCGCCGACGACAAGCCCGTCGCCGCCTTCGCCTACTGCAACCTCCACGGCCTCTGGAAGGCCTCGGTCTAAGCGAAAGCGAAAACCTTCGCGTAAAGCCCATGCGCCCGAGCATGGGCTTTTTCGTCTCTGGAATTCTCGCAAGAATCCATGAGGGGAAAGCCTTCCCCTGCCTTCAAACCGAGTTCGCGATTCCCGTGAACTCAAGTTCACGAGAACCGCGAACTCACTTTTCCGGCACCCCTTCCTCGCCTTGCGGTTGGTCCCTCTGCCGCGCCGAAGACTACCCGCAGGACATGAAATTGCCCCGGCATCCCCCGCGAACGCTCTTGACATTTTATCGACGGTTTGCTAATTTATCACAGTCAACGCGACGTTAAGTCGTGAAGACTGAATGCGGCGATGGTGGAATTGGTAGACACGCTAGCTTGAGGTGCTAGTGGGGCGACCCATGGAAGTTCAAGTCTTCTTCGCCGCAACTTGATACACCGTAAGTACTTACGGTTGATTAAAACCGTCTTACTGGAAAGGAAAATACTTTTACTTGACGAAAGTCAAACTAGAAGTCAAACTTTCTGGGAAAGGCGGTTTTTTTATGCCCAAAATGCACGCGCCGTATGTCCTATACAAGAAAACCCTTAAAGATGGTTCGATATGGTGGTATATGCGTTTTTGGGACTCCTGGAAGGAAGATTGGGGGCAAAGTCGCGCCCTTAATGTCGAAGTCAAGGGGAAGCGCGAAAACCGCCAAGCCGCCGAAAACGCCGCCGATGCCCTGCTAAATAAACCCGAAACGTCAAAGGAAATCGGCAAGCAAACATTCATTGAGTTTTGCCTTTCGTGTTGGGAGCCAGGCTCGAAGTACGCTATAGAATACGAGGCCGAAACGGGGATACCTCTAGCCGCTTACTACGTCGCCGCGAACAAGGCGGGGATATTGAAATGGGTACGGGGGTTAAAAGGCTTCGCTGAGTTAGACGCCCCCGTTGAAAAAATCACAAAGACAAATATAGCGAATTGGAGAATTGAAGCGAAGCGGCAAGGATGCGGCCCGCGCCGCATTGAGGCGGTCGAGCAGGCAATGCGCGTTCCGATCCGCTGGGGTATCTCGCGGGCCGAATTAAAAATGCCCGATCCCTTCATAAAGGACGGCGCAACGAAGGCAAGGCAAGCCCGAAAGGGTAACGCGATGCGGAAACGAGAGAAGACGCGAGACGATACCGCCGGGCCATGGAAGACGGTAACTTTTTCTGAACTTGTCCGCATTCTGGATTCTGAATACAAAGACGAACGCATACTTTTCGCCGTTGCATGCGCCGCACTTTGCGGACTTAGGCGCGGAGAGCTTAGGGCTTTGGAATGGCAGGATATCGACGAGGCCGCCCGCGTGATACATGTCCGCCGAAACATTGTAGACACGGAAGAAGACCCAAAGGCCCCGAAATGGGAGTCGTTTCGTGATGTTATGCTTCCTGATGCCCTACTCCCCGCTTACAAACGATTGAAAGCAAAAATGCAAAGCATAATGAAAATTAAGAAAAACGATTATATTCTTTTCAATACAAAGTCGCCGGGCGACCCCATAAGCCTTGAAACTTTACGCTACGGATTTTGCAAGATATTCGATCAAATCGGAATTCCCGCCGAGGACCGCAAGCGCCGAGGGTTAACCGGTCTGCATTGCCTTCGCCACTCATACGCCTCATTGCTAGCCGACGCGAACGTCGCCCGATCCGAGGTTAGGGGCATGATGGGACACTCGTCCGAAACCATGACCGCCGCCTACACGCATGCCGTACAAAGCATGGACGCCGCCCGCGCCGTATTCGACGCCGCGATTGACCGCGCCCGCGAGGTTGAATAGTCAACTCTCCCTATCTTTTCATCCTTTCCGTTTACATTGTAAATTATAAACCTTTTTTCAAATTAATGCCCTAGAGCCACTTGACAATCCTGGCTATATAGTAAGTGGCGTGGGCAAAAAGACCTAAAATAAACTAAGCCCCGCTCGCGTGGTATAAGCGCGTGCCGGTTTTCCCTTCGCGACGGGAGGCCGGAAAAGGAGCTTACAGTATTGGAGAAACGGTTCTACACAGTTAAGGAATTTGCAGGGATTACGGGAAAGCACACAAACACGATCAAAAATTATCTGCATGGCGGGCTCATCCGCTATACGAAATTACAAAATTCGATTTTAATTCCCGCGAGCGAACTAGCGCGCATTGAGGACGCCGCCGCATTTGGTGGGACGACGCTTGCACAAGTCGCCGCCCCCGCTGTTGAGGTGGGAAAGTGCTAAATACTAGCGATCTACTCGCGCCCATTATCGCGACGGCTCGCGAGCGACTTCGAGCGGTTTCTATTTCCGACGAGCCACAGGACGACGCGACGAACGGCGATCTATTCGCCCGCGCTTACGCCGGTTCCGTCCTTTCCGTGAATGGCGGTTGGTGGGTATACGACACTCGCGCCGGGAAATGGGTTCAAGACCTTGACCGCTCTTTCGTTCGCCGTCTCGCTGTTGACATCGGTATTCAACGCCGCGAGGCCGTCGGTTTTAGTGATCGGGCACGCGAGGCGCTTCGATGGGCAACTTACTCGCTTAGCGCGTCGGGCATTCGAGCGATGCTTGAACTCGCCGCAAGTGAACCTGCGCTTATGGGTTCCCGCGATGAGTTCGACGCCAATCCCGATGCCGTCCTTGACGCCGCCGGTCAATGTATCGACTTACGAACAGGAACGGCCCGGCCCGCGACGCCCGAAGACAGATTCACCAGGGCGCTTGGTGCCGTCTTCGATCCTGACGCAACGTGCCCGCTATGGGAACGGTTCCTTCTTGAATCATTCTGCGGCGACATCGAACTCGTCCTTTTTCATCAGCGGTGGCGCGGATACAATCTCACGGCCAGAACATCAGAGCAAAAAGCCCTCATAGCTGCCGGTTTTGGTGGAAATGGAAAATCCATAGAGTCGTCGGCTTTCGAAGCCGTCGCGGGCGAATATTCGAGAACGTTGTCGAGCTCACTATTCACCCCGCAGCGGGGAACGACGGCTCCTGCCTACGAGCTGGCAGAGCTGCCCGGTGTCCGCGTTTGTTTTGTTCGCGAGACGCCGCCGGATGGCCAGTTTGACGAAAGCCTTTTCAAGTCGGCTACTGGTGAAAACACACTGACCGCACGGTCTCCATACCAAAGGCCATTCACTTTCGCCCCCGTCTTCAAAGTCTCTTTTGAGACAAATCATTTGCCGCGTATCCGCACGCAAAACGCGGCTATGTGGAGACGATTGTTTTGCGAGTATTGGAACAACACGCCTGCTATACCCGATCCATTACTAGGCGAAAAGCTCATGGCCGAGCTGCCTGGCATTCTGACGTGGGCTATCCGGGGATCCGCAACATGGTACAAATTCGGCCTTCAGCCTCCCGATGCCGTGACCGCCGCAGTAAAGCAATACCGCGAGGGCGAGGACGTGCTCAAGGACTTCATTGACGGCTTTCGTCTCGATCCCGCCGCGTCGATTGGAGCCGGTGACTTGTATTCAAGGTATCGGACCTATGCGGAATCGAACGGGTTAAAACAGATGAGTGCTCCGGCATTCAAGGATGCTTTGGGCGAACGCGGATTCTCTCATAAGCACACCTCAACCGGCTCGCGGTTCTATGGATTGGGGGTGCAATGACAAAGATGACAGACAACCGTCACTTTAGATTAGCTCCTATAACGCGCGTGTGTAGGGAAGTTATGGAAAATGACGGCTGTCCGTCACATCCGTCAGCGGTTCGATGTTGGCTTGCCAATATCGAAAGAGAATACAGGCGTATCTATTCGCAAGATGCAAAACAAAAGGAAGTAAGTAAATGTCGAAATCTATAACCCCGTGCCCTGTTACCTCGCTATTTGTGAAACGCTATCTCGCATGGCTAGACGCCGTGGCAATTCCCGGCGCTGAGAAAGCGGTCGCACGAATACAGAATCGAGCGTGGAAGGGCGAAGACGACGATCTCATCCCTCGTATCGATTTATCGAGATTGTCCGATGAAGAGTTGAACGCGGTTCACCTGCATTCATGGTTTGCGATCCGCTCGCTTGTAACGGTGAAAGATGCCGCGATGAGTGAAATCGAAGAGCGGGCGGACCCGCCTGAAGAGGAAGACGATGAGGTCGAGGCCGATGAGTAGCGCCGTGCCTTTCCCTTGCCGGTATTCCCTAGAATTCGGCCGGGTCCCGCCAGGGCGACAGTCCGAAGCGAGTACTTCCGGACCGCGCCTAACGGGAACTAGCAGCTTCAAAACTTAGTCACGGTGATTTACGTAAGGAAAATTTAGTTTGCTTAACATTTTAACCCATGCCCCGAGGGTGCTCTCGGGGCATGGAAAGGAGACAAATAAAAATGATGAAGTTATCGGTAGTCGAATTTGCGCGCCTCTCGGGCGTGGATCATGCAACAATATCGCGGATGATTCGTGATAAGCGGCTTTTGAATAATGGCGGATTAAATCCCGATGATCTCGTATCGAAAGCATATCTTACAGGCCGTTTTATGAAAATCAGAACTGACGCGGATGTTTTCTGTAAGGTTCCTATGGGTTGGGATGCGTGGTTTGTTGTAAAGGACGGAAATCGTCTCCCGTGGGTGATGATTCTCGACCTCGAACGGGCCGGATTTAAAAAAATAATACATCTTCGGTGCTTCAATTATTTCGCATTGAATGATGATAGCGAGACGGTGACGGAAAATGCAACCGGCGAGATTTACGAGCTGGAAGCCGTCGCCGGTGGAAAAAAATAGCGCGGCCTGATGCCGCGATGAAATATAGCTACGAAAAAAAGGAGATTTTTTTATGAGCAAAAAATACTATGAGTTTCCGGCCACAATCCGGGGCCAGCTTTTCCGCGCCGCTGATTCGGACCTTCTGCACTTTATGAAGCCCGGCGAGGTTTTGTATATGGTAACGGGGCAACACGTCGAGGAGGGTCGGTACGGTGTTCGTGAATCAGTATCGCAGGGCGTTCGCCCGCTGACCCTCGACCCGGATTTATATACTGCAAACCTTCGATATTCATGCAATAAAACTTTTGATCCCGGTTTGCTTGTTACGGCCGGTTTAATTTGTGGCGGTGACTTCGCAGAAAAAAAGGAATCAAAAAACCACATTGCGCAACTTGTCGAGCATGGCGAGATAATTGCCGTGGGTGAGGTTGAGGCGACTGGTTTGGGGCTGGGCGAATTAAGATTCAAGTATTCGCTTGACGGAATAAACACACTTGTAAACCTTCAGGCTTTTGCAGAGGGTCGGCTGGTAATGATTCGCGACGGCCTTGCTCGCGTCTTTCCGGACGCGGGCCGACTTATACTAACCGGCCCCACTTTTAGAACGTATCTGTCTAGCGGTGCTGATCCAAAAGAGATCTGCGGAGCCGGTTGGCTTATCGCGGAAAGCCTGATCGACGGCGGCCTCGCGGCGCTCATTCAAAACGGCGCGGACGTTGAGGACGGCGGCTCGCTTGACGACTTCGGAAATATTTCCCTTTCCGAAAAAGCAGCCGACGCCCTCCGCGATATGGCGGTGCTCGCGCTGAATGACAGGCTTTATCCGGTGGCCGGGGCTCTCTCCGCGCCGGAAGTTCGCGCCCGCGAAGCGAAACTGTCAAGGATGTTTCGGTGATGGTCGTCGGCTATGCCGTCGGCTTCGGGGCGTCGATTCGCCCCGTGGTATGGGCAAGTGTTGGGAGCATTGACCATGCCCGGACCGTAGCCGCCGAAATGCTCACGAAGCCAGGCGCGCAGCTCACATTTGAAGTGATCCGCGATGGAAAGGCGATTCCATTGATCGTAAACGAAACGAAAGGAGAAAAGGGGAATGGAAAATACCGAAAGAAAGAAACGGCTGGAAGCCGCGAGACGTGCCGCCGGATTTACTTCAGACAATCCGCCGCACTCGCGGGCTGACGTTCACAAGGTTTTCGCCGCAATGAAAACTTTGCAGGAAGCGCGCCGCTGATAGGCAGGGTCCGGGGGAAACCTCCGGGCCCTTTTTATTGTCTAGGACGCACGAGGCGGGCCCGTAGCGCGTCCGATTGTATCGGGTCGAGTGTATCGCCGCCGATGATCCGGGGCCGCATTATAAGCCCTTTTTCATCTTTCCGGATTACCCCACTTTTCAAAAGTCAAACTCAAAGTCAAACTTTTATTTTTTTTTGAATCATTGCACAAATTAGCTTAATGTGATACAAACAAGTATATAAAGCCTTGTATTTACTAGCTTTTAAGGGCTTTTAAGGTGTTTGACTTTTCCAGTTTATAC
>Ga0209098_1003937_pt1 | contig 11853 bp, 6 predicted proteins | sample AD_JPNHW1_MetaG_FD_184429 | JGI IMG/M metagenome (GOLD analysis project Ga0209098, IMG submission 184429) | Active sludge microbial communities of municipal wastewater-treating anaerobic digesters from Japan - AD_JPNHW1_MetaG (SPAdes) (version 2) | ecosystem: Engineered > Bioreactor > Anaerobic >... | reverse complement strand
TGGCAGCGACCTACTCTTCCAACGGGCTTCCCCGTGAGTACCATCGGCGTGTCGGGCTTAACTGCCGTGTTCGGAATGGGAACGGGTGTTTCCCCGACGCTATGACCACCAGAGTCATGTCTTTGATTGAGAACTGCAGAATGCGGGGACTTCCCGCACCCTCAAAACTGTACAAGCCAAGTACGTCCCCGACCGATTAGTACTGGTCAGCTCAACGCATTGCTGCGCTTCCACCTCCAGCCTATCAACCTGGTAGTCTACCAGGGGTCTACCTCGTCTTGCGACGATGAGAGATCACTTCTTCGAGTGGGCTTCGCGCTTATATGCCTTCAGCACTTCTCCCATGTCGACATAGCTACCCAGCTCCGTGCCCCTGGCGGGACAACTGGTACACCAGCGGTCGACTTCCCGGGGTCCTCTCGTACTACCGGGAAATCTCGTCAAATCTCTAACACATGTGGCGGATAAGGACCGAACTGTCTTACGACGTTCTGAACCCAGCTCGCGTGCCCTTTTAACCGGCGAACAGCCGGACCCTTGGAACCTGCTCCAGCTCCAGGATAGGACGAGCCGACATCGAGGTGCCAAACCCTCCCGTCGATGTGGACTCTCGGGAAGGATAAGCCTGTTATCCCCGAGGTAGCTTTTATCCGTTGAGTGATGGCCATTCCATGCTGCAACCACCAGATCACTAAGCCCCACTTTCGTGTCTGCTCGAGATGTCTCTCTCGCAGTCAAGCTCCCTTGTGCCTTTACACTCTCTGGCTGATTTCCAAACAGCCTGAGGGAACCTTTGGGCGCCTCCGTTACGCTTTGGGAGGCGACCGCCCCAGTCAAACTGCCCGTCTGACATTGTCTTCCTGCCCGATGAGGGCGAGGAGTTAGAAGTCTTGTTGAAGAAGGATGGTATCCCAAGGTTGACTCCCCTGAAGCCGAAGCCCCAGGTTCCAAGTCTCCCATCTATCCTGTGCAACTACAACCAGACTTCAATATCAGAGTACAGTAAAGCTCTACGGGGTCTTACCGTCCTGCCACACGTAGCCCGCATCTGTACGGGCACTGCTATTTCACCGAATCCCTCTTTGAGACAGCGCTCAAGTCGTTACGCCATTCATGCGCGTCGGAACTTGCCCGACAAGGTATTTCGCTACCTTAGGACCGTTATAGTTACGGCCGCCGTTCACTGGGGCTTACGTTCGGGGCTTCACGGGGCGAACCCCGCTAACTCCTCTCTGTAACCTTCCAGCACCGGGCAGGCGTCAGCCCCTATACGTCGTCTTACGACTTAGCAGAGACCTGTGTTTTTGTTAAACAGTCGCTTGAGCCTATTTCCTGTGGCCCCCTTGCGGAGGCATCCCTTCTTCCGAAGTTACGGGACCTTTTTGCCGAGTTCCTTAAAGAGGGTTCTTTCGCACGCCTTGGGAGTCTTCTCCCGATCTACCTGTGTTGGTTTGCGGTACGGATACCATACTTCTCGTGAGAGGTTTTTCCTGCCAGCATGAACTCTGCTCCTTCACCTTGCGGCTCCCCATCACAGGTCAGGCGAACGGGGGGACGGTTTTTCCATTCTCCCCACCCTTCCTGCTTGGACGCGAACAACCAACGGTCGCGCGAGCATATCCTTCTGTACCACCCCATCCTTCAAACGAAGCATGGCAGCACGGGACTATTAACCCGTTGTCCATCAGCTACGCCTTTCGGCCTCGCCTTAGGCCCGGCTAACCCTGGGAGGACGAGCCTTCCCCAGGAAACCTTAGATTTGCGGCGAACGAGATTCTCACTCGTTTTTGCGCTACTTAAGCCGACATTCTCACTCCGTGGCACTCCAGCACTCCTTACGGTATGCCTTCTCTGCACCACGGACGCTCTCCTACCACTCCACCCCGAAGGGTGGAATCCGCAGCTTCGGTGGTAAACTTAGCCCCTCTACATTTTCGGCGCAGGATCACTCGACCAGTGAGCTGTTACGCACTCTTTAAAGGATAGCTGCTTCTGAGCTAACCTCCTGGCTGTTTAAGTAACCCCACATCCTTCTCTAACACTGAGCTTACCTTAGGGACCTTAGCTGACGGTCTGGGCTGTTCCCCTTTTGACTATGAATCTTAGTACCCACAGTCTCACTGGCAGGATACGGGAACGTGGTATTCGGAGTTTGATTGGGTTTGGAAACCTGGTGAGGCCCCTAGTCCATTCAGTGCTCTACCCCCACGCCCTACTGACCTGCCGCTGCACCTAAATGCATTTCGGAGAGAACCAGCTATTCCCGGGTTCGATTGGAATTTCTCCGCCACCCACAGCTCATCACATAGGATTTTTCCCCTAACGTGTTCGGTCCTCCAGAGCGGATTAGCGCCCCTTCAACCTGTCCATGGGTAGATCACCCGGCTTCGGGTCTCCTGCAACGAACTAACGCACTGTTCATACTCGCTTTCGCTTCGGCTCCGGGGATCTCCCTTAACCTTGCTCGTTGCAAGAACTCGTCGGCTCATTCTTCAATAGGCATGCAGTCACCCTGTGGCTTGCGCCACATAGGGCTCCTACCGCTCGTAAGCAATTGGTTTCAGATTCTGTTTCACTCCCCTTCCGGGGTTCTTTTCACCTTTCCCTCGCGGTACTTGTTCACTATCGGTCGCCAGAGTATTTAGCCTTACCACATGGTCGTGGTAGCTTCCCACAAGGTTTCTCGTGTCCCGTGGTACTCAGGAACCGGCCGGGAGTGCTCAGGATTTCGCCTACGGGGCTGTCACCCGCTGTGGCCCCTCTTTCCAGAGGGTTCGACTATCGTGAGCTCTTGTGTCTCCCTTCTCCGTGTGCAACCGGAGACGGTCGGTCCTCCAACCCCACTGCAGCAACGCCTGCACGCTATGCGCTGCACTGGTTTAGGCTGTTCCGGGTTCGCTCGCCGCTACTGACGGAATCGCTCGTGCTTTCTTCTCTTCGAGGTACTGAGATGTTTCACTTCCCTCGATTCCCCCTCCTGCCCTATGGATTCAGACAGGAGTCTCCCACCTGCGTGGGAGGGGTTGCCCCATTCGGAAACCCCCGGATCACGGTTTGATTGCAACTCCCCGGGGTCTATCGCAGGCTTTCTGCGTCCTTCATCGGCTCTGTGCGCCAAGGCATCCACCAACTGCTCGTTCTTACGTACTTGGCTCGGTACAGTTTTCAAGGTGCGGGACGATGATGTCCACTGAAGGTGGGTCTGCACCCTCAAAACTAGACAGTGAGCGGGGAACGGATAAGAGACGATGCTCCTTGAAAGGAGGTGATCCAGGCGCACGTTCTCGTACACCTACCTTGTTACGACTTAACCCTCCTCACCGGTCACACCTTCGTCACCCAACGGGCAACTTCGGGTGCAACAGACTCGGGTGGTTTGACGGGCGGTGTGTACAAGGCCCGGGAACATATTCACCGCGGTGTAGCTGACCCGCGGTTACTAGCAACTCCATCTTCATGTAGACGAATTGCAGTCTGCAATCTGAACTGAGGCCGGTTTTTAGGGATTGGCTTCACCTCGCGGTGTTGCAACCCGTTGTACCGACCATTGTCGCATGTGTGTAGCCCTGGACATAAAGGCCATGAGGATTTGACGTCATCCCCTCCTTCCTCCAACTTTTAGCTGGCAGTATCGTCAGGGTGCGCCATTGCTGGTTTGCAACTGACGAAAGGGGTTGCGCTCGTTCAAGGACTTAACCTTACATCTCACGACACGAGCTGACGACAACCATGCAGCACCTGTGGATGAGCCATGACCTTGCGGTCATGGGGGGACCAGTTTCTTGGTCCTTTCTCAAGCATGTCAAGCCCAGGTAAGGTTCTTCGCGTAGCGTCGAATTAAACCACATACCTCGCTGCTTGTGCGGGCCCCCGTCAATTCCTTTGAGTTTTAGCCTTGCGGCCGTAGTCCCCAGGTGGGATACTTAACGCGTTAGCTCCGGCACCGAGGGCAACCCCCCGACACCAAGTATCCATCGTTTAGGGCGTGGACTACCAGGGTATCTAATCCTGTTTGCTCCCCACGCTTTCGTATCTTAGCGTCAGAAACTGTCTAGTGAGCCGCCTGCGCCGCTGGTGTTCCTCCCGATCTCTACGTATTTTACCACTACACCGGGAATTCCGCTCACCTCTCCAGCCCTCAAGCCCGTCAGTATCGCGCGCACACCCAGCGTTGAGCACTGGACTTTGACACGCGACTTGAAGGGCCGCCTACATACCCTTTACACCCAGTAATTCCGAATAACGCTCGCCCCCTACGTATTACCGCAGCTGCTGGCACGTAGTTGGCTGGGGCTTCTTCCAGGGAGAGTCACACACAGCCGTTGTTGACGGTTGTGCTTTAAGATCCCTGAAAAGAGTTTTACGATCTTACGACCTTCATCACTCACGCGGCGTCGCAGGTTCAGGCTTTCGCCCATTGACCATGATTCCCCACTGCTGCCTCCCGTAGGAGTCTGGACCGTGTCGCAGTTCCAATGTGGCTGACCATCCTCTAAGACCAGCTACCCGTCATCGCCTTGGTAGGCCCTTACCCCACCAACTAGCTGATAGGAGACAGGCCGATCCGGAAGCGCGAGCTTGCGCCCGCTTTCTTTCTCCCGCCTGCGCGGGAGAACATTATCGCGTATTATCTCATCTTTCGATGAGCTATCCACGTCTTGGGGGTACGTTACCTGTCCATTACTCACCCGTTTGCCGCTCAGACAGGACCTCGGGTTGCCCCTTGGTTCCGCCTTCGCTCGACTTGCATGTGTAAGGCACGCCGCCAGCGTTCATTCTGAGCCAGGATCGAACTCTTCGAAAATCTGTGTTTGTATTGTTTGTCTTCCCGAAGGAAGAACAAGTACAAAGGAATGACAGGGATTGTCTTGTACAAACTACTGATAGACATTCCTTGTCGGATGAAACACACCTATGGTGTCTCTCACCCTGTTCTCTTCACTGTCTAGTTTTCAAGGTACCTGCTGCACCTGCGGGGTCGCCGGACACCCTGGGGGTGGGGCGACGGACTACTATGCTAGCCCACAACGCATAAAAAGTCAAGACCCTGCGCTTCTCTCGTCGCGCATGGTCTTCACACTCGAATCCTGTGCGTTGCGAACGACTAAAGAATAGTCAGAGCGGCCACTCTGTCAAGAGCGTGCCAATGCCAGCCTGCTTCAGCCGGCTCTGCCCCCGGACTAGGGGTCATAGGTTATCGTGACCTTCTTCGTGGTTGCGTCCCACTGAACGTCCAGTCCCAGCGCCTCTGCCACAAACCTCAGCGGCAGCAGTGTCCGACCGCTCACGATAACAGGCACAACCTTGGGATCGGCGTCTATCGACACCTTCTGTCCATCGACCTGGGCAGTGCCGCTGCCAATCCACATCATGACCGTTCTGCCCTTCCGCATCACGGTCACCTTGCGTGCAGCGGCATCCCACGCGATGGAACCGCCGATCGCATCCACAATAGCCCTGAGCGGAAGGAAGGTGCGGGAATTGATGATGGCGGGTGCCACCTCCAAACGCACCATGCTGCCGTCATCCAGCCACAGCGTCGTACTGCCGATAGCGAGCACGAGCCTCTTGCTGGTGTCCCGGGCAAAGGCAACCTCCAGGGAATGGTCTGCGCTCACGTTGGTAAACGTGTAGGACTGCGCCGCAGGAACCGAAGCCCCGTCAACGATGACCTGGGCAACACGATAACCAGTGCCGGGAACAAACCGGAACGTCATTGAACCGCCGGCTGCCACAGACTGAGTACCGGCAGGGTTGACACTGCCGCCGGTGCCGGCTGCCGCGTGAATCGAGAAAGCCCGCACAAAACTGGCTGACACAGTCTTGGACCCATTCATCGTAATCCTGGCGGGATTGGACGCTCCGCTGACATCACCAGACCAGCCAGCAAACGCAAAGCCCGGTTCAGGCACAGCGGTCACGGTGACCACAGTGCCTGCAGGATACCTGCCGCCAGGAGGGTCCAGCGTCACTGTTCCCTCGCCGCTGCTTGTCACGGCAAGCACGCACGACAGTGACGTCAGGTCACAGGAATACAGCCGCCCGGCTCCGTAATTCCCGACGAGCGCAAGCGTCCCGCTTCCACTGATGCACACAGCCCACCGCGCATCCCTGTTTCCCGAAGGCTGCTGTTCACTCCAGGTCACACCCGCATCGACAGAAAGGTACAGCCGGGCCTGGTCGGCCGCAAGAACGGTTGTTCCATCGCCACTGCATGCAAAGCGCGACCAGTTGCGATCCTTGTCGCCACAGGGTCGGCGTTCTGTCCAGCTGTTCCCGCCGTCCCTGGACACAAACAGGCGGCCACCTTCGACACCTGTCACGATTGTCTGCCCGCCAGCATCACACGCAGTCGCCTGCCAGTTCCTGTCACCGGCACCGGCGGGAGTCAGTTCGCTCCAGGTCACGCCTGTGTCAGCAGACCGGTACAGCCTGCCGTTGTAGTTGCCGACCAGCAGTACTCTGCCGTCAGTGCTGCACGAAAGCCCTCGCCAGTCTGCATCGTTGTTCCCCGCGGGTCGTGCCTCCCTCCACGTCTTTCCCCCGTCCGCAGAAACCCAGAGCCGGCCCGCCGAAGCGCCGGCAACAACAACCGAGCCGTCCCCGTCGCATGCCACCGTCTGCCATCTCTGGTCGATGGCGCCGGCAGGCGTCCTTTCGGTCCACGTGGAACCCCCATCGGACGAAGTATACAGTCGACCCGACCATGCTGCTGCGACAAGGAACAGGCCGCTCGCGTCCGAAGCAACGGCACGCCAGTATTGTGATGCGCCAATGGGCGCTCGCCGGGTCCACGTCGCGCCCCCGTCGGCAGACGTGTAAACCCACCCCTCTGTACCGTAGGAACCGAATGCAGCGGCTATGAGCCGCGTTCCCCGACTGTCGCTGGCAAGGCCGTACCACTCGAGGTTGACGTCTCCCGCGGGACGCCGCTCGGTCCATAGCGAAGAATCCGCGGCACGTGTCCGCAAAGGTACAGACCCGAACGCACCGGCACCAAGCACGACAACGAGCGCGGCCGCCAGGAACGATCGCACGACATGACCTCGTCTACTCACACTAACCTCCTGCCGCCTGACCCGAACGGGTGAGCGGTGCATGGCATGAACCTGGTCTCCAGCTGCAGCCAAACGGGCTGGCGCTTGTCAGGGGCTGACAGCGACCGATGAGGGTTTCCCAGAGGGGCTGATGCTGACATACCACGTGCGCGACGAACCGGAATCCACAATACGTATGCCTATGGCGCTCGAAAACACAGTGCCGGTCAGGTCTGTCGTCGGCTGTCCACGAAAGTAGCTGCCCTTGCCGCAGTGATACACGAGAACAAAATACTGCTTGCCCCCTGCGCTGAAGGGCGTAAACGAATAAGGGTTGCCGCCCTGCACAGGCGTGCCGAACCCGATCCCATAAGGAAGCGTCCGCGCCACGAATCTTCCAGACGATGGCGCATCAGTGGGATCGAAGTGATCCTCGTTGAGAGGGTCACTCTGAAACAGCTCGTAGAAGTAGCTCGAACTCCCCGCGGGGTTGGTGCAGAAATAGACATACAGATCCTGCTGATTGATGATAGCGCTGTCGCGCACCAGCTGCAGGTCCTGCATCACCTGTGTCCCGCATCCTTGAATCCGGGACCGCGCAAGCGTCGACCCGAACGCAGGAACCGCCATGGCAGCCAGCACAATGATGACCGCAATGACAATAACCAGCTCTATCAGGGTAAACGCGCCCCGGTTCGTCTTCATGTGCCACTCGACTGTTCGATGCTCATGGCACCTCAAGCGGCTGCGCTATTTCTTCCTTCCACGAAACACGGTACAGCGAGTTCTTGGTGGCGCTATAAGAACCGTTGTACGTGTACGTCGTACTCACATCGAACACACTCCCGTAGTAGTAGGTGGTGCCGCCAAGGACGTACTTGTATCTCAGGTTCTGAGCCCACGCAGGGTCAGATGAAGTCAACGCCGTCAGATCCGTCCGCTTCTTTGCCTGCAGCGTCGCAAGGTCAGTGCCGCCATACACATTCCAAACCGTGACTGAGTTTACGTAGTCGTCGGCAGCAGGAAACCATGGTGGGCGCTGCCCGTTGGTCAGATTCCAGTCATAGTTGGTGTGCTGCTCTTCATACCCTTGTACATAGCCGCCATTTGACAGTGCAGGTGCGCTGTCTGAGCTGTAGATGGACTGCGAACCGTTCCAGATGCCGACCCAGTGAGGGCTCGAATTGAGTGGATGCTGGTTGTAACTTGCGTTTTTGTCCAGTCCAAAGTACCCGCTGATAGCAAGCATTGCAGCATCGATCTCCAGCGTGCGGTTCGCGTTGTACGTCGAGGGAGGGATGATGATGTCGTCCTGGGCAATCAGGCCCAGCTTGTCCTGAACGCTCGGATCCAGAGGAGGTGCGTTGAAATCGGTCCTTGGCGCATCCTTGTACAGGATGTTTCCCCCAATATACACGTCGTCGCCCGCCCCAATGGTAACCTGGCCATTGAGGGTTCCGCTCACGGTTGCGTCACCGCTCACATAGATAGCCCCGTTAGCAGGGAGGTCACGCTGGACACCGTTGATGGTGACCTTGCCGACGCCTCCAACTACAGAAAAGACGATGGTGGCATCGCCGCTTACATAATATGGAGTTCCCTGTGCATTTGTTTTCAGGGTCGTCAGTGCAGCCGTCCCATTCGGCCAGCCTGCCACAGGCTGGTTATTGTTTGCCAGCCCGGTTGTCCGCGCAGTCGCAAGTCCCACTGCATCCACGCCGAAGCGGCCGTCACTGCGATTCCCGTCATCGATCGCCTGGTCATACACGGTCCCGTGCGCGTACACCGGGTCTTTCGCCCAGCCTCCCATATAGAGGTCGCTGTCGCTGCGGACTTTGCCCGTCGTCACCTCGAACTTGCCGAAATAGACCCGGCTGTGGAACAGCCCTGAATAGTCCGAAAAATAACTGGTGTTCGTCGTACCGGTGACGTACCAGTTTCCATCTGCCAGCTCCGTCGTCGACGATGACGTTGTCAGCGCCACATCGCCGCGCTGGGCTTCTGCCCTGATGGTGCGCTTGATATCCGGAGTCGCCATGTTGAATGCTGTTGCCTTGATCTCCCAGGTGTCAGGAACTCCCGGATTGATCCAGTACTGCGCGTTGGTGTCCATCTCGAACCACCGGTTGTCCGTCAGGTAGTTGGCGTCCAGTCCAGCAAGTCCGCCGCTTACCGGGGCGCCAGAGGAAAGGTTCGTCAGGGTCCCGGTGTCCTCGGTGCCGCTTTCCAGACGATAGTACACGTCAGCCTGCGAGTCATAGAAGTACTGCCGCACGTTCGCCGACACCGTCTCATATGAGTCCGAGCTGCTGCCCCCATTGATGCCCAGCAGAAGCTGAGTGACCAGAGCCTCCCCGACTTCCTGTTGGGAGTCATGGGACACTGCCGCATACGACAGCCCCGTGTTGTTGATCAGGTCAAGGACACGGTCGATGGCCCCATCGGCTATGGCCAGAGCGCGGTCGGATTGTGCCTCGCCGCTGACTGTCAGGCGCCGGGGAGCAAGGGATGCGAACAGGGTCGTCACCGCAACAATCGAGGCAAACGCAATGAACAGCACCAGCAACAAGGCAACGCCGCGCCGCTGTTTGAAACTGAACCAATGAACTCTTCTCATGGGACTCCTTTCCCGGCCTACTGGCGTACAGTAACCTGCGAAATCAGCCGGACGGTGCTGTATCCTGTTCCGCTCAAGCTGCGCACCTGCGCCTCCAGCACAATCTGAACGACACTTGGCGACCATGCCGGTCGCGTGACAGAGAAGTTGGTGACCACCTGGTCCGTCATGGGCACGGCTGGCTCCGTCGACCACGCGCTACCGTTCCACGTATTGTTCTGGTACGTCACCTGACAGGGCTCATACAGGCTGGAGGCCCAGAATCGCTGACTCAGCCCGGCGTAGACGCCACCAGCGGTCTTCGGCGCAGTCAGGCTGTAGCGGATGCGGTGTTTGACCGGCGTACCCTGGGTATCCATGGCAAAGAACTCGAGTATGATGCCGTTGCCGTTCGGAGACAACGCTCCCACCGATGTGTTGAAGGTGTATGTCTGCCCTGTCGTCAGCGCACCAGGCTTTGGCGAGCCGGACGTGAGAATGGTGGTGTTGTAATCCCAGGTGCCCGTCGGAATACCCCGCGTGGCGTCTGCCGAGGTAGAAGCAACTGGAAGCGTTATTCCGTACGTTAGCCTGCCGCCATCCTGGGTGCCTCCCGTACTGACGCTTGTGACCTCCCGCAGCTCTTTGGTCATCTGGTCCAGGACAAGCGCAAGATTCTGGCGGGCATTGTTCTTGGCCATCGTCTGGCTTGTCACCGCCGACAGATACCGGAAGCCGCCAAACGCCATGGTCGTCAGGATGACGAGCAGTGCAGCGACCACCATCAGTTCGATGAGGGTAAAGCCCGGCCGCCCGCCCGGCGCGTTCCGGCCCTTAGTATGCAATGAGACGGGACACCAGTTCATAGGAGGCCTCGCGATTGCCGTTCATCCACAGGACGGTAATGGTGACATCATAGTACTGCACCATGATGTACGTTCCAGGGTCGGCCGTTCGCGCCACGATTTGCGTGAGCACGCGGAATCCACGGTAGGCCTGCGTCCCCGCCCGGTCAGAAGGAGAGTTGGTGTAGTACGGGTTGTACTCGGGATTGCTTGTCGTCGTCTTCGCCGTATCTGTTGTGTATACCCTCGGGATGTAGCCTGAGAGCGCGGTAAACGACTGGATGCACACAGCTCCGGAGGGATACTGGCCCGGGAACACTATCGCCGGGCTCGTCCACGCGTTGCTCAACAAGGTCCTGTACTGCCCTTTCGGACAACCCGTCGTATTCTTGTAGAGACAGGCAAGGTTGGCGTCCTCGGGCGCAGGGTTCTGATCCGCCGAAACGGTGGAAACATCCCGCAGCGATGCGTAGCCCTGCAACGTTGTCGTGAACGCCAGCGGCTGCTGGGAAAACGTCTGCGTCGGAGACGCCGCATGGCGCGAAGAAAACCAGAAGACGGAGTTCCCGGCTGATATGCCTCCCCCGCTTCCAGGATTCCTATTGCCATCGACCTTCGAGTTTGTCTGCACATACGTTGATGTGTAATTGCACGGGTAGCCATTCGGCTGCAAAGGAAGTCCCGTGATGTCCACCATGCCGGGCAGCGCGCCAGTCGCATTGCCCGAACTATCGTACCACACGTACGTGCCGCTCGTCGCAGCTCCCTTGAGCTGGTTGTACAGCGTCGACGTCCCACGAGTAACGATACGGGAACGCAGGTATTCCAGCGAATACCCCGCGATGTTCTTGGCAGTGTTGCGCAATTCCGTGTCGTTCGAGGAATTGTAGGCAAAGGCAACCGACGACATGATGCCCAGCAGGACGGTGAGCAGAATAGCCATTGCCACCACGAGCTCGATGAGCGTGAAGCCACGCCTCGCGGAACGGCCCGAAGTACCGGCCACACCGCCAGATCTGACGTCACGCATTCGCCATCGAACCTTTGTCCTGGTCATGTCCCACTCCTGCCACAGGTTACTTGACAACTGTTTCACATTGATGAACAACCTGCACCGTGCCCTTCACAACCTGACCTTTCTGCCGGAGCCCCGAAGGGCTCCGGCAAGTTCCCCGCCCCAAGAAGAGGCTACAGGGCTCCCTTAGTACGTCAGAACTCCTGCTGTTGTCAGAGCAGTAGTTGTTGTCTTGGCGTGTTCAACAACCTGAGAAGTATTGTCGGTACGCCACATGTAGGTCCCGGTGTCTGACGCCCCGCTCTCGTACGCATAAAGTACCCAATGCTCTCCGGCAGTAGACGACATGTAGTAGACTTT
>Ga0209098_1003935_pt1 | contig 11856 bp, 9 predicted proteins | sample AD_JPNHW1_MetaG_FD_184429 | JGI IMG/M metagenome (GOLD analysis project Ga0209098, IMG submission 184429) | Active sludge microbial communities of municipal wastewater-treating anaerobic digesters from Japan - AD_JPNHW1_MetaG (SPAdes) (version 2) | ecosystem: Engineered > Bioreactor > Anaerobic >... | reverse complement strand
TAGGCAACCTGATGAACTCGGAAATTTATGGAATAACCACCACGATGCCATGGGGCTTTATTTTTGCCGGAGATAAAGATGCTGGGCTTTTGCCACGACACCCGACTCAGTTGTATGAAGCGATTTCGTACTTATTAATTTCACTGGTGCTTTTTATACTTTACCGTAAAAATATTGGTATTAAACGCCCGGGATTATTTGTGGGCATTTTTCTTACAGCCTTATTCTGTGCTCGTTTCCTGATAGAATTTTTTAAAGTTGTGCAGGTTGATTTTGAAAATAAAATGACCTTTGATATGGGGCAATGGCTGAGTGTGCCCTTTATTCTCCTTGGAATTGGATTTATTGTTTTTGCTTTAACGAAGAAAACGAAAACAATGCAATAAAAAAAGCTGCCTTTTGGGCAGCTTTAAAACTTTTAGTTTCTCATGTTATTTATTCAATTGGGTGGAGTAACTTTTTGCAGCAGCAATTTTTTTAGGTTTTGCTTTTAATGCTGTTTTAGCATTTTTGTTTACTTCGGGAGTTAGCACAATATCAACAATATCTGATTTTTCGATACTCACTGATTTCATTTGATACCCTTTTGCTTCAACATTAAGAGTAACAGTATTTGATGGAACTTTAATGGTGAATTTACCATTATTATCTGTGGCAACGGGCGCTTCTTTCGAATCCTTGACAGTTATGAGTGCATTTAAAATTGGTTTGCCGTTTGTCTTGGTTTTGACAGTCCCGCTTATTGTTGATTGGGCTGATGATAAACTTATTCCTAAAATAGTTGCAATACAAAAAATGATTAAACGTTTCATGGCTTTAATTTTTGGTTTGAGACCAATATAACAAAATCCAAGCCAAAAATTTTGATCCAGAATACTATTAAAGAACTCGACTAATTATTTTCTGGATTCAATCAATATTTCCAGCATTTTGATCGCCGCTTCCGGAATTTTTGTTCCCGGGCCAAATATTGCGATAGCGCCGGCTTTATAAAGATAATCATAATCCTGAGGTGGGATCACGCCGCCCACAATCACCATTATATCTTCGCGCCCGAGTTTTTTCAACTCATCGATAACCTGAGGAACCAGCGTTTTATGTCCGGCTGCCAGGCTTGATACTCCAAGAATATGGACATCGTTCTCAACAGCTTGTTTCGCGGCTTCGGCCGGCGTCTGAAATAATGGCCCGATGTCAACATCAAAGCCGATGTCAGCATAGCCGGTGGCCACCACTTTTGCACCGCGATCGTGACCATCCTGACCCATCTTGGCGATCATTATACGCGGGCGTCTGCCCTCAAGCGCGGCAAACTGATCGGCCAGTTCACAGGCTTTTTTATAACTGCTATCATCCCTTGATTCGGATGAATAGACTCCTGAAATTGAACGTATCACGGCTTTGTACCTCCCGAATATTTTTTCGCATGCAAAAGATATCTCGCCTAAAGATGCGCGTTTCCGGGCTGCATCTACGGCAAGTTCCAGAAGGTTGCCGCTTCCGGTTTCGCATGCTTTGGTTATTTTTTCTAATGCTTGCAACACTTCTTCGTTATTTCTATCAGCCTTGAGTTGCGCCAGCCTTTTGAGCTGTGATTCACGAACAGCCGTGTTGTCAACTTCCAGCGTTTCTATCGGTGCTTCTTTTTCAAGGCGGTATTTATTTATGCCAACAATCGTGTCTTTTCCCGAATCGATGCGTGCCTGCTTGCGCGCGGCTGCTTCTTCAATACGCATTTTGGGCAGCCCTGTTTCAATAGCTTTTGCCATTCCGCCCAGTTCTTCCACTTCCTGAATATGTGCCCATGCCTTATGCGCAAGCTCATGGGTAAGGTATTCCACATAATACGAACCAGCCCATGGGTCAACTACTTTGCAGATATTGGTTTCTTCCTGCAGGTAAATTTGCGTGTTGCGGGCAATACGTGCTGAAAAATCTGTTGGAAGCGCAATGGCTTCGTCGAGCGCATTGGTGTGCAGCGATTGGGTATGCCCAAGTGCAGCGGCTAAAGCTTCCACGCAGGTGCGGGCAACATTATTGAACGGATCCTGTTCCGTCAGGCTCCAGCCCGATGTCTGGCTATGTGTGCGCAGGGCAAGAGATTTCGGATTTTTCGGGTTGAAAGTTTTTACCAGCTTGGCCCATAACATACGCGCAGCCCTTAACTTGGCAATTTCCATGAAATGATTCATGCCTATGCCCCAGAAAAACGACAAACGGGGAGCAAAGGAATCGATATCCATTCCTGCGTTGACCCCGGCTCTCAGATATTCAAGCCCGTCGGCAAGCGTGTACGCCAGCTCGATATCAGCGGTTGCCCCGGCTTCCTGCATGTGGTAACCGCTGATGCTGATAGAGTTGAACTTCGGCATGTTCTTCGAGGTAAACTCAAAAATATCTGCGATGATCTTCATGGATGGAAGAGGAGGGTAAATGTATGTGTTACGAACCATGAACTCTTTCAGAATATCGTTCTGTATGGTTCCGGTAAGTTTTTCCATCGTTACACCCTGTTCTTCGGCAGCAACAATGTAAAATGCCAGTACCGGCAATACAGCTCCGTTCATGGTCATGGAAACCGACATTTTATCTAAAGGAATATTGTCGAACAGTATCTTCATGTCGAGTATCGAATCAATTGCGACGCCTGCTTTCCCGACATCGCCCACCACGCGATCGTGATCGGAATCGTAACCACGGTGTGTGGCAAGGTCGAAAGCTACCGATAAACCTTTTTGTCCGGCAGCCAGGTTGCGGCGATAAAAAGCGTTGGATTCTTCAGCCGTGGAAAAACCGGCATACTGGCGGATAGTCCATGGCTGCATGACAAACATCGTAGAATAAGGCCCCCTGAGAAAAGGAGGGAGACCAGCAGCATAATTCAAGTGTTCCATACCGGCCTGATCTTCGGCTGTGTAAAATGGTTTTAACGGGATCAGTTCGGGGGTGAGCATATTCTCGTTCGCTGGTACTGAAGTTTTTCCTTCTGATGTGGCTTTGGGAGCCGGTTTGTAATCAATGTTCTTAAAGTCTGGTCTCATACTTTTGAGTTTTATTTAGTTCAGCTTTTTGAGTTTTTATTTTATTCTTCTTTTATTCTTGACAAGTGGCGATTGGCTTGTGGCTCGTGGCTAATGGCTAATCCCTATTGTCAATAAAAATTTTAATTTATTCCAAGTAATTTATTGTACCGGGCAAGTGTTTCGACTACGTTAACACGCATGTGAATAAAATCGTCAACGCCGTTGGCTTTTAGCGGCTCTATCAGTTCTTTCGGGTAACCGGCGACGATCACCGATATCTTCGGATCTTTTTCTTTTACAGCCTTTGCCAGCTCGCCGGCCTGTTGGGCATATTCCTCATCGGAGCTGCATATAACGACCAGATTGGCGCTAGATAATAGTATCTCATCCACGGCACTGTTGGTGTCTTTCACCACATATTCATCAGTAATTTCATAACCCGAGCATCCGAAGAAATTAGTGGTAAACGTAGCCCTGGCTTTACGCATGGCAAGATTGCCGTATGTTGCCAGGAACACTTTCGGGCGTTTGCCACCGTTTTTTACAAACTTTTCGGTAGCGAACCGGAGTTCTTCGAAAAGTTCCGCGCCGCGGTACAACTTCAGGTAAGCTTCATCGTTGCTGTTCTTCGGGCATTGGTATTCGTCGAGCATTGTTTCTTTGAGGTTGGGGAAAATATTGGTTCCGAGTATCGGGGTTTTACGCATGGCAATATCTATGTTACGCTGGGCGGCAACCTTGTCGATATCTTTTTTAACGCTGCCGTTTTCCATTAAGGTCAGCATTCCGCCGGCTTCTTCTATTTCCCTGAATTTATTCCATGAAATCTGAGCGATCTCATCAGTAAGCGATTCGATATAGTATGAACCGGCAGCCGGGTCGATGACTTTATCCAGATAGGATTCTTCTTTTAAAATTATCTGAATGTTGCGGGCGATGCGGGCGCTGAATTCATCGGTTTCTTTGTATGTATTGTTAAAAGGGAGTACGGTAATGGCATTGGCTCCGCCAATGGCGGCAGACATGCATTCGGTGGTGAGGCGAAGCAGGTTTACATAAGGATCGTAAACCGATTTGTTCCACATACCGGTGGTGGCATGTATGGCCACTTTCAACGATTCGGGGTTTTGCGGTTTGTATTGTTCGGCTATGCGTGTCCATAACATCCGCGCGGCGCGCAGCTTGGCTATTTCCATAAAATAGTTCGACCCGATACCGAATGTAAGCTGTATATCTCCGCAAACGTCGTCCATATCAAGCCCGCGGTCCGACATTTGGGCCAGGTACTCGTTGGCTGAAGCCAGCACGTATGCCAGTTCCTGAACGGCGGTAGCGCCGGCATTAAAAAAATGAATGCCGTTTATATTCAAAACTTTGAACAGCGGAAGATGCGTTTTCATGTATTTGATCAGCGCCGCGGCTTCGTTGAAATTATCTTCCTTGCTGTTATAATATTCGCCGTGCAGCAAGTAATATGAAACAGAATCGAAGTTAAACGACCCTCTTAGTTTAAGGGCATCGAAACCTGATTTTTTTACATGTTCGATAAGCAGATCGGCTAAAATGGAATACGAATGAGAAGAAAAGAAATGTACCGCTATTTCTTCCATATTAATTCCTTTTAACAACTGCGCCATTTCTTCTTCAAAAGCGAGTTCTTTTACCTTGAAGCTCAAGGCCGTGGCGCCTCGTGAAATGGCTTTCAGTGCTTCAGCATTTGCCTTTTTAACATCTTTTACAATGATCTCTTCACGTATGCGCCAAATGTTCGAGGTGTCTTTATATCCGCGTACATAAGGGTATTCACCGGGCAATGCTTCCTGGTAATTAAGTTGCTGAATATGTTCAGCGCGGTAATACGGTTTGATCTTTATTCCTTCGTAAGTATTCCAGATAAGTTTTTTTTCGTAATCGGCGCCTTTCAGGTCTTGTTTTATTTTCTCTTCCCACATCTCGGTGCTGACCGGAGGAAATTCATCGAAAAGATTCGTGTTATCTGTGTTTTTGTCCATAGCATTTATAGTTTTGCAATTCGTTGTTGGCGCAAAATTACTAATTATTATATGTAGCTATTAAAAAGAATTTGTTTTTTTATCGAATTATGTTTTTGTTCTCATAATATCATATGGAAAATATCGAAAAGTATGTTTAAATTTATTCGGTTTAGGTAACATCGTTGCCGAGGGGTGAATTTGTTTTTTTTAGTATCTTTGTTTTACAAGTCACTACCCATGAACGAACTCTATCCATTGAAATTCAAACCCATTTTTAAAGAAAAAATATGGGGCGGAAATAAAATATATGAAATACTGAAACAGAATTTTTCGCCTTTGCCTAATTGCGGCGAACTTTGGGCAATATCGGGTCTGGAAACCGACCCCAGCATGGTTACTAACGGCTTTCTGAAAGGTAACTACCTCAACGAACTTCTTGAGGTATATATGGACGATCTGGTTGGAGAAAAAGTTTATGAGAAACATAAAGAAGAATTTCCCCTGCTTTTCAAATTCATCAATTCTGAAGATTATCTTTCGGTACAGGTGCATCCCGGCGATAACCTTGCCATGAAGCGCCACCAATGTTCGGGTAAAACCGAAATGTGGTATATTATTGCCGCTGACGACGATGCCGAAATGATCAGCGGGTTTACCAAAGAAACGAACCCCGACGAATACCTCAGCCACCTTCAGAATAAATCGCTGAAAGAGATACTGAACTTTGAAAAAGCCCGTCAGGGCGACGTGTTTTTTGTTCCGGCCGGGCATGTTCATGCTATTGGCCCGGGAATTTTGCTGGCCGAAATACAGCAGTCGTCGGATATCACTTACCGTATATACGACTGGGACCGCTTCGATCCGGCAGGCATCCAGCGCGAGCTGCACACAGAGCTGGCGCTTGATGCGATCAACTTCGACGAAAAAGAAAACTATAAAATGCATCCTGTAGTTGCAAAGAACCGCCCGGTACTGATTCAGAAAACCGACTATTTTACCGTAAACCTTCTCGACCTCGACACAAAACTGGAACGTGATTTTATTGAGGTCGATTCGTTCGTGGCATACTTGTGTACCGAGGGCGCCTTTACGCTGGCCTATGCCGGAAAAAGTGAAACCATAAAGATGGGAGAGTCGCTGCTGGTGCCTGCATATATCAAAGAGTTTGAGATCGTTCCCGAAAAAACATGTAAAATTCTTGAGACCTATATTTTATAAAACCTGAGACGATGAAAAACAGAAAAATAATACTCCGGCGAAAAAGCCAGCCGGTTATGGAAGGCGCCGGGGTGAAGCTTCACAGGGCATTCGGCTATCACGATGTGCCGGGTTTCGACCCGTTTCTGATGCTCGATGATTTTCGTTCCGACAAGCCCGATGATTACCGCAAAGGTTTTCCATGGCATCCGCACCGCGGCATCGAAACCATCACGTACATTTTAAAAGGAGAAGTAGAACATCAGGACAGCATGGGAAACAAAGGCGTGATTGCGACCGGTGATGTGCAATGGATGACGGCCGGCAGCGGCATCATTCACCAGGAAATGCCGCAGGTGAGCGGCGATGGCACCCTGCTCGGGTTTCAGTTGTGGGCTAACCTGCCTGCTTCACACAAAATGATGCGGCCCCGTTACCAGGAAGTGAAAAGCAGCGAAATTCCGGAAATTGTTACCGATACAAATTGCCGTGTACGCGTGGTTTGCGGCAGCTTTAACGGCGCATCCGGCCCGGTGAGGGATATTATTACGAGCCCTGTTTTAATGGATATAAGCGTTCCGGCTCATGCCGAATTTGTTATGCCCACACCTGAAGAACATAATGTGTTTTTATATGTGTTTGAGGGCGCCGGCTTTTTTTGCGAAAAAGAAACGGAAGAAAAAAACACCAAAGACTTTTATGCTGATAATCGCAGCCTTTTGTTATTTGAAAAAGGCAGCAGCCTCGCGCTGCATACCGATAATGAGACCCTGCGCTTTTTATTGATGACGGGTCGGCCTATCGGTGAGCCGGTGGCATGGGGCGGACCTATCGTGATGAATACAGATGCGGAATTGGAAATTGCTTTTGAAGAATACGAGAACGGAACTTTTATTAGGTAGCTTTGTTTTTCCGGCGTTTCCGTTTCCCGGAATTTTTTCTGAAAATAAAAAACATCACGCTCAGCAGAATAATTCCCCCGCCAGCAATCAGGGCGGAATAAAAAAGATTGTGCGGTTTATGCAAACTGATCTCATTGCCGTTATAAACAATGCCGGCCCAGTAAAGCGGGTTGGCTTCATTGGGGCTGCATTCGTCCAGAAAACGAAGTTTGGCTTTATACAAGGCATCGGCGGCTGTTTCCGATTTCAGGAATTCATTGTAAAAGTTTTTAAAAATTTCGTTGGTCGCTTTATCGTCTACCTGCCATAAAGTATAGATCAGATTGTGGCAGCCGGCAAAATTAAAAGCCTGCGATATACTTATATTTCCGGTTCCTTTGCGGAAAATTCCCGAGCCTGTTTCGCAGCTGCCAAGTATCAGCAGGTTTTTTTTGATAGTCAAACCATACATTTCTGATAAAGCCAGATAGGGACTTTCATTAGCTGTCTGGGCAAATACAACGAAGGATGCCATTAAATCCGTATCGTTGAGAATCGTATGGCTTGCCAGGTGCAATATTCCGGGAGCGGATAATTCAGTAATAAAATTTTTCTTTGATGCCTTTCCCTCGCAAAACTCTTTTACATTATAGTTTTCTTTTATTTGTTCAATCAGGTGATTTGAAAACCGGAGCTCGCTCATGCTAAGGTAAAGGGTGTCGTCTACAGCATGTTTACCTTTAGTATACTTGTCTTTGAGCGATTGATTGAAATACGGAGAAAAAAAAGAAATTTCTTTACTTTTTATTGTTTCCTTATTGCGTAATGAATTTGAACAGGCTGTTAATGATGAAAAAGTTCGGATATTATAACGCCTGATGAGGTATGCGGCCGTTTTAAAATTCTTTATTTCTGTCGGATTATCATTAAGAAGACAGTCAAAAGGTAAATAATTGAGCAGACCATCCGGTATAATGATGAGCGTTTTTGAATTTTCAAACATGCTTTCAAATGGCTTCAGAAGCGCCGCATACAGTTTATGCGAAGAGTTCTCAAAACCCGAAAAATCGGATTTATACAAACTTTGATACAGGCGTTCGGACTGTGCAGGGATAGAGTCGGGTTGGATCTTGATAAATTTATAAGAATCCTTGTTAATACAATACGCAAACAGGTTTTTATCGCCAAAAAAGTAATAGATGAGACATCTGTTGTTGGCAGAATTTTCAGCCTGAATTTTCTTAATGTCAACTTCGTAAGTAAAAATGTAAGGCAGGTATTGGTTGATGTTTTTGCGCAAGGCAAACATAATGGAATCATTTTTTAGTTGAATTTTCATTAACGAATCATTCAGCTTATTTTGGAGTGTATTGTCATTTTTATTTTTCTGTGTTTCGTTATCGATTTTATTCCGCAAAACAAAAGTCAGCGCGGTGAGATTCAAAATAGTGGCTGCCAGTTCCGGGTTTCTTTTCAACACGGCAGAAATAACAGCATTTTTTACCGACTCGCGCATGATAAGGTTGCGTAGTTTTTCCGAGAGTTCGAGACTTCGGTTTATATATACCGGATCTTTCAGTTTTTCATAAAGCTGATATGAAAGGGAAACAGTACTTTCATAAAGTGGAAAAACATAACGCGACATCAGAATGTTGTAATCGATGCTTGTATAATTGGCCGAGATCGTATCTGCCACGGCAATAGCTTCATTATGCAGGTTATAAAGGTATTCGGAGGATTTGTCAGGCTTACTGTTGATGGCTTCCATACAATTTATGGCCTGCATATAATAATTCAGCGAAAGAAGTAATTGTTTTTTTTCCCCTGATTCAATGGCTTTTGAGCGGAAATTTTCCGAAATTTCAAATCCTGTAGTGCCAGTACTTTTTGACTGCCCGTAATTATAGGTGTGTGCAAGAAGCAGGCTTAAAAACAGGTATAACAATCTCCGCTGCATTCTTTGCTAATTGGTCATCAGCAGGCATTGTATCTTTTGCCTGCTTTTGTTTTTTATTTCAATTTTGAAGTCAGAAGTTTGCAGCGGTGTAAATGCAACATAGCAATTTACAATTTTATCGGGATCGGAAGCAAGAATCTTTCCGGAAACATCATAAACTTTCAGGTCAAGGGCAGAGCCGTTATAATTCACCACAAAAACCTCCGCTATTTCTTTTTCTATGAACGTGGTTTTAAGCGTAATGTCGGTAAGGGGTTTGAGGATATATTCCTGAACATACGGGCTGTATTGTCTGCCACGATCTTTATAGTTTCCGGTTTCTAATTCCTGCAGTTGCTTTTTCAGTTGTTGTGCGGTGGTTTCATCCGTAGCCATTTTTATGGCGTCATCAAGAAGCTTTTCCGGACTTAATTCAATTTTTTTATCTGAAAAATAAACGGTGGTGTCCGGCTGATCTGTAATTTTTGCAGGGAGTTTTCCTTTGATGGGGTTTTGAGCAAGCAGTCCGGCAGCATCAGAAAGCAATTTCGGATCTTGTTTTTCATAACCTTTAACGGCCAGATTATAAGCACGGGCGACCGTTATAAAATAATATAATGATTCGGAATTTTTTACCGTGTCTTGTGCATACAAATCAGAAAGTAAAACAAAAAACAATGAAAGCGTTACACAAAACCTGTTCATTTTTATTATTTTTCTATAAGCACGGCTTTGTTGTCCTCAGCATTGATTCTGATATTTATAATCAAAGTCGAGGGGTAAAAGGCCCCGTTGATTATTGCCGGCGCATAACGCAGTTTTTTAATAAGATCGGCAATCTGGGTTTCGAGACCATAGCCGATATTGCTTAACGGAACAATTTCGGAAACGGTGCTGTCGGGCATAACAGTAAAACTGAATATGGCCGTTCCGTTTACATTGTTTTTTACAGCATCATCGGTATACTTAACATTTTTGAAGAAGTAAAGCATAAGCGCTGTGTCGCCTTTTGGGTAATGAGCATCCTGGTTGTAATTGATCGGGAAATTACCTTGCCCAAATGTAATCATTGCTGTAAAAAAGCAAATGAAGAATAGGATGATCGGTTTTTTCATAATTTTAAGTATTTAACATTAATAATAAATCAAGTATAAAGGTAACAAATTTTTAATCATTTTTCAAGTATTACAAATTCGGTTCGGCGGTTTTTTGCTCTGCCTTCTTCTGTATCGTTAGTCGCAATGGGTTTTGTTTCGCCAAAACCTTTGTACGAAAGCCGGGAAGATTTTATACCGTGTTCAGTAAGATAATTGTAAACGGATTTTGAACGGTTATCAGACAATATCATATTATCCTCATCCTTGCCAATATTGTCGGTATGCCCCTGAATCGCTGTTTTGATCTTTGGGTTTTCAGTCAGGAATTCAATAAACCCATCAAGGACCGCTTCGGATTCATGATTCAGTTCAAAAGAATTTGATTCAAAATAGATATCGTTGAGTTTATAAGATTGCCCGACGGCGATAGGCCTGATTTCAAAATTAACCTCGTACATTGGCTCCGGTTTTAAGGTGTCTTCAGCAGGAATCAGCCTGGATTCATAAGCGTAATCATCTTTTTTAACAGTTAGAACAAAATTATTTTTTGTATTAACAGCGATCACGTATTTTCCCGAAACAGTATCTACTGGAATCTGCGTGATTTTTGATCTCTATCCGCGCATTAACCGGCTTGTCAGTTGTTTCGTCCTTAACATCGCCTTTTACAAGTTTCATTTCTTCGGGACGGGCATCTTTGTAAAGCTCGAATTCATAAACATCCCATCCACCGGCACCTTTCAGTTTATTTGAGGAAAAGTAAGCTGTTTTACCGTCAAGACTTACGAAAAATCCTGCATCATCGGCATCAGAGTTTATCGGGTAACCTAGGTTGGTAGGCTTTTTCCAGCTGCCATCGGCCTGAACGCGTGAATAATAAATGTCATAACTTCCGAGCCCCATCAGTTCGGGAGAATCGGATGAAAAATATAATGTCTGGCTGTCGGTATGCAGAAAAGGGGTTTTCTCATTGCTTTTTGTGTTGATCTGTGTCCCTATGTTTTCAGGTAAACCCCAAGCACCGTTGTTGTCTTTTTTTGCACGGTAGATATCGTATCCGCCCACACCACCTGGCCTGTCGCTAATAAAGTAAAGTATTTTTCCGTCCGATGATATACTCGGCATACTTTCCCATGTGTCTGGATTATTTACGTTTTCAACGGGTTCAATATCCATCCACATGCCATTTTCATCTTTTCGTGTATGGTAAATATCGCAATTCAGATATAGGCCTTTGTCTTTGCAAACAGTATAATACAATTCGTTATTATCTATTGTAACCGAACATCCACCTTCATTTGCGTTCATATTAAACGGGTAGGGCATTTCCTTGCCGTTGTCGAACTCTCCATTCTTTTTTTCACTATAATAAAATTTTTCTTTATATGACGGCTTCGGTATCAGGTCGCTTTTATTAGGAGGTAGTTCAATTACTCTGGCATAGAACATATACTCACCATCAGGAGAAATGGAAGGGATGTACTCGTCGGAAGAAGAAGAAACACCTTTGATATATTTTGGGTTGAACGGAACCGGATTGCTGTATGCTTTACTGTAGAACTTGGCCCATTTGTACATGGCATTTGCGTCATTCTGTTCCGCATCATTTTCAATTTTCTCCGGGTCTTTGAGAAAAGTAGCCAACACTTTTTCGGCTAAATCCCATTTTTCGGCACCATAATAGATAGCGCCCAGATAATAATAAACATAAATATCAAAATCGGGACA
>Ga0209098_1003934_pt1 | contig 11862 bp, 9 predicted proteins | sample AD_JPNHW1_MetaG_FD_184429 | JGI IMG/M metagenome (GOLD analysis project Ga0209098, IMG submission 184429) | Active sludge microbial communities of municipal wastewater-treating anaerobic digesters from Japan - AD_JPNHW1_MetaG (SPAdes) (version 2) | ecosystem: Engineered > Bioreactor > Anaerobic >... | reverse complement strand
GCAAACTCGTGGCACTCGATGTGGATCTCTGGAATGAGACAGATGATATGTTAAAACGCCGGGTTATGCGGCGTACCGCGATCATGTTCCAGAGGACTTTTGCCCTGTATGGCGACGACCGGGTGATCGAAAATGTCCTGCATGCACTCGACGATATTGATTATCCTCAGGATAAGGCGATCAACCGTGCAGCCGACCTTATCGACCAGGTCCGGCTCTCCCACCGGATGATGCATATCGCGCGTGACCTCTCGGGTGGCGAGAAGCAGCGGGTTGTACTTGCCCGGCAGCTCGCAAAAGAGCCGTTTATGCTCTTTGCCGACGAACCGACCGGTACGCTCGATCCCGGCACAGCAAAGATCGTTCATTCGATGCTTTCCGATGCGGCAAAGACCAACAATATGGGCATGGTGGTTACTTCCCACTTTTCGCAGGTTATCGAGGACGTGGCCAGCCGTGCCCTTCTGCTTATCGACGGCTCGATCGCAAAAATCGGATCCCCAAAAGAAGTGATTGCCGAGTTCATGAAGGGCTGTCACGACACGGAGACGTTCGAACATACAGAGGCGGGAGAGAAGATTGTCGGGGCACTGGACCTTGTCAAGCGCTACATTTCTGTCGATCGTGGTGTAGTGAAGGCAGTAAACGGCGTCAGTTTCGAGGTCTACTCAAAGGAGATCTTCGGAATTATCGGAAAGAGCGGGGCAGGAAAAACAACGCTCTCGCGTATCATTGCCGGCCTCATAGAGCCCACGAGCGGGGAGATCAATGTCAGGATTGGCGAGGAATGGGTAGATATGACAAAGCCCGGCATCGACCAGCGGGGCAGGGCAAAGGAGTACATCGGCCTTCTGCACCAGGAATACGATCTCTACCCGCACCGGACGGTGCTTGACAACCTTACCGATGCAATCGGCCTTGAATTCCCGAAGGAACTCGCGATGCGTAAAGCGATCGTCACGTTAAAGATGGCCGGGTTTTCCGAGGAAAAGAGTAAAGAGATCCTCGACCGCCTGCCAAGCCACCTCTCAGAAGGGGAGCGCCACCGGGTCGCCCTTGCCCAGGTCCTGATCAGGGAACCAAAGATCGTGATCCTTGACGAGCCGACCGGTACCATGGACCCGATAACAAAGATTGATGTTAAGCATTCCATCATGCACTCCCGGGACGAGATCGACGAGACGTTTATTGTGGTCTCTCACGATATGGACTTCGTAAGCGACATCTGCGACAGGCTTGCCCTGATGAGGGGCGGAAAGATCGTCGAGATGGGGAAGACCGCCGATGTTCTCGCGCACCTGACCGAAGATGAGCGCAGGATCATGAGCCAGAGCCAGCCGCCTGCATGAGAAGAGGCGCACATGATTCGTGTTCACCTTGACGGGGAGATCCGCGAAATCAGCGAGGGGAGCACGCTTGCCACGCTCATCACGGACCACCCTGCCGGATGTGCCGTCGCAATTATCCGGCCTGCGACAAAGGAACAGGAGAAGACCGCAAGTATTACGGTGACCACAACTGCCGGGGAGATCACCCTCGAACTTTCCGGTCGCGAGGTTGATGTACTCGAACACCCGGAGACTGCCAAAAGGCTCGTTCTCCACTGGACGGACAGGTACGCGGCAGCATTCGGCCCGTTCCAGTCAGAGGTCAGGCCGGAGCGCAAACAACATCTCTACGAGCGGGGTGACGTGATCCTCGGCTGCGGCGGATACAACCCGAAGACCTCGTACCTTATTTTTTCAAAAAGCCGTCATCTTGCGGATCACGGCGCCGATGAGACAGGTGGCGTGGTCGGGCATGTCGTGAGCGGTAAAGCAGTGCTCGACCGGTGGGCAACCGGTGACCGGGTGACAAAAACTGAACCGGTCATCAGCTGGGCAGACACGAGCAGGTCATTTACAACGAGGGATATGACTGTTTCTCTAAAAGACGGGATGCAGATCGTGACCCGGGTTGAAGTAATGGCACAGGGGTATACACCGGAGCGGATCACGACCGAGGCGGCAGGAAGCGTCGAACACATGCTTGTTGCCCTCCAGTCCGGGAAATTTACCGTTGGGCGTGCGACAAGCACCCATATCCTTGACTCAAAACTGAAAGGAACCGATGTGCCGGCGCAGTTCAAACGCCCTCGGCGCGAGGGGACTGTTACCGTAAGGACGGGCGGACCTTCGATCGGCGGCGTATATATCTACCGTGCTGACGTGTCGAAAAGTCCCGTCCACAGCGTGGTCGGGCAGGTCGTTCACGGGATCGAACTCGTGAAACTTGCAAAAGAGGGCGATATCCTCTCCACCCGGGTGGTGCCATCACGTATCGATCTTCTGGGCCTGCCACTTACCGAGGCAAAGAAGGTAGCGGCAGCCCGGGGGATTGCCCTTACAATTGATACTGACAATGCGGACCGGATTGTCGTATCGCAGGAACCGGGCACGACGCTCGACGTGCTTGCCGAGCGTGCGGCAACGGTAACAACCGCCCCGTTCGGGCAGGTGATCGATATCGAACTTGACGATGCACGGGCCCCCCTGAGTTGTGATGTGTTCCGCCGGATCACCGGGCTCGCGGAGCACGACGCCGGCATGATGCCGGCGTTCTTTGTCTTTGACGATGTGTATCTCTTCAAGCCGAAGATCCCGACAACCATCAAGATCAATCCTGAGAACTGCCCGGCCGATGAAGTCCCGGCAGCTGCTCTAGGGATTACCAACGATTCGAGGAAAGGGACCGGCCTTGTCGGGGTGCGGTTATCGGCAAACCGGGAGTTCGGTCCGACCTCAGAACCCTTTGAAGGTACCAACATTATCGGGCGCGTGATCGATACGGATAAACTTAAGGAAGTAAAGGAACGGCAGATGGTGTATATCCGCGAGGTGAGGAAGTGACAGAGTATACTCCGGCAAATGTCGGGACCGTAACCCGGTACGTTGTGGTGGAGTCGTATATCGTGACCCCGGCAGATGTCGCAATACGGGCGTACGAGATTGCAAAAGGCGTGATGATCAAGGAGAACTGTTTTGGCCTGGTCATCATGGGTAAGGAGGAGGACGTCGACCGGGTTATCGCTGAAGTCCGGAAGATGGACCCGGCACATATCTTTGTCAAGGACCGGGGCTTCCCCCCGGGAGATCCCAGAAGATGCCGGGCGACGCTCGGCGGAGCACGGCCCGGGTTTCACGGGATCGAATTCGAAATGGAAATCCTTCCCTATATCTCCCACGCGCTTGAAGAACTCGACAGCCGCGACGCCGCAACCATTCCCGCCCCGAAAAATTCGCTTAACGTCCCCCGGCTGGACGTGTACACCTTAAAGAAAATGATCGATGCACAGGAGCCCTGACCATGGCAAAAGTACTCATCTATCCCGCAACGAGCCTGATCCTCTCCGATATGGTGACCCGGTTCGGGCATACTCCTCTCGGATCTGCAATCGCCATCCGTGAACGCGTCCAGACACCAGGGCTCGAATCAGTACCGCTCCAGATCACCCCGGAAGAGCCAAAGAAAGGTCTCCGCTGGGCGGCAGTTGAAGTCCCAAGCGGCGTGCGGGGGCGCATGTCCCTGTACGGCCCTATGGTGGAGGAATGCGACGCCGCGATCATCATCAACAACGCTGACCTCGCGTTCGGCTGCATGGGATGTGCCCGGACAAACGAACTGCTGAAGTTTTTGATCCGGCAGAAGGATATGCCAAAAATCGAGCTGGAATACCCGCGAAATGAGGCCGAGGGCACGCAGTTTGTCGCGGCAATCAAACGGTTCCTTTCCGATCTAGGAGGAAAGAAATGACCGCCCCGGTACGGATCGCCCAGCTCTCCTGCGGGGCAGATTACTCAGGAGTCCAGGAAGAGATTAACACGGCCGCCCGGTCGGTAAATGGCGAGATCTTCTTCCCGGATATCGCGCTCAAGGATATCGTGCGGGACTTTGAAAAGTTCGGCCTTGAAGTCAGGAGTCCCGACTTAAAACTCGCGATCGCGCGGGCGATTGCGCTTGTCGAAGGCCGGGTGGACGCGGACGCGGTCTTTATTGCAACCTGTTTCCGGTGTGCTGAGGCTGCGATCGTGAGAAACGAGCTCAGGCGCTATATCCTCGAACACTCAAAGCTCCCGGTCGTCAGTTACTCGTTTACGGAGCGCACGACCTCGGGAACGCTCCTCACCCGGATGGAGGCCTTAACGACCATCGCCCGACGCCGGGCGCTTCTTGCCCGGGAAGTCCAGGAGGGAATTACCCTTGGGATCGACTCCGGCTCCTCGACTACAAAGGCCATCCTGATGAAGGACAACAGGATCATCGGCAAAGGTTGGCTGCCGACGGGAGAGGTGCTCAAGAGCGCCCACAGTGTCGTCGACAATGCACTGGCCGAGGCGGGAATGAAACTCGAAGATGTCCAGGCCATCGGGACGACTGGCTACGGGCGCTTTTTGGTGGGTAAAGAGTTCGGCGCCGACCTGATCCAGGAAGAGCTGACCGTCAACTCCAAAGGCGCGGTCTACCTCGCCAATACGCAGCATGGCCCGGCGACCGTGATCGATATCGGCGGCATGGACAACAAGGCGATCACCGTTATGGACGGTATCCCCGGCACCTTCACGATGGGCGGCATCTGCGCCGGTGCAAGCGGCCGGTTCCTGGAGATGACCGCAAAGCGCCTCGGTGTCGACATCACCGAACTCGGGCCGCTCGCGATGAAAGGCATGGGCGGCCGGGTGCCGATGAACAGTTACTGTATCGTCTTTGGCACCCAGAGCCTGGTAAACGCCCTTGCCGCCGGCAGCACCCGGGAGGACGTGGCGGCCGCGGCCTGCCACAGCGTTGCCGAACAGGTCTTCGAGCAGCAGCTCCAGGAAGTGGATATCAAGGAGCCCGTGCTCATGGTCGGCGGGACCTCGCTCATCGAGGGGCTGGTGCACGCGATGGGCGAACTCCTCAAGATCAAAGTCGTCGTCCCGCCGCACTCGCAGTATATCGGTGCGGTCGGTTCGGCGCTGCTGGCATCAGGGTTTATTAAGGACGGGACAGATGCAGGCAATTGAGTACTTTGAAGTGGAATGCACGGAGAAGCTGGGCGGCGAGTACTACAAGCAGATCACAAACGATGTCCTCCTCGACCACAACCTGCTCCGGGTCATCCACAAGATGCATGTCTACATCGACCCGAAGGTGCCCATCTTTGTCGTGGTCGGGGTTTTAAAGAAAGTAACAACGCTGGTCAAAGTCGGCGACATAGCGAACGTCAATCCGCAGGAAGGAAAGCTGACGCTTTCCATCTCGAACGAGACCTGGCTCGCGCCGATGCTGAAGATATTCTGGGACCGGTTCGGGAAAGATCATGTCGACCAGCCGGACCGGTTTACGGTGATCCTGTACGGGGTCACTGCCGGAGCCCAGGAGGTCGAGGAGATAGTAATCGCTGACCCGAGCAAGGCGTTATACAAGGACCTTGTCTATGCCCTCCGGTGCATCTGTCCCGAAGGGTTCCGGGTCAGGAGCGAGAATTATGGTGCCGAGAAGTTCTCGTTTGTGGCAAGCGAGAATACTTTAACGGATGCCGGCATGGCACTTGTGCGTGAGAAATTTGCACTCATGGGGATGACACCATGATCCTTGTCCCCATCACCTACCGGGGCGGGATCTACCGGCACAACGAGATTATTGACCTGATCGAAGACCTTGGAGGTTACATCATCCAGAAGCACATGATCGCACAGGAAGTCGTGATCCAGTGTTTCGTGCCAAAGGATGACGTGGAACTGATCCGTGCAATAGGGAAGCCGATTGCCGGGGAAGTGACCGATTCACCTCTCGTTGGCACCGAGATCGCAATCGTGAGCATGAGCCTTGAGATCCATCACCTGCCACACCCGTCCTGCGATATTGCAGAGTACGTGCGCCGGCTGGGGGCCAAAAGCAACATGGTTGGGATGGCCCGGGGTGTCGGGAAACGGATCGCGGGCCTCAATGACGAGGAGCGCGATGTGATAAACGAGCACGATATCGCCGTCTACCTGCTCGGAAACTTCGAAACCTGCATCGAGTACAAGATGCCGGTGCTTCTCCGGGGGATCGATGTGCCGGTTGTCCTTTGCGGCGGGCCGGACAAGGACGTGCTCGAGCGCATTGTTGAGCCGAAAGTTGACGGGTACGTAGGAAATGTCGGCCGGTTCATGCACCGGACAAAAGAGTCTGAGGAACTCACGAAGCTTGACGAGATCATCGCGGAGATCACACGGGTTCTTTCGAAGCGACGGGAGGAACTGGCAAAAGACCCGCTCTCAGTTTCCCCTGCACGGCTCATGGACGTAATCAGGGAGCAGGTGCCGGCCATTCTTGACGTGACCTCGCCAACGCCGCTCACGGTGCAGATGTCGGGCCTCCGGGTGAAACTGCCATACGACACGTACGCAGACGTGCTCAGGAAAACCGAGATCGAGGACGGAATCAAAATTGGCGATATCGCGGATATCGAGCCCTCGCGAATGCGGGATTATATTCTCGTCAGGGTCAGACCATTCTCTGAGACAAACATGGTGATATGAGGTATCATGGGACGCAAACAGGAAGATGTATTTGAGGACCGGCTGAAGCAGATTGTCAATCAGGGTGCTGATGCAACAGCTGACGATTGGCTCAGGATAATCGAGAACGAATATGGCAAGGTGCCGCTTATCTTCAAGCGCATGGGAGAGCGGCCCGAAGTGCTCATCTCCCACCTCCTGTACAAAAGTACAGTCGCCGAGACAAGCCAGCTTGACCCCAAGTACGTGGAACTGATCAGCATGGCGGTCGGGGCAGCCCTGAAATGCCCGTACTGTACCAGTTACCATATGCAGGCAGCGACAAAGATGGGCGCGAGCCGGGAGGAAATCCTCGAAGTGATCCTGCTCTCGGGCATGATTGCAAATTCATCAGTGCTCGCCAATGCCTACCGGGTCATCGACGAGAAACTGGAAAAGTGTTTTCCATGCGATGTAAAAGCGGTGCCGCAGAAGAAGGCTGCAAGGAAAAAGAAAGCCGGGGCGGCCCGGAAGAAAAAGTGAGATGGGGTTTCGTTTTTATTTTTATTTTTTTGGTTTTCCCGGAAAAGTCCTGCCGGGATCTCCGGATCAGGTATCACCAATATTATCGGAAACGGCCACACCGTGACCAATGATTCGAGCCTTGCAGCCAACAGTGCGCTCGGTGGGAAGACCTATACGCTTTCGAACGGTGGAAGCCTGGTACCGGCGTAGGGGAAACCAAAACCTTTTTTTTGTTTTTGATTTTTATCGATCCCGGATAGGCCGTGTGCAGGACGAACGATCCGTGCGTGGCCGGCTCGAAAAAGGGGGGGGTCGCATAAAAATTGGTACGACCCCCCTCCGGCCGTTTTTTATGAAACTGCATTACACGGAGCGAGAGTTTTACATCGTAAAATTACCCCTGTTTTGATTGTTTTCCAGCATAAAAAAATCCAGATGCATGGGGGGGTCGTACCCTTTTTTTCAGGGCTCCGATCCATTGCAGGAAAACTTCTGCCGGCCCGTTTTTTCAGGGCGGTTTACATCGGGCATGAGGATCAGGATCCCGTACGGTCCGGGCCGGAAACAGAAGATCGAAAAAATGGGGGGTCGTACACTTTTTGATACGACCCCCCCATTCCCCACCCCACTCACACCATCTTTTAATCCACCGGCCTCATCCACCGGAGGCTTGCCATCATCGACCTGCTCCGCCGAAGGTTCCCAGCTGGTATCAGCACCTGCCGGAAGGGCATGGGATTTTTTCACCGTCTTATTCATCCAGGGATATTCTCCGGATTTCATATCGGATCCTATATGGCAAAGAGACACGATACACTGCATAACGATGAAACCCGGATGGAAAGTCCCTCTTGCCCTTGTGGCGATGTCACTTGTGTTTTTTTTTGTCATCCTCACTCCGAGTCTTGAGATTATGCTCCAGGTACTGGGGATCACATCCGACGCAATGTTCATTCTTTTGAAATTGTTATGGAACTTCACGCTCCTCAGCTTCATCGCGCTGTGCGGGGGGATCGTATTTCTCGCAGCTACGCGGAAAGAGAATCCCTCGTGGTACCTGGGAATCCCCCTTGTTGCCGCGTACGCCCTCATTGCCGTGTCGCCGCTTCTCGGGCAAATCTTCGTCATCTATGATCCAAGCCCCCCGCTCTATCATCCCGGGGTCCTGATTACGCTCATCGCTTCGTACGGGACGCTGTTTCTCCTCCCACCCTGCGCCGCACTCTTCTTCTGGTCGCAGAAACGGGCAGGAAAATGGGTTCCCGTGATGACCGGGATCGCCCTTGTCGTGACATTGAACTCGCTTATTGTAATGTCCTATGTGCTCTCTCCCTACCTGGTATCGGCAGGACTGCTCCCCCCGGCGCAGCTCCAGTATATCGATGGCCAGCAGGTGCACAGTGAGAAGGGGCTTCTGTTTTTAATTCTGGGGTACATGGTTGGACTCCCGGTTGTCGGCATCTGCATTCTGGCGCTTGCGGCATTTTTGTGGCGTGATGCCCGCCGGGCCGTGACACCACCTTCGTCCTCCCCTCTCACATCCTTTTAAGCAACCGGTACCCACCTTTACCCTAATGTGCGGGATCGCAGGACAGTACTGCTTTGAGGGCGGCAGGCCGGATCGCCGGCTCCTTGCGGCCATGTCAGAGAGACTCGCCCACCGGGGGCCAGATGGCGAGGGTACGCATATCAGCGGAAACACCGGGCTTGTCCACCGGCGGCTCGCCATCATTGACCTTTCTCCCGGTGGACTCCAGCCGATGACAAACGAAGACAGCTCGCTCTGGCTGGTCTTCAACGGCGAGATCTATAATTATGTTGAACTCCGCGAAGACCTGTTAAAAAAAGGACATACGTTTTATTCAAAGTCAGATACGGAAGTGATCCTCCATGCCTATGAGGAATGGGGGCATGACTGCCTCTCCCGGTTCAATGGCATGTGGGCATTCGCACTTTGGGACGAGAAAAAACAGGAACTCTTCTGCGCCCGGGACCGGTTCGGGATCAAGCCTTTCTATTACACCACAGCAGGTGGCTCGTTTTTATTCGCATCAGAAATCAAGGCGCTACTTGCTCACCCGGATGCCGGGAAAAAGCCGGACGAAAAAATGCTCTGCACGTATCTTGCGTGGGGCGTGCAGGATCATTGCAGCAGGACGATGTTTGACGGCATCTCCCAGATCGAGCCGGGCCATGCTATGGTTGTTACAAAGGATGGCATACAGCCCCCGTTCCGGTACTGGGAAGTGAGGGTGAACCCTGCTATCGGGGATGATAAAGACGATGAGGAGGTTGCAGCACACCTCCGCGAGCTGCTCCTTGAGGCGGCCCGTATTCACTTACGAAGTGATGTGGCAGTCGGTACCTGTCTCTCGGGAGGGATCGATTCCTCGACGCTCACGGTCCTGATAAACACACTCATCCGGAGCGAGGCGCCGGAAAGTGTTGGTGACCGGCAGAAGACGTTCTCGGTCGTCTTCTCTGATGAAAAATTCGATGAGAGCCGGTATATCGATGAAGTTGTTGCCGCAACAGGTGTCGATGCGGATAAGACAGAACCCGCACCGGATCAGCTCTGGGAAGATATCGACCGGCTTGTGTACCTGCAGGACGAGCCTTTCGGTTCGCTCTCCATCTACGCCCAGTACTGCGTGATGCGTCTTGCCGCACGGAAAGTCAAGGTAGTGCTCGACGGGCAGGGAGCAGACGAACTCCTCGCCGGGTACCTGGGCTACCAGGGCAGTTACATCAGGGGGCTCCTCCGCACGTATCACTGGGGGATAGCGCTCCGTGAAATCTCTGGCAGCCTCCGCGAGCACCGCGATTTCTTTGACTCCGCACGGCAGCAGCTGCATACCCGCAAGACAAGAAGGGGCCTCTTAAAATGCACACCGGAAACGATCGACCGGTACCAGGGCACCCTCGATGAAGTCCTGCACCGCGAACTGCTCTCTACTAATCTCCCGGCGCTCCTGCATTACGAGGACCGGAACTCGATGGGATTCTCGCTGGAATCCCGGGTGCCTTATCTCGATGTAAGGCTTGCGGAGTATATCGCATCGCTCCCCCTTTCGCAGAAGATCCGGGCTGGTGTCACAAAAGTCGCCCTGCGCAGGGCTATCCGTGACAAGGTTCCCGAATCCGTGCGGTGCCGAGGGGACAAGATGGGCTTTGTCACACCCGAAGAGTGCTGGATGAAAAACGAACTCCGGCCATTTATGCTGGAAATTTTCTCATCGAAAAGTTTCAAGTCCCGGCTCTACTGGGATGCCGATGCAGTCGCACAGGATTACCTTGCATTTCTCGACGGCAAATCATCATATTCCCCGGAAATCTGGCGGATTGCATGTGCCGAGTTGTGGATGAGGAAATTTATCGATTCTCCGTGTGAGACGACAGCGGTGGCGTGAAAAAGTGCCGTGCGGGATCGACTTTTATAAGGGATTACTCCGGACACAATACTGTACGAGTACCCTGCCGGGATTGCGGGACAGCACCCGGTACAATTACCAGGCGAATTCATGAAAACGATTATTCTTGCCGGCGGCGTGGGAACCAGGCTCTGGCCCCTGTCGCGGGAATATTTTCCCAAGCAGTTCATCCCGATGGACGGGGAGTCCCTGTTCCAGAAGACCTGCGAACGGGCGGCAAAACTCTCGCATGATGATGAGATCTGGGTGGTAACAAACGAGATACACCAGTATCTTGTCAAAAACCAGATGGATGATCTGGGCTGCCCGGTCCCGGATGACCATGTGCTCACGGAGCCGGAAGGAAAGAATACGCTGCCGGCAATTGCTTGGGCGATGCAGCAGATAAAAAAAGTGGACAGGAACGCCACCGCGGTAATTTTCCCCAGCGATCATCTGCTCGGAGCTGTGGCAATCGACCAGATTAAGGCCGCAGAGCCCCTTGCACAGGAATACCTTGTCACGTTTGGGGTAAAACCAACATCACCTCACACCGGCTACGGGTACATCAGGCCGGGTAAAGCGCTCGCACAGGGTTTTGTTGTTGACCAGTTCAGGGAGAAACCCGATGAGAAGACCGCGACAGAGTACGTGAAAAACGGGTACCTCTGGAACAGCGGGATCTTCCTTCTTTCAGTCACCGTGTTCTTCGATGAACTCAAAAAATACCAGCCACGTCTTTTTGCCGCGTTTGGCGATGCCAGTGTGCCAGAATACGGGAAACTGGCATCCATCTCGATCGATTACGGCCTGCTGGAACCGTCAAAGAAAGTGGCCGTGGTGCCGCTCGACTCTGACTGGAACGATCTCGGGACGTTCAAAGCACTCTATGAAGTCCATCCCCATGATACCGAGGGAAACGTTGGGACGGCCGAGTACCTTTCAGCAAAGGACAACTACGTGCATGCGCCGGGCAAGCATGTCGGTATGATCGGCGTGGATAACCTTGTCGTGGTGGACACGTCTGACGCACTTCTCATCTGCGACAACCGGCACACGGAGCAGGTAAAAGACCTCGTCCACCTTTACAATGAGCGGGACGACCCGGTCACCCGGTTCCACCGGCAGGTGCATCGTCCCTGGGGATCGTATACTGTGCTTGAGGATGCGAAAGGCTACAAGATCAAGCGCATAACGGTAAAGCCCGACAAAAAACTTTCCCTTCAGCTCCATCACCACCGGAGCGAGCACTGGGTTGTCGTGAGCGGGACTGCGGAAATCGAACTTAACGGTGATACAAAACTTCTCAGGCAGGGCGAGAGTACGTTTGTGCGGAGCGGGGTCCGGCACCGGCTCAGGAACCCGGGCGTGATCCCCTTAGAGATCATCGAGGTCCAGCTCGGGGAATATCTCGAAGAGGACGA
>Ga0209098_1003933_pt1 | contig 11863 bp, 7 predicted proteins | sample AD_JPNHW1_MetaG_FD_184429 | JGI IMG/M metagenome (GOLD analysis project Ga0209098, IMG submission 184429) | Active sludge microbial communities of municipal wastewater-treating anaerobic digesters from Japan - AD_JPNHW1_MetaG (SPAdes) (version 2) | ecosystem: Engineered > Bioreactor > Anaerobic >... | reverse complement strand
GAAAAATGGTGTAGGCCACAATCGGAACAATCATAAGGAAAAGTCCCCACTGCGGAACCAGCCGCCAGTTGGTGAGTACATCGGCCATCTTGGCTTCGTGGGCGTTTTTAGCCGCAATGCTGAACGAAGAATTGCCCTGCCACGAAAGTTTGGTGTAAATAAGGCCGAACATCCCGATAAAGAAAAACCAGGGATTAAAGTCCTGTACTTCACTGGCATCGAACGGGTTAATGAGTGATTGACCCGAAGGCGCTGATTTTACGGCAGTACCAATATCAACCCAGCCAACCTGAACCAAGAGCAGTATTACTATGATCACAAAGACGATATTCACGAACACTCCCTGGATGAAGTCGGTGAACATCACTGCAATATGGCCGCCGGTAAAGATGAAATATAAAGGTACCAGAACCATGACGGCTGTCGTGCAGATATAAGTTAATGAGTATGGGCCGAGATGGCCGATTTCAGGAATACCGCAGAAATAAATGAAGAATTTGGCGCTCACAGCCGGGAAAATGATCATATTTACTATTCCTGAAACGAAGGCAAGCATTCCGGCAAATATCCTGAATGCCCTGCTGTAGCGCATTTCAAAAAACTGGGCCATGGTGAGAGCACGGGTCTGCCTGAACCGGTAAACCACCCAACCGGTAACACTGATTGTAACCAGGATAACAGCAGTAGGCATTTCCCACCACCTCGAATTGAACCCGGCGTTGTAGTTTTGTTCCAGTGCGCCGACCACTGTAATTGCTCCAAGCGCAGCCGTGCCGTGAAACATGGAGATTATATATCGCCCGCCGGTTCGGCCTGTTGCCAGAAAATCGGTGACGCTTTTCAGCAAACTTTTGCTCAGGAATACCATTCCAAGCATCAGGGCAAATAGCACCAATATTATACTCCAGTCAATCCAGGTCAGGTTCATATGGTTCGTGTTAATGATTGATAATCTGCAGATTGATTCTGCAGCCTATTTGTTTCTTAATTGGTCAAGTATTGGTTCACTCAATCCTTTAATGAGATTTATTTCCGGATTTAACAATTCTACAACCACTATCTCATTCTGGCCTTTTTTAAGAAACGGGGCAGGACAATATAAGGTTTGCTGCGGCCCTATGTTCCAGTATCTTCCAAGGTTATTGCCATTTACAAATACAATCCCTTTTCCCCACAGGCGCATATCGATGAAAGTGTCACCGGTCTTTTCAAGATTGAAAGTTCCCCTGCGGTAAACCGGTCCGGCTGGTTTTTTCTTCTCTATTTTGGTGAAAGCAGGAATCTTATTCATCGGCAATGGATATATTTCCCAGTTCCTGAGTTCGGTTTGCCCAAGCAGTACTTTTTCAGTAATTCCTTTGCGATTCTCAGTCATGCGATGGCCGTAATTAATACGTCCCATGTTCTCAACAAAGATGTCAAGCCGGCTATTGGGTGATTTTGTCTCAATCTGAATAGAATCCTGAGCAAGCCTTCGGTCAAGCGTGCCGACCGGTTTGCCATTGATCAAGATTACAGCATAATCTCTTAATTCCTTGATTTTCAGCATTGATTTCCCCGGCTTAGCTATTGTTGTCCGGTAAAGAATGTAGCCATATCCCTGGTCCACGTCTTCCATACTGAGAATACCTGCCGATTTAACGGGTTTCGGAAGATAGTTTGTAACACTGTAAACTTCGCTGAGCCTGAACTGTGGAATTGTTATAACCGGCAGTCGTTCAGGCACTTCAGGTATTATGCTTCCTTCGGGAAGATAGGGAAAGATAAGTTTTTTAAGTGCGAAATATTTGTCAGTCGGCCAGCCCGCTTCGCTCATCGGCGAGTCGTAGTCGTAACTCGTAATATCAGGCTGAATAGGGGTTTCGCGATTGTAATTGGCACCATTCATAAAACCGAAGTTGGTGCCGCCATGAAGCATATAAAAATTAAACGAAACGCCTGATTCTAGCAGCACTTTGATATCCTTAACAACATCATTGGTTTTCACTTTTGATTTCGGTTCACCCCAATGGTCCAGCCAGCCTGGATAATATTCAGGAATGAAGTAAGGGCCGCTTCCGTTGTTGTATTTATTAACGGTATCAACGAGCGCATCGGGATTGGTTTCTCCATTGATTGCGGGCAGAATGCCTGGCAGATACCCGTCCTTGCATTGGACCGGACCATCGGCGGTGAATAAAGGCACATTGAATCCTGCCTTTACAAACATGTCCCTTGTCAGCGACATGTATTCCTTATCGCTGCCATATGAGCCGTATTCATTCTCTACCTGAACCATAATTATTGGCCCGCCGTTGGTTATCTGCAAACCACTGACCTGGTTGCCAAGTTCCAATATATATTTTTCTGCTGCAGAAAGAAACCTCGGGTCTTTGCTCCTGACGACCAGATCTTTTTCCTTAAGCAGCCACCAGGGATAACCTCCGAACTCCCATTCAGCACATGCATAAGGGCCTGGACGAAGAATCACCCATAAACCCTCAGCCTGAGCCATCTTGATAAAAGTGGACAGGTCGCGGTTGCCGGTTTTAAAATCAAATCTACCCTGAGCCGGTTCATGATCATTCCAGAAGCAATATACCGAAACAGCGTTCAATCCCATGGCATGAGCGGTTTGCAGCCTGTTTTGCCAGTATTCCCGCGGAATGCGCTGGTAATGCAACTCACCGGCTATAAGTTGGATCGGTTGTCCGTCGAGTTTGAAGTCCTGCCCGACAGTAGTGAAAGTATGAGGAGGCGATTGCGCAAACGAGTCCGGCAGAAAAATAACCACTAAAAAGGAGAAAAGTATCAGGAGCGATTTCATAAGTAACTGTTTTTTATTGATTTAGATTGAGTCAGCAACGGAAAAGCGCCATACGGTTTCTGACCTGTAGATATCACCGGGCCTCAGAATCACGTCAGGGAAATTCCTGATATTCATAGCGTTCGGATAATGCTGCGTTTCGGTGCAAAAAGCCGAATGTTGACAGTATTGACTGCCTCCCTTGCCGGTTATACTGCCGTTGAACCAGTTTGCGGTATATAATTGCATACCCGGTTGCGTGGTGAGCATTTCCATTAACCTCCCGCTGTTTGGATCAAAAACCCTGGCTGCCAGTGCAAGCTTTCCCGATAAGTTTCTAAGGCAAAAATTATCATCGTAGCCCATATAAAGCTTGTCAATTCGCTCTCCGATTGTATGCGGGGAGGTGAAATCGAACGGCGTACCGGCAACCGGTTTGAGAAAACCAGTCGGGATTGAATTTTCATCTGTTTCTGTGATATGATCAGCCAGTATCATCATCTGATGGTCAAGAATACTGCCCGAACTCTCACCTGCCAGGTTCCAGTAAGCATGATTAGTAAGGTTTACAGGAGTGGGCTTGTCAGTCATGGCGCAGAACGACACCGACAATTCATTCTTATTATTAAGTGTGTAAGTGACTTTTACCTGCAAATTTCCGGGAAACCCTTCTTCACCGTCAGGGCTTAGGTATTCCAGCACGACAGAGACAGCATCTTTGGTTTCGGAAGGTACTGTTTTCCAGACTTTTTTATTAAAACCTTCAAATCCGCCATGAAGCTGAAAGGTATCTTTATTTGCTGAAACATGGTATTCCTGCCCATCAATCGAAAATTTGGCGCCGGCAATCCTGTTACAGTTTCGTCCGACAATGCAACCAAAATATGGCTCAATATTCGTAATAAGTTTCTCAGGATTGTCGAAACATAAAATCACATCGTCAATTCTGTCGTCTTTTCCCGGAACCCAAACCTCAGTTATTGTGCCACCATAATTGGTGATTTTAACCTTCATTCCCGATTCATTCTCAAGTGAATAAAGCAACATATCTACCCCGGAAGATAATTTGCAGACGTTTTCAGAATAAAGTTTCATATCGGCCGAATTTAATTTCTCTTATTTTTGATGACTGCTTACCGGCTTCAGTACAAAAGGTTATTGATGATTTTGTACTTTTAAAACTTAAAAATACAAATATAGAAAGTTAGATCACCTGACGAACGAATAAATAAAAATTGTTAATTAGTTTAGAATACTTACTAATAAAAATAATTAAATAATCAAAAAGATGATTAAGATGCTAAAAATGAGTCTCTTGTGGTTCATTGCTTTAAACCTGGTCACATTAAGTCTTTATTCACAGGAAACCGGCAAGAGCGGAAATACGCCAAAGTACCTGGATGTAAAATATTCATTTCCCGAACGGGCCGCCGACCTGGTTGGAAGGCTTACTCTTGAAGAGAAGATTTTGCAGATGCAGTACAATGCACCGGCAGTACCCAGGCTGGGGATCCCTGAATACAACTGGTGGAACGAATGCCTTCATGGAGTGGCACGTAATGGCATCGCCACCGTGTTTCCCCAGGCTATTGGAATGGCGGCTACATGGAATCCGGAACTTATTCATGGGGAAGCCGGCATTATTTCAACCGAAGCACGGGCAAAATATTATGAAGCCATCGCTAAGAATGAACACGGTATATACCAGGGACTTACTTTCTGGTCACCAAACATCAATATTTTTCGCGACCCGCGCTGGGGCAGGGGACAGGAGACCTATGGAGAAGATCCGTTTCTTACCGCATCCATCGGGAAAGCATTTGTAACTGGTTTACAGGGTGATGACCCGAAATATTTTAAAGTAATCTCCACGGCAAAGCATTTTGCAGTACACAGCGGTCCCGAGCCTGATCGCCATCGCTTTGATGCATGGCCTTCGATGCGGGATTTGTACGAAACCTATCTCCCGGCTTTTGAAGCGCTGGTCAAAGAAGCAAAAGTTTATTCGGTTATGAGCTGTTATAACAGAGTGTATGCAACGCCGGCTTCGGCCAATACATTCTTGCTCAAAGAGATTTTACGTGATAAGTGGGGATTCAGCGGCTACGTAGTTTCTGACTGCTGGGCTGTATCTGACTTCTACAATTTCCATAAGTTCGTTCCGTCGCCTGACAAAGCCTCGGCATTGGCCGTAAGAGCCGGCTGCGACCTGGCTTGCGGCAATGAGTACGTTCACCTCAACGAAGCCATAAAAAGCGGTTACCTCACCGAAGCTGACCTTGATCTTTCTCTTACAAGGCTTTTCGAAGCAAGAATGAAGCTCGGTTTATTCGATCCTCCGTCAATGGTTCCTTATGCGGCAATACCGCCATCAGCCAATAACACAAAGGAAAACAGCTTGTTTGCCCGAAAAGTGGCCCAGGAAAGCATTGTGTTGCTTAAGAATGAGAATAACATCCTTCCGCTTTCAAAAAAAGTAAAAAAAGTTGCCGTAATAGGGCCTTATGCCAATGATACATCGGTATTGCTGGGCAATTACAACGGCGTGCCTTCAGCACCGGTTACCATACTGCAGGGAATCATGAGTAAGGTCGGTAAAAACCTGAAATCTATGCAATATAATATAGGTGTAGAACGTCCTGAAGTGATGGCCCGCCTCATGAAAGAAAATGAAGCCAATGCCGTAAGCAATGGAAAGAAACTGGCCGAAGATGCCATGAAGGCAGCTGCTGGTGCCGATGTGGTGATATTTGTCGGCGGTATTTCTCCCAACCTTGAAGGCGAAGAAATGGAAGTTAAGGTTGAAGGATTTGCCGGTGGCGACAGAACCAGCCTGGATATTCCTGCCGAACAGATTAAACTCCTTGAGAAGCTGAAAAATACCGGGAAGCCTGTCGTTCTTGTACTTACGAATGGAAGCGCTTTATCGTTTGGCTGGGCAAAGGATAATATACCGGCGATTGTTGAAGCCTGGTACCCCGGCCAGGAAGGCGGTAACGCTGTTGCTGATGTACTTTTTGGAAATTATAATCCCGCCGGACGGTTACCGGTTACGTTTTATAATTCGGTGAACGATCTGCCGGCTTTTGAAGATTATTCAATGGAGGGCCGAACATACAAGTATTTCAAGGGCAAGCCGTTGTATCCTTTTGGTTATGGTTTGAGCTACACCACTTTCAAGTACTCTGACCTTAAAATCGACAAACCTGAGATATCATCGAAGGATCAGGATGTGATCGTTTCACTGAAGCTGACCAATGCCGGTAAACTTGATGGTGATGAAGTGGTACAGGTTTATTTGCAGCAGCCTTCCGGACTCAGCAATCAGCCAATTAAAGCGCTGGCAGCCTTTAAAAGGGTCAATGTAAAAACAGGCACATCGGCAGATGTCCAGCTCACAATACCTGTATCGCAGTTCAGGCACTTTGATACCACTATCGGAGAATACAAAATTGAACCGGGTGCTTATACCTTACTTATTGGTGGCTCATCCGATGATGTGAAGCTTACAGGCAACCTGCAAGTGAAGTAATAACCAGCAATGCCGGCCTTTTCGCTATCGAAGTCAACATACATCAGGGGATTGCAGTGCCTGAAATCATTGTACCTGAATAAGCACAGATCATTTCTTCGCGACAGGCTAAGTGAGGAGCAACTGGCAAAGTTTGCACGGGGACATGCTATCGGTAAGGTTGCCCGGCAACTATTTCCCGGTGGCGTCGAAATACCTGCACCATCCGAAGCATCAGCCCGGAAAACACAAAAGCTCATTGCCGAAGGGTACCCGGTGATCTATGAGGCTTGCTTTATCCACAACGAAGTGATCATTGCGGTTGATATTCTCGTGAATGATGGCAACGGTTGGTCAGCATACGAAGTTAAAAGCAGCGGTTCGCTGAGCGATACATATTATAATGATGCTTATCTTCAGAATTATGTGATTACCGGAAGCGGCCTCAGGCTGAACAGATTCTTCCTGGTTCACCGTGATGCGGAGGTGGAAGTATCAGATTACAAGGATGTTAAAGCGCTGTTTGTCTTCAGGGAGATTGAGCAGCCGGATGAACTGAAAACCTCAAAGATTGAGCTCTCAATCAAGGAGATGAAAAAGGTGCTCTCACAACATCATTCCCCCGCAATATTGCCCGGCTACCAGTGTATGCACCCATATCCTTGCGATTTCAGGGGATTTTGCTGGAAAGATCTCAAAGACGATGAAAGAACAAAACTGCTCAATGGCTAATTAACAAGGAAATCATATGCCGAAATATATTGACCTGACACGAACGTTATATCACGAGATGCCTGTGTATCTGGGTGAAGAGAGCCCGTCACTCACGGTCGACAGGACAATTCAAAATGATGGTTACAACAGCGTACGGCTGGAGTCCAATATGCATTCCGGCACACATATGGATGCTCCCATGCATGTACGTGATATTGATGCAACGATTGATAGATTTGATGTAGGATTTTTCACCGGCAAGGCTTGCCTGATTGATGTCAGCGGTCAGAATCCGGTTCATTATCAGTCCGGTTGGGAACAGAAATTCAGGGATCACGAAATTGTGCTTTTCCGCACAAATCACGATCGCACCTGGAACACACCAGATTACTATGCCGGATATCCTGATTTTGAGAACCTTATTGCTGAAAAACTGGTTGAGAATGGTGTTCGCATCATTGGCTTCGATTCACCTTCGCCCGATCGCATGCCTTACGACTTCCACATGACATTTCTCAATGGCGAGAGATTTATGCTCGAGAGTCTTACAAATCTCATAGAATTACCTGCTGACAGGAGTTTCAGGCTGTACGCTTTTCCCCTTAAGATTAAGGCTGAAGCCTCCTTGATAAGGGTGGTTGCTGAAATTTAGTAAACCTATTTGAGCAGTTCTGATACTTTCTTCTCGAGTGCATCACCGCGTAGCTTCTTGGCAATGATAAGGCCTTCACGGTCAATCAATACACTGTATGGGATTGCTGTCACACCATATATTGCGGCACCTGCTGAGTTCCAGTATTTCAGATCGCTTACATGGTCAGGCCATGTGAGGTTGTCGGCCGAGATTGCTTTCAACCAGGCTGCACGGTCCTTGTCCAGTGAAACGCTGAATATCTCAAATCCTTTTTGGTGGAATTGGTTGTAAACCTTAACAACATAGGGGTTTTCCTTACGGCATGGCCCGCACCACGAAGCCCAGAAATCCAGTAATACTACCTTTCCCCTGAGTGATGAAAGACTTTTCATGTTACCATCAGCATCAGGAAGTGTAATATCAGGAGCAGGCTGGCCTATAGCAGTTTTGCGCTCCATCTCCACCTGGTTGTGGTATTGTTTCACAAAAGCGTTTGCCGGGTAAGCCTTGGTTAAAGCTTTGTCAAGCTTGTCAACAAAGGCAAAATCCGTTGAGATATCGAACTTGTCAGTGAAAAACATCCAGGCAAGTGAGCCGGGCTCTTTTTCAATAAGCGTTATAAGGGCGACTTTCTGCAAGGAGTCATTGGCCGTAAAATCGCGGATAATGAGCGCCGAAAGCGAATCGTGAGCAGGCAGGGCTTGTACATTATTATATGCCTTATTCAGGCTGTCACGTTTCTGATCAAAGGTTTTGCTTTTGCGCAATGCAGTATATAAAAGTTCAGAGTGGTGCGAGCCTTTGACTGTAGCGTCTGGGCCAAGTTTACTGCCTGCCGGGATGATGGATAATTTTTCTCCGGGTGTAAGGATCAGCCACATGAAATTGTTCTGGTCAAAACGAAGTTTGTACAGGTTCGGGTCGGAAATTGGCGCTGATAATACAAAGCTGCCATCAGCTTTTACTTCTGTATTTATAAATTCTGCTGTGCCTTTTGCTGCCAGTGTGTCAAGATAAACCTTTGTATAGCTGATTTTTTCGCTTGGTTTTACAGTAATGGTAACCGGCTTGATAACCTGGCTGAACGATAAAGTGCTGATCAACAGGAATGTGATGACAGTCGAAACAGAGAAAATTCTCATTGTGATGAAATGATTTGTTATTTAATAGAGACGCCAAAGATAGTTTTTTGTTCAATCGGAATTGATCGGGCACTTTGGATGAAGGCACCTGTGACAACAATCATGCCGCGATGTTCATAACTTAATACAACGAAACGTGGCGGAAACAGATGCCAAAATTCATACTTTTGGCTTATGGAAGAAAAAGGAAACGGATTACCTGAAGTGGCCGGACGCAAGCGTGTTAAGCGGCCAATGACATCCCAGCAGGCGTTTATGGAACATGGTAAGTTGCCACCCCAGGCAATCGATGTTGAAGAAGCTGTGCTGGGTGCTATGATGCTCGAAAAGGATGCCCTGGCTGCAGTGATAGATACACTGAATCCTGACGCTTTTTACAAAGAAGCTCACCAGGTAATTTTCAATGCAATACTTACTTTATTTAAAGATAATCAACCGGTTGATATTCTTACAGTTACAAATCAGTTAAAATCTGATGGCACACTTGACCTGGTAGGAGGGCCTTTTTACATCACACAGCTTACCAGCCGTATTGCTTCAGCCGCCAATATTGAGTTTCATGCCGGTATTCTGATGCAGAAACACCTTCAGCGTGAATTGATCAGAACATCCACGGAGACTATCCGCGATGCTTTTGAAGATACCACCGATGTGTTTTCTTTGCTCGATAATGCAGAGCGTAACCTTTTCGGCATCAGTGAAAACAACCTGCGGAGGCGTACCCAGCAAATGCCCGACCTGATCCGCGATGCATTGGTCCAGATAAATGTTGCCATGAAACATGATGGCAGTTTCACGGGGGTACCCTCGGGCTTTACCGATCTTGACCGGATAACCGGTGGGTGGCAGAATTCTGACCTGATCATTACAGCAGCACGCCCTGGTATGGGTAAAACGGCCTTTGTGCTTTCAATGGCCCGAAATATGGCTGTTGACAGTAAGAAAGCGGTTGCTATTTTCTCACTTGAAATGACCAGCCTGCAGTTAGTCACCAGGCTTATTTCATCAGAAGCTGAAATTTCTTCAGAAAAACTGCGCAAAGGCGACCTGGAAGGCTACCAGTGGGAACAACTCAATTCCCGAATCAGGCCACTCATCGATGCGCCAATCTATATTGATGATACTCCTGCCCTGTCTATTTTCGAACTTCGTGCAAAGTGCCGCCGTCTTAAAGCTCAGTACGATATTCAGGTGATCATCATTGACTATATCCAGTTGATGACTGCCGGAGGTGATCAGCGCGGAGGAAACCGCGAACAGGAAATTTCGACCATATCGCGATCGCTCAAAAGCCTGGCAAAAGAGTTGAATGTACCGGTAATCGCACTCTCACAGTTGAACCGTTCAGTCGAGCTAAGGCCTGGTAACAACAAAAAACCGCAACTTTCCGACCTTCGTGAGTCGGGAGCTATTGAGCAGGATGCCGACCTTGTGAATTTTATATATCGTCCTGAATACTATCATATTACAGAAGACGAAGAAGGGAATTCGACAGAGGGAAAAGCCATGATTATCGTTGCAAAGCACCGTAACGGGGCTACCGGAGAAATCTGGCTCAGGTTTATCAGGAATTTTGCCCGTTTCGAAGACCTTGAGTCAACAATGATCAGCCAGCAACAATCATTCGGGATGTCACCCAATACAATATTTGAACAACAGGGCAATTTCCGGACAATACCTTCGAAGCTCAACGATATGGATGATGATTCGGACATGATTGCCGATAATGAACCAAACTTTTAATTTCCTGTTGTCATTTCAATATTTGGCTAAAGGCAGCGTTAATAACCTGTCCGGTTACGTCATAAACATCGGAAGTTCGCGAGATGAGAAAGCTTATCGTGTTGATATTGATAGTTTTACATGGCTTTTCGGCTGAGGCTGCCTATGTCCTCATCCCGATGAATCAAACCCAAAAAAACCATCTAAAGGCTTATGGTATCGCGTATTGGGTGTTGAAGAACAATGTTGAAGTAAGCTGGCTGCTCAATTATGAAGGCGGCAGTTTCATGTGTAAATATGACAAACTTATTGAGAATGAATGCGTTATTCGTGGTGTAAGTTACCAGGTAATTGCAGATGCGCAATCCACAGCCATTCTCACCCAGATAGCTGATCCTGAGGTAAATATGGATGAAGTAAAGCTGTTTAAAGCTCCGAGGATCGCGGTATATTCTCCCAAGAACAAGCTTCCCTGGGATGATGCTGTTACACTCGCACTGCAATATGCCGAGATACCATATGACGTGATCTATGATGAAGAAGTAATCAATGGCGTGTTGCCGATGTACGACTGGCTGCACATGCATCATGAGGATTTCACCGGGCAGTATGGTAAGTTTTGGGCTGCTTATCACAATGTCGCCTGGTACAAGGAAGATGTCCGCCTCAATGAGGAAATGGCAAAAAAGCTTGGTTTTGCGAAAGTTTCGCAGATGAAGCTGGCTGTTGTGAAGAAAATTCGTGAGTTTGTTGCTGGTGGCGGTTACCTGTTTTCAATGTGTTCGGCACCTGATTCGTATGATGTGGCGCTGGCTGCCGATGGTGTTGATATTTGCGACGTTATGTTTGATCATGATGCAGCAGATCCGAATGCACAATCTGAATTGAATTTTAATAACTGCTTCGCATTCAGGAACTTCAAACTGGTGACGAATCCTTATGAGTACGAAATTTCATCGATTGATGTGTCGGAATCCAGGAAAGTCAGCCCAATGAACGACTACTTTACGCTGTTTGATTTTTCGGCCAAATGGGATCCTGTACCGACAATGCTATGCCAGAATCACGAGCAGATCATTCATGGATTTCGCGGCCAGACAACCGCTTTCCGCAGTGAATATATCAAACCTGAGGTAGTTGTGATGGGTGAGACCAAATCATTGGGCGAAGCCAGGTATATTCATGGTGACTTTGGAAAAGGTACCTGGACTTTTTACGGCGGACATGATCCTGAAGATTATGAACATCGTATCGGTGATCCTCCAACTGATTTGAATCTTCACCCGAACTCACCTGGTTACAGACTGATACTCAACAATGTACTATTTCCGGCAGCTAAGAAGAAAAAGCAGAAA
>Ga0209098_1003929_pt1 | contig 11875 bp, 10 predicted proteins | sample AD_JPNHW1_MetaG_FD_184429 | JGI IMG/M metagenome (GOLD analysis project Ga0209098, IMG submission 184429) | Active sludge microbial communities of municipal wastewater-treating anaerobic digesters from Japan - AD_JPNHW1_MetaG (SPAdes) (version 2) | ecosystem: Engineered > Bioreactor > Anaerobic... | reverse complement strand
TATCCTTGAAGCCCAGTTCCTGTGCTATTTCCCGTTGTGTTTTACCTTCTCCCAGTCTTTCTAGGATGAGTTCTTTATGATCCAACACATTTGTATAGGTTCTTCGCATAGAAAAACCTCCCTTCGTCATAGATTATCCTACGTTGGGAGGCTTCTTGGCAATGTCCGTTTTTCCTGGGGCAGTGCAGCGCAGGGGCGAAACCCCTGCCGGGGCTTGGGGTGGAACCCCAAGCACAACGCCGCAGCGTGTAACCAACAAGCGCGCGAACAGCCCGCAGGGCTATGAGGCGAGCGGCAATAGCACACTGTTAGGGATATTCGACTAGCCGTCCCCCGCCGCAGCGGAGCCGGGTCAAGGGCAAAGCCCTTGTGGGGCGCAGGGGCGAAGCCCCTGCCGGGGTTTGGGGCGGAACCCCAAATCCCCACGCTGCAGCGTAAACCCAACCAGCGAGCGAACAGCCCGCAGGGCTATGAGGCGAGAGCGGGTACAACGCACTGTTTGGGTTTGCAAACACCGCCTCCCCACCCGCCACAGCGGAACCGGGTCAAGGGCGAAGCCATTGTCAGGGTGTAGGGGTGAAACCCCTGCCGGGGTTTGGGGCGGAACCCCAAATCCCCACGCTGCAGCGTAAACCCAACCAGCGAGCGAACAGCCCGCAGGGCTATGAGGCGAGCGGGTACAACGCACTGTTTGGGTTTGCAAACACCCTGTCCCCTCCCGCCGCAGCCAAACCGGGTCAGGGCATAAGGCGAGCGGCATAGCGCTTTGCATCCTTTCTCTGATCCCCTGCCCGCGCGGGGTTCCGTTTCACAAAATCTGTCTGCGGGTGCTTGACCTTTCGGGCGATCAGGCGTACCATGAACATAAAATTTTCCGCACGCGCAAACGGGGCGGGCGCGGCCGGACGCGAGGGAGTGGTACCATGCAGGACACCTCAAACTCAACGGAAAAACAAATCAAAGCGCTGACGGCGCGCCAGCAATCCTGGCAGATGGTCAAATTTACGCTGTTTTCCATCTCCGCAGGTCTGATTCAGGCGCTGAGCTTCACGCTGTTTAACGAGGCGTTTCATTTTCCTTACTGGCTGGCGTACGGCGTCGCGCTGGTGCTGAGCGTGCTGTGGAATTTTACTTTCAACCGCCGTTACACTTTCCGCAGCGTGGAAAACATCTCCAAGGCGATGGCGTTGGTGTTTGCTTATTATCTGGTGTTTACGCCGCTTTCCATCTGGTGGGGCGACGCGCTGACCCACGCGGGCTGGAATGAATATCTGGTGCTGGCGGGCACCATGGTCATCAATTTTGTTACCGAGTATCTGTACCAGCGTTTTGTGGTGTACCGTTACACCATTGATACCAATGAACTTGCAAAAAAAGAACAGCAGACCGATGAACCCGTCGCGGAGGGCGTTACGTCTGCCGATCGGTAAAGAAACTTCGTCACCTGTGCAAATGAGCGGCGATTGCGTTCAAAAAAGGATTCTCCAAAACAGGAGAATCCTTTTTGCAGCCGGGAGAACCGGAGAAAATTCGTAGCTGCATCGATCAACCGAGTCAAGCCTGCCGGGGGTTTGGCGCGCGGCAGAGCGCGCGTTGCGTGGGTTGCACGGTTATTTCAGCAGCGCCTGCAAATCTTCCACCCGGTCAATCCGCTCCCAGGGCAGGTCCAGATCGGGGCGGCCAAAATGGCCGTAAGCCGCTACCTGCCGGTAAATGGGGCGGCGCAGCCGAAGCGTGCGGATAATTCCGGAGGGGCTTAAGTCAAACAGCTTCTGCACGGCAAGGCTGAGGGTTTCATCGTCCAGCTTGCCGGTATCAAAGGTGTTCACCTGCACACTGACCGGATGCGCCACGCCGATGGCGTAGGCAACTGCCACTTCACAGCGGGAGGCGAGGCCTGAGGCGACGATGTTTTTGGCCACATAGCGCGCGGCATAGCAGGCGGAGCGGTCCACCTTGGTGGGGTCCTTGCCGCTGAACGCGCCGCCGCCGTGGCGGGCATAGCCGCCGTAGGTATCCACAATAATCTTGCGCCCCGTAAGGCCGGTATCGCCTGCCGGGCCGCCCAGCACAAAACGTCCGGTGGGGTTGACGTAGATTTTGGTTTCCGGCGTTAACAGATCGGCGGGGATCACTTTGCGGATCACCTCGCGTTCCACCGCCTCGCGGATGGCGCTCTGGCTGATTTCCGGGTTGTGCTGCGTGGAAACCACCACCGTGTCAACCGCGACGGGTTGCCCGTCCTGATACACGACGGTCACCTGACTTTTGCCGTCCGGCCGCAGCCAGGGCAGCGTGCCGTCCTTGCGGACAGCCGTGAGCCGGCGGGTAAGCCTGTGCGCAAGGCTGATGGGCAGGGGCATCAGTTCCGGGGTTTCATCGCAGGCATAACCGAACATCATGCCCTGGTCGCCAGCGCCTAAATTGGTTTCGGTATGGGGATGACCGTCGCGCGTTTCCAGCGCGTTATCCACGCCCATGGCGATATCGGGGCTTTGGGCATGCACGGCGGTTACGACCGCGCAACTGTTGCCGTCAAAGCACAGGTCGCTGGATGTGTAGCCGATCTCCCGCACCACCTGACGGGCGATATCGTCAATCGCCACATAGGCGGTGGTGGTAATCTCGCCCATCACCTGCACAAGGCCGGTGGTCGCGCAGGTTTCACAGGCAACGCGCGCGTCCGGGTCCTCAGTGAGGATCGCGTCCAGCACGGCGTCGCTGATTTGGTCGCACAGTTTGTCAGGATGCCCTTCGGTTACGGATTCGGATGTGAAAACGGTACGCATGGGATACCTCCTTTTGTGGTCAAACAACCTGATTCGGCCATTCCACCGCCGTATTTCAGGCGTTGCAGGCGCGCGTTCGGCCGCAAAAAAACGCGCCTGCGGGCAATGCAGGCGCGAAAAGTTCGTAATCGACCTTATCAGCCAGCGCTGCCGCGCTGCGGGATTTGCCACCTTTCGTTTCCGCGAAGGTTGGCGGGTGTCATCGGGCCCGTCCCTCGACCACTCTTTATAAGGTATTCGGTTGTCGAAATTAAGAATAGCAGAAATCAGGACAATGCGCAAGGGCAAAATCAGCAAAATGGTAAAATATTCCGCGCACGGCAAAAGCCGGCTTTGGCTGAATCAGTATGTTTGGGGCGGAGCAGAGGGCTGCCGAACCTTCACGCCGAAGAGGAACCGCAAGCGCATCGCTTGGGTAGAATAACGCCAACAATCCCTGCCGGGGCTGATGCTGGCATTCACAACGTTCCACAGGTGCCAGGCTAAACAGTGCCTCGCCGTTGAGAAGTATATTCGAAAAACGCCGCCGCGGCCTATGAGCAGGCGGCGGCAGCGTTGTAAACAGAAGAGGATGTTTTGTGGATAAATAACGCCAACAATCCCTGCCTGGGCTGATGCTGGCATTCACAACATTCCACAGGTGACAGGCTAAACGGTGCCTCGCCGTTGAGAAGTATATTCGAAAAACGCCGCCGCGGCCTATGAACAGGCGGCGGCAGCGTTGTAAACAGAAGAGGATGTTTTGTGGATAACAGGCGCCTGTGGGAGCGGCGTTTTCTGCTGGCTGTGTAAAGACTTGTCAAGAACGGACAGGTACGCCTTGTGACAGCGTAGCCTTACGCCTGCGCCGCCGGTTGCGCGCCTTCTTCCCCGCTGCCCTTGGCCAGCCATGCCGCCAGCGCGAAGCCCACCGCGAAGGTGGCGATGCTCACCAGAATGGTTACCACAGAAAGCCCCGCCATATCGGTGCGCAACAGGATGGCAATGGGGGACGCGACCACCAGCCCGAGCACGCCGCAGTAGGTGTAGGTGGGCCAGCGACGGATGAGCACCTCGATCAGCTGTGCGACAAAGTAAATGCCCAGAAGAACGCCGATGCCAAACGGAATCAGAATCAGCAACTGCTGCGCCGCAAGCGCCATATTGCCGCCCAGAAGCCCGTCTTTAAAATCGTTAACGGACGCGAGCACCGGGCGGTAGTAGCCCAGCAGCATCAGCACCATGGAACCGCTGACCCCCGGGATCAGCATCGTTGCGCTGGCGATCATCCCCATCACGAGCAGGATCAGCATTTCGCCGGCGGTCACGTTCACGCGGCCGTCCACGTTGGCCGGGTTGGAGAGCGCCATCACGATAATCAGCGCGAAAAACGCGATGAAAATCAGCACAGCCAGCGAGTTGATGCGCTTGCGGTCGATCTTGTGTATCAGCGGCGCAAGCCCGCCGAGGATTAGCCCGATAAACGTTGTGCTGGTTGGCAGCGGAAAATGGGTAAAGCAGTAGGTGAGTACGCTGGCCAGGGCGAAGATGCCGATCAGCATGCCAACCAGATAGGGCCACAGCGTTTTGACGCTTTGCTTAAACTCGCTGAACAGGTGCGTGATGCAATGAATGAGCGTATCATAGATGCCCATGGATACCATCATGGTGCCGCCGCTTACGCCGGGAATAATGTTGGCGATCCCGATCACTACGCCGCGCAACACTTGATTCAACAGTTTCATGTGTGGTTCCTCCCCGCAATGGTTCCGGCAGCCGCACCGGAAAAGCATAACTGATACTATACCATGCGCGCGGGGTGAAGTCAACGCGCGCAACCGTTCTGTTACAATGAACAGCGCGGCTTGCGCGAAGCGCGCCCGTGAAAAAACCCTTGCCGTACTCCTCAGTGGCAAGGGCTTTACGCTGGTGCGGGTTGGTTAAAATGGAGCAGCATGCGGTTCCGCTCGCATGATTACCCTGCGGGCCGTTCGCTCGCTGGTTAACGTATCGCAGCGTCGGCAGGCTTTGGGTCGCTACCCCAAACCCCGGAAGGGGTTTCGCCTCTGCCCCCTGACAAGGGCGTGGCCCTTGACCCTTTTTCGCTGTTGCCGGGGGCTTTGGGCGGCTGGACCCACAATGTTAAAAAAGCGTCGTCATCAGGCACAGGCAAAAGGGATGACCGCTGGGGTCCAGCATCACCGTCCAACTGTCTGAAAACTGCTGCGGCGCAATGGTTGCCCCACAGCGTACGGCATGCTGCACCGCCGCGTCCAAATCGGCAACGGCAAAGTCAATGTGCGCCATTTGCTGCTGGGCATCCGGCTCCGTGGGCCACACAGGCGGCAGGTAATCAGGGTTTTTCTGAAAGGTAATGCCGGGATAGGCTCCTTGTTGCGCACCCGGCGCGCCCACGCACGCGTATTCTCCGTCCACATACGGAATCTCCCATGCAAGCAACGCGGCGTAGAACTTGGCCAGCTCCTGCGGCTCCTTGCAATCCAACGTTAACGCGTACAGTTTGATTTTTGGATTGTCACTCATAACGCGAATCCCTCCGATTTGATCTCCGGCTTGATTTCGTCTTTTGTCTGCGCCCATTGTAGCAGCTTTTGGCGGGTTGTTCAACCAAACGGGCTAAGCGCCCGGCAGAGGAGACGAGGATGGGCGGCTTTGTGCATAATGCGCGGCAACATACCGTCAAACCCGCGCCTTGTGGTGGAGGCAACCCGGTGCCAGCCTTGCGGGCGCGGCGTTTAACGTGTTATGCCTCAGGCGCGTGCCGGAAATACCGTGCGGAAAGCGCGCCGACGGGTATAAAGTACGCGCACCAGAACAGCAACAGCGCCGTGCCGATCCACTCGCCGCCTGCCATGTTTTGCGTAAACAGCCCCAACATGGGCATGATGAAACAGGCGGGGGCAAACACGCCGTGCAGCAGCAGCAACCAGCGAAGCCACCGGTCGGCGGGCGATCGCACCGCCACCGTCAACCCCGCGAAAAAGGTAGCGATCGCCATCAGGCAATAGCCGAGCAAATCCCAGCTGAACATCAGCCCAAACCGGCTGTAATCCAACAGCGACAGCGCTTCCGCCCCCAATGGTTGCAGGCGTACGGCTGTGGTTTGGGTAAAATAGACCAGCAGGTTGCACAGCGCATACATCGCGCCAAACATCATGGCGGCGTTGCCGGCCACCTTGGCCTGCGCGGGCGCATAATGAGAAAACGAGGCCATCATGGGCACAAAGCTGAAGGCGATCAGCATGCTGGTCAGGTAGCTTCCCTGCAATAAACCGGTCAGCATGCACACCGCGAAGCCGAGCACCGCCAGCATGTTGATCCAGGAAGAAGTAACGCCGATTTTTCGGTTCATGGTCTAAACCCCTTTCGTTTCCGCGCCGGATACGCCGCCCATCAGGAGGCGTACAAGCCGGGCAATATACGCGCGCCGGTTCTCCGGGGTGTCAAAGGCATACCCCAGACGGGAGGCGTTGCATTCGCCCCCCAAAAACGCGGCCTGCATGGCGGTTGTGAGCACAAAGGTTAAAAGCGCTTTCTGCCCGGCAGGCCAGTTGGCGGGCAGGGCATGCGTTAAGCCAAGCTGTGTGCGCACCGAGTTGCTTGTTTCCGAAGGCTGGGAAAAATCGGCAAGAATGGAAATACGGGACAGGGACGGGTTGGCAAACAGAAATTCGAACACCTGCGCCGCCCAATCGGTCAGGCGTTCCGCGGGGCTGTCCGTGGGCCGGTCCGCCGGGGCAAAACTGGCTACCACGTTGGCGATCATCCGCTGCACGCCTTGTGTAATCAAATTTTCTTTGCTTTGAAAATGGTAGTTAATCAATCCGACGCCTACGCCGGCCCTTTGGGCAATGGCGCGGGTGGTCAGGGCCGCGACGTCTCCGTTGCCTTCGTGGATCAGGGCCATGGCGGCTGTCAGAATACGCTCGCGCACCTCGCTGGCATTACGGATGGGAACACCCCCTCCTAAATTTGAACACCGTATTGAACAACGTTCAATTATTATCATAGCGGTATCCCGTTGCCCTGTCAACCCCTCTATTGGCGGAAACGCTGCGTGTTTGAAGATTCCCCGATGGTCGCGCAAAGGCTGGCGTGATTGCCAACAACCGAACGGAACGCGTCGCGCGGCAGGCGCGTGCTTCAGGGCTGTGCCATGCCGGTTGCATCCCGGCCCTGCGGCTGCATTCTGCGTAAGCGGAAATTGCCTGCGGCGCGCCAAGATCCCGCTGGCGTTTGTAGCCCTCCGGAGCCGCCGCGACCGAACCGCCCGCTTGTGTATAAACTGTTTTTTTGCTGCACGCTTGGTTGACTTCCGCAGGGAGGATTGTATACAATGTGGTATGAACGGCGGAACCCATCAGCTCCGCCGTCCATGCTTGCAATGGCGCAAGCGGCGTGTGGGAAAGGGACGCATGCTGTTCGCGCCTGCCGCGGCGGCAACGGCGCGGTTCCTTTCGACGGCATTCAGGAGGGCGTCCATGAACATCACCTATCAGATCCTATCGTCGCACCTGGTTTCGGGAAGGCTCGAGCGCGGCGAGGAAATCGGTATCCGAATCGACCACACGCTTACGCAGGACAGCACCGGCACCATGGCATACCTGCAATTTGAGGCAATGGGGATTCCGCGCGTCAAAACGGAAAAATCGCTTGCCTACATCGACCATAACACGCTGCAATCCGGCTTTGAAAACGCCGACGATCACATGTACCTGGCAACGGTTACCAAAAAACACGGCGTATACCTTTCCAAACCCGGCAACGGCGTTTGCCATCAGGTGGAGCTGGAGCGCTTTGCCGTTCCGGGTAAAACCCTGCTGGGCAGCGACAGCCATACCCCGACGGCCGGCGGGCTGGGCATGCTGGCCATCGGCGCGGGCGGGCTGGACGTGGCGGTCGCCATGGGGGGCGGCGCCTACTACCTTTCCTGCCCTGCGGTGGTCAACGTGCGCCTGAGCGGCAAACTGCGCCGCGGCGTGGCCGCCAAGGATGTCATTTTGGAACTGCTGCGCCGCCTGACAGTCAAAGGTGGCGTGGGCAAGGTGATGGAATACACGGGCGACGGCGTTGCGACCCTGTCCATTCCGGAGCGCGCGACCATTGCCAACATGGGCGCGGAACTGGGCGCGACCACCAGCCTGTTTCCCGCGGACGCGCTGGCGCGCGATTTTATGCGCGCGCAGGGGCGGGAGGCCGATTATGTGGAGCTGCTGCCCGGCGCGGACGCCGTTTACGACGAGGTGGTGGAGCTGGATCTTTCGGCTTTGGAGCCGATGGTCGCCCTGCCCCATATGCCTGATAACGTGAAAACCGTGCGGGAGGCGGGGCCGATCCGCGTGGATCAGGTGTGCATCGGCAGCTGCACCAATTCAAGCTATCTGGATATGATGCGTGTGGCGCGGGTGCTCAAGGGTAAAACCGTACACCCCGACGTGAGTCTGGTGATTGCGCCGGGTTCGCGGCAGGTGCTGGGTATGCTGGCGGCCAACGGCGCTTTGGCGGATATGATTCAGGCGGGCGCGCGCATCACGGAAACCGCCTGCGGCTTTTGCATTGGGATGGGTCAAAGCCCCCGCACCGGCGCGGTGAGCCTGCGCACCAATAACCGCAATTTCTTCGGCCGCAGCGGCACCAAAAGCGCCGGGATTTATCTGGTCAGCTGCGAAGTGGCGGCGGCCAGCGCCCTGACCGGTGTGCTCAGCGATCCCCGCGCTTTGGACACGGATTTTGACATCCCGATGCCGGAAACCTTCCTTTACAATGATAACCTGATTATCGCCCCCGTCGCCGAGGCGGAGGCCGAAAGCGTGGAAGTGGTTCGCGGCCCGAACATCAAGCCCTTCCCGCAGGCCGGCAAGCTGGAAGATCACCTGACCGGCAAAGCGTTGCTGAAAATGGAGGATAACATCACCACCGACCATATTATGCCCAGCGACAGCAAGCTTTTACCCTACCGCAGCAATGTGCCCAAGCTGAGCGAATACTGCCTGACGCCTGTGGACCCGACTTTCCCCGAACGGGCGAAGGCGGCGGACGGCGGTTTCCTGCTTGCTGGGCAGAACTACGGGCAAGGTTCCAGCCGAGAGCATGCCGCGCTCGCGCCGCTGTACCTGAAAATTCGCGGGGTCATTGCCAAAAGCTTTGCGCGCATCCACCGGGCAAACCTGATTAACAACGGCATCCTCCCCCTCACGTTTCAGGAGGAGGCGGATTATGACCGTTTCAGCCAGGAGGACGAGCTGGCGCTGGACAATGTGCGCGCGCTGATTGAAAGCGGCGCCGAGGTGATCCCCGTGCGCAACGTAACCAAGGGCTTCACCGTGAACACCCTTCTGCCGCTGAGCGACCGGCAGCGCAAGATGATCCTTGCCGGCGGGTTAATCAACATGATTAAGGAACAGGCGTAAACCTGACTGTAACAGGCGCGGAGCCGGGGCGATGGAAAGCCCCGGCTCCGCGTTGTTTTACAGGCCAGCGCGGCATTCGCGCCCGGATCGCGCGGGCTTGCGGCGCGCCTATGGCCCACAGGCTCACATTTCTAACCGTTCTATTGACATTGGCGCGGCTTTCCGTTATGATTCAAGCATTTCCAACCTTAAAACTAATATTGGAGGGACCCCCTGTATGAAAAAAACGCTTGTCCTGATCCTCACGCTGATGCTCTGCCTCCTCGCTGGCGGTGCGGTGGCCGAAACCGCTACGGAAGCCCCCGCGAACGACAACGCCGTTCAGGTCAGCCCTGTTGAAAACGGCACCGTGGTTCCCTTTACCGATCACAACTTCCAGATCACGCTCCCCTCGGACTGGAACGTGCTTGAGGTGACCGACGATCAGGCCAGCGCGGGCATCATCTTCAGTTGCGCCAACCCGGAAGCCACCCGCAGCTTTAACATCGCTTTTTCCCAGTTTGACACGGCGACCGATCTCAACGCAGTTGCGACCGAGCTGGCCGCGACTTACCAGAATGTGCAGATGCTGACCATCAACGACATTCCGTTTGTGAGCTATGATGTGCCTGCCAACAGCGTAACCGGCATCGCCACCCTGAACGCGGACGGCACCGGGTTCTATCAGTTCCTGTTCTACCCCAACACGGATGCGGATTACAGCACCCTTGCGCTGCAAATTGCCGCCTCCATCAACACCATTCAGTAAAGGCAGGTTTCCAAAAACAGCGTTTCACCTTTGCCGCGGCGGTCGCGGGGTACGGTTCAAAACGCTTTCGGGGCCTTGCTCGGGCTTCGAAAACCTTCGCCGCAACCTTGTGCCGGTTGGGTAAATAGCCCAATGGGCGTCATGTGGGCTGAAAAGTTTTCTGGCATTGGTTTTGGCTATGCCATCCGCCGGTCACACGGCGGGTGGCTTTTCTATATCCCGCGGCGCACAGCGTCCTTGGTTTTTCGCTGCCACGCCGGGCAGGGTCGCGGGCGCAACGCGACTGATGATCGTCCCATGCAGACGTGGTATTGAATTTGAACGGATATCGGCAAAGCGCTCCGTTTTCTGGTACAATAGGCGGTACAGGGGAGGGAGTCGCATGGCGAATACCGGCAGGGACAGCTATCTGCCATACCGCGAGGCGTTGGGTGGGGATTATTCCGTGCGCCATAAGCGGACCTTCTCCAACGAGAAATCCCAGTTTCACATTCATAACGAGTTTGAGGTGCTGCTTTCGCTCAGCGCCGGCATCAAGCTGGAAAACGGCGAAAAAACCTACATCCTGCCGCACTATTCCCTGTTGCTGTTTAACAGCATGGATTTGCACCACCTGAGCCTGATGAGCCCGGACACGGAAAATGACCGTTACGTGGTTTATTTTAAGCCGGAGTACATCAACGCGCTTTCGACGGAGCGCACCGATCTGCTGGAATGCTTCATGCTGCGCCCCTTTGCGGATGCGAACATCCTCCCGCTGAACGTGCAGACCGCTATGGAATTGGCGGGCGCGCTGGACCGGATCATTGCCCTTGAGGAAAATGGCGATGAATCCGCCTTTGGCGGGGATTTGCAAATTAAGCTGCTTTTAGCGGATTATCTGCTGCGTATTAACCGAATCTACCGCGACCATCACCATATCGGCAACCGGAAAACTGTCGGCGGGTACCGCACGGTATACGCCATCCTGACTTACCTGCACCAGAACTATTGGGACGATATCAGCCTGGACCAGCTCGCGCGCCAGTTTTTCATCAATAAATATTACATGTGTACGCTTTTCCGCGAAATTACAGGGCTTTCCCCACGCCAGTACCTGATTAACTGCCGAATCCTCAAAGCCAAGGAATTGCTTTTGAACAACGCGGCGGTGGAGGAGGTATGCGGCAAGGTGGGGTACAACAACCTTTCCCATTTTAGCCGTGCCTTTAAGGATAAGGTTGGCCTCAGCCCCAAAAAGTATCAGCTGAACGCGCAGGAAATGCCGCGCAGGCACACGGAACGCTGACACGGGGGGTGTGCGTGCGGCGGTTGGCAGGGGCTTCGCCCCTCTGACTGCTGAAATCCCTCTCCGCTGCGAAAATGGGGCAAGGGCAAAGCCCTTGTCGGTTTCGCTGCGGCGGGGGATTTATGCGTGCGCTAACCTTGGCAATGCGTTATCGCCGCTCGCCTCATAGCCCAGCGGGCTACTCGCTCGCTGGTTGGGTTTACGCTGCGGCGTTTAGGCTTGGGGTTCCACCCCAAACCCCGGCAAGGGCTTCGCCCCTGCACCCTGCCAAGGGCTTCGCCCTTGACCCGGTTCCGCTGCGGCGATGGATTTATGCGTGCGCTAACCTTGGCAATGCGTTATCGCCGCTCGCCTCATAGCCCAGCGGGCTGTTCGCTCGCTGGTTGGGTTTACGCTGCGGCGTTTAGGCTTGGGGTTCCACCCCAAACCCCGGCAAGGGCTTCGCCCCTGCACTGCACTGCCCCAGGAAAAACGGACATTGCCAAGAAGCCTCCCAACGTAGGATAATCTATAACGAAGGGAGGTTTTTCTATGCGAAGAACCTATACAAATGTGTTGGATCATAAAGAACTCATCCTAGAAAGACTGGGAGAAGGTAAAACACAACGGGAAATAGCACAGGAACTGGGCTTCAAGGATA
>Ga0209098_1003927_pt1 | contig 11877 bp, 8 predicted proteins | sample AD_JPNHW1_MetaG_FD_184429 | JGI IMG/M metagenome (GOLD analysis project Ga0209098, IMG submission 184429) | Active sludge microbial communities of municipal wastewater-treating anaerobic digesters from Japan - AD_JPNHW1_MetaG (SPAdes) (version 2) | ecosystem: Engineered > Bioreactor > Anaerobic >... | reverse complement strand
GATGTAGACCTGTACAACGGCGCGAAGAGCATCAACAGGCCAAAAGGAAGATAGTTCAGGCCACCCAGGAAAGACGGGTAGCCGGGGTGAAGCCTGCGTACGGGATGCGCGACAAACAGTTGACGAACGCTCTATCCAGCCAGTAGAAGCTGAAAGGCTCAGGACAGCATCCAGTGCAGCGACCGCGCTTGCATCTACGGGAATACTGGAGCTCAATGCCCTTCAAGGCAGCCGGAACTTTGAGTGTCCGCAGGCAACGAGCAGGAACATGCGTAAGGTTGCCGAACACTGTCGCTTTCCTTTGGCTACGGAGCCTTCGCGGCTGCGGCGATAGATGCAGCACTGTCATACGCTTGGGCAACAGTGACCCTGAGAGAACGTATGCCATCGAGGAACTGTGCAGCAGGGATGTAGTTGCTCTTCACTGCTCCGTTGTCGAGATAGACGTGAAAAGTGCTCCCGTCTGCCTTGCCGGTTGCGTCAACATCAGCGACGATCTTGATGATGTAGTTGGTCTCGCTCGGTTTGGTCATGGCCGACTGGATTGTGCCACGCCAGGAGGCGATGTCGTCTTCGACGGCCTTTCTGGCAGCGGCAGAGAGCGTTGCACCGTTGACTTGAAGAAACTGAAGCCTTCCGGCAATACCCGGCTCAGCATCAACGTCACCACTATTCAGAACATCCATTGTCTTTACCAACAGGACGACTTCCACCTGCCCTGCCTGAACAGACTTGCTGTCCACGGTCACGACCGGTGTGTCAGTCAGGTGATGATTCCCCGCTGCCGCTGCTTGCTTGGCGAAGGAACGCGCGGCGTCGATGAACTCGGCGTCAGGAACGTCTTCGTTCTCCGCAGCTTTCGGCGCGCACCCAGCCGCAAGGCCAATGGCCGCGACTAGGAGCAGAACCAATCCAGTACGTGTTCTTCTTCTCATGGTGTACCTCCGATGCAGATCTAGTGTCCGGAGTAAGCCTCAGATCAGCTCCGGCAGTGTCCAGCGTATCGATCGCACTATCCCGCCTTCCACCACCGGGACAGGAACAGGATGGCAAAGATGATGAAGAGGAGAGCACCAAGCAGCTTGGCCGCAGGCAGGTGGCGGGTGAACCAGGCCTGCAGGCGTGTAGAGGAAACCCCTGCTGCCGCAAGGATGGTGATGACCAGAAGAGGCAGGATGAACAACAGGTTGTACAGAACAAGCAGGAGGACGGCATGGCTGTGAAGTCCCTCATTGGCAATGATGAGCACGATGGTCGGCAGGTAGGTCTGACCCGTGCAGAGGAACTCCAGAAGAGCAACCGGGAAGGCGACAAGGAAGGCCCACAAGGGCATGAAGCGGCTGCCGGCCACCCTGCGGATCAGCAAACGAATGCCGCTCTTCTCCCGTCCCGGGAGCTGCAAAGACATCTCCCGGGTATGTCCGTGACGCGCAAGAACAGCGTCATGGATAGAGAGAATGGCTAGACCGGCGGACAGGAGGCCAAGGAGCCCATAGAGCCAACGGGTGGCTGCGCTGAACCAGCTGGTTTCAGCAATGGCCCGTTCCAGCCCGATGCCGGCCAGGAAATAGGCGCAGAAGATGCCAGCGGCAAAGGAACAACCCACGAGAAGGATCCGCCTGCGGGAACCACTGCGGAGGATGATGTAGGAGAGAAAGAAGAGCAGGGTAGCAAAGGCACAAGGATTGATGCCATCAATCAGACCGGCACCGAGGACCGTCCCGGCAGAGAGTGGAGCGACAACCTCACGTGTCGTCGTTGTTGTGGTCGTCGTGGCTGCCAGATGTCGCAGAAGAAGGGCACTATCCTGAGCCGTTGCCATCTCGAGGAGATGGGGTAGACGCGTCTCGATGTCGTCTGCGCGGATGAGGGCGGTCCTGCCGATGAAGACGGTCGGGACCGCGTACCAGTCTGCCTCGGGAACATCGTAGAGGAGATCAAGGCTGTGACGAAGAGATGCGACGGTGATATCCTCGAAGCGGTACCGATGGACATCCACAGGGGTGCCGGAGGCAGTCAGCCGGTCAAGATAGGCAGCAACCTCCCGACACTCCCCACAGGAGTCGGAGAGGAAGACGGCGATAGAGATGGGCATGGCAGCCGTTGCCGTAGTGGCGCACAGTGCAACAGACACGACCAAGCAGCTCAGGATGCATGCCGTCGCAGACATGCGCACAACATGCTGAAACCCGCGCTTTGTCATCAGTGCTCGATGATGCTCCTTATGTACTTCGTGAGTGTGCCGTCTGCGCTGGACCCCTGAAGGCTGTAAGGGATCACCGCCTTGACGGTTCGGTCCGGAGCTATGACCATCAGGCTTGTGTAGGAGGACTGTCCGTACGTCAACACAAAGGACCAGCAGGGGTCTGCCGCGATTGCAACCCCAGAGTGCTTGTGTTGAACGTAATCCTCGACCTTGGTGACTTCGCCACGGTTGATGGACGGGAGAAGCCGCAGGTTCTGCGTCGCCGTCTGCACGGATGCCGTGCTGTACAGAACAGCATAGTCGCAGGCGGCGCGCCAGCGTACTTCGTCGTAGACCGATGCCACGAGGACCGGGTCCGCAAAACCGGCCAGCCTGGCAAGGAAATCTGCCTGAAGCTTCATGGCGTCAGCGCTCAGGTAGGTCGAATGAGACACCAGCAAGACTGTGAACCTGTCTGCCGACACGGGAGACACGGATGCCCCGTCACAAATCGCGGGCGCCAGTTTCTCGCCGACTTTCGGTGTCACCTCACTGCCAGGCAGCGCCCCTGACTGAGTGGCGCTGAGCTTGTGCAGCGCTTCGTTGAGTCCTGTCCACACCAGCTGCAGCTTGATGCCCACCGACTTCCACGCGATGGTACCGTCGGCCCGGATGAGAAAGACAGCCGGCGCCCGAGCGTCATGGTCACTGAGCTTTGCGACAGCAGCCCTGTTCTGGTCGACCGCCAGTCGCATATGCGGCCCGGCAACGACTCCCTGTCCGTCGGTCCCGACCATCAGGAGCACGAACTGGATACCCGGGTATTCCTTGCCCAGCCCTTCCGCCACCCCTGCGTACTCCAAACAGGTGGCGCAGCCGGGCGCCACCACGATGCAGCATGTCTGCAGGTCGCGCAGGCGGATGGCCGATCCATCCATTGCGCTCGCCACACTCTCGAGGGGAAACAAATCGCCCGGATTCAGTGCGGCGGCGTATTCCTGTTCCAGTTCTGAGCGGGCTGTGGCAAGCGCGGACCTTGCCGCCACCGACGGACGAAGGACCAGGAGGACAACGGCGGTGGCTGCCACGCATGTGACTCCTGCAATCAGCAGGGTGGCACTGCGTCTATGCAGCCTCATGCAGAACTCCGTCCACCATGTACATTCGCCGGTGCGCGTGTTCCGCCACCTCATCCGAATGCGTGACGACCAACAGGGTCTTGCCCGAACGGTTCAGGTCGTCCAGGACCTGCATGACGGCGGTCACGTTGGCTTCGTCCAGTTCGCCGGTCGGTTCGTCGCACAGGACGATCTCGGGGTCGTTGACGATCGCCCGTGCCACGGCGACCCGCTGCTTCTCACCGCCGGACAGTTCAGAGGGATAATGCTGCATCCGGTCCTTCATGTCGACCTGTTCCAGGACACCTGCGGCCAGGCGTTGCGCTTCTTTCTTCTTCACGCCTCCGATCCGGGGAACGAGCGCCACATTGTCGAGGACCGTCAACTCCGGCAGCAGCTCGAACTCCTGAAACACGAAGCCGATCTTGTGATTGCGGAACCGGGACAGTTCCGCGTCCTTGAACGTGAACGGGTCGATCCCGTCATACAGGACCTCACCCCCAGTCGGCGTGTCCAAAGTGCCAACGATGTTGAGCAGTGTTGTCTTGCCGGATCCCGAGCGCCCCCGGATGGAGACGTAGTCGCCATGCTCAAGCATCAGATCCACGCCCTGCAGTGCCTGGACCTTCACGCGGGTGCCGTCGTACACTTTCTGAACCTTCGACAGCTGAATCATGATCTCCTCCTTGCGTGGACTACAGGTTTCTCAGTTCGCGGGAGGGAACGATAGTCCGCGAACGCCGTGCCTGGTTGCGTGCAGCGATGAAGGACACGAGCAAGGCAAGCAGACAGGTGACGACCAGCCAGGGCAGGGAGGTCGCCGTCAGCGCATACGAGGGCCGTTCGGTGAGCGTCGCCGTCAGCACCATGAGCAGCGTTCCGATGACGACCGACACCCCTGCGACCAGGATGTTGTGAGACAGATGCAGACGCGTCAGTTGCGCCTGGGATGTCCCCAGGGCCTTGCGGACGGCGGTGTCGCGCCGCTTGAGCTCGGCATACAGGTAGAGCTGGTCAGCGAAGACGATGAAGCCTTCCAGGAGCCCGAAGGCGGCGAAGAGCATGAGGAACCCGGCAAGCGCCTGGATCGATGTATCGATGGCTGCAACCAGTGCGCCTCCGTCGAGGAACCCCAGCGACGAGTAGATGACATCCGGAACGGACGAGCGGACGATGTCCTGCACGTCCTGCAGGGTCCCCGGCCGTACGCCCCCGACGAGCAGGGTCGTCCGTGTGCCGCAGCTCTGACACATGCTGGTCCGGGTGTCCAGGGTCGTGAAGAGGGTCCGGTTCATGGTGAGGCTTTCCGTGGCGCCGAACTGGCACATGATCTGGACCACTCCGCTGCTCAGAAAGGCGGACCCGAGAGTGCCCCCGGCCAGGTTGGGGGTCTTGTTCAGCATCTTCCAGACATCAGGACCGGCAAGCGCCTCCAGACCGGCCGTCTCAGCTGATGACCCCATGCTGGTCCCGTGCACGGGCGTGAGCCCGTAGAAGGAAGGCAGAGCAGCGTCCCCGGACAGGACCCTGATCCACTTGTGGGGGTCGCCGTCGGCGCTGGTCCAGGAGATCTCGGCATTCTTGAGCACGGCCACCGGGTGCCCGGCCTGCCTCAGGCGGTCCTTGATGAGCTGCAGCTGCTCTGCTGTCGGCGGGGTGCTGGGCGACGTACTGATGCGGGCAACATTGCGCCCGAGGAGAAGAGCGAACTCACGGTCGCGCTTCAACCCGAAGGACAGCTCGGACAGGGGGAGCAAGGCAAACAGCAGACACAGAGCGACGGCAAGGGATCCCCAGAGATCCAGCTTCAGGGCATCGAAGCGCGAGCGCACTCCTCCACGGAACCGGATGCCGGCGCCAGGATTGATGCGAGAGATACCACGTGCCGGGATGAGAGAGGAGAGGACGGCGATGGCGAGGAGGAGGATGAGAGATGCCAGGAAGGCGAGCGGGGAAAAATGCAGGGGGACGTCCAGGTAGGCAGCACCCGTGCTGGCAACCAGTGCAGAGCGACTCTGGTTGATGACGTCGATGGCACTGCTTTGCAGCAGCGTCTGCAGCAACCGCGTCCAGGGACGTGCCAGGGAGAGGAGGACAAGGCTGGCAACTCCCCAAGAAGCTGCGGCCATCAGGCACGCCTCTGCCATGAACCCCAGGGTGACCGAACGGCGGGACATGCCCAGCGCCCGCCGGACAGCGATCGCCCGCACCCGGGTAGCAAACTCGGTGTACAGGGAAACGGCGACGGCCAGGAGACAGCCGACGAGGGTGAGGAGGGCATAATTGGTCAGCAGGGTGAGTGTCCTGGTCCGCACCGCAATGCCGACCACGCTGGGGACCATACTGTTACGTGATGTAGCGGTCACGATGGTGTCCGCGTTCTCTTTGGAGCGGAACATCCGCTGGACCGCCTTGGCAATTCCAGGACCAGTACCGGGCTCAGCCAGGATCTCAACCATCGGCGTGTCCTTCTCTTGTCCGACAGGAACCGAAGGCGAATACTGGAAAACAGTCGAGTTCGGGTCGCTGTACGGGTAGACGAACCCACTCGAGGAAGCCAGCCCTTCCTCCTTGCGAGCCAGGACACCGATGACGTGCAGGTCCTGGATCCCGTCGGAAAACGTCTGGCCCACAGGGTCCCCGCCGGGGAACAGGAGGTCGGCGAGCGTGCTGCCGATGATGACGTCACCCGGACCGTCGCCGGGGGCGAAGTCACGTCCCTGCTCAATGGTGAAGTTCCAGAGGGACAGCTGACCGGGGGACATGCGCAGGCTCATGACCAGTCTCTGCCTTCCGCCAATCAGAAGCGTCCTGATTGAATTCCCATCGAACGTCTTGAGCCACAGGTCGCGCACGCCGGGGATGCGCCGCATGGCAGCGAAGTCCGTCGGGGAGAACACAGAGGTCGCTCCGACTGCACGGTTTGATCCATCGCTTGGGACACTGGTGGTATAGGGGAATTCTCCTGCCTGGAGGAATCCCTTCATCATGATGTCCATCATCGTGTCCGTTGACATGATTCCGCCGCCGTACACCAGGCCCAACCCGACCGACCGGTACATGGCAAGACTCGATTTCTGTTGTGACTCTGCGATCACCCGACTTGCACACTGGACGTCCACGACGTCACAGCCCATCTTGCGCAGCTCCTCCTGCCTGCTGCTCCGCTGGGCCTCGCGCAGTGCGAGGCCCATGGCAACAACTGAGGTGGCGATGATGCTGGTGAGCAGAAGAACAACGAACACGACGATCATGCGTCGCGAGATCCTGTGGTTCATGACATCACGCCTCCTTGTTGTCGTATTCAGCTACTTGAAGCAGTTGGTTGAACAGGGGTTGGAGCAGTTCTCGACGCAGTACCAAGTCATCTGGTAGGGGTCGAAGACCGACGTACCAAAGTGCTGTTCACATCCCGGCTGATGATTGACAATACAGGCCTCCTCCCACGAACAGTCGTAGGTGCAGGCGGTTGCTCCTCCAATTCCACAGATCCCGATTGCGACCATCATCAGGATAATGAGACCCAGTGTCCGAAAGAGCAGGGTCCTTCGTTTCATGCATGCCTCCTTACCCGATTCAGCCGCGCAGCTGTACAAGCACCATACAACGCGAACGTTAAAAGAACGTTAAAAGTCTTTCGGCAAGACAACTCCATGAATCGAAAGTGTGGTATGCTCAGAAAGAACCTGCATCATCCAGGAGGGAAAGGGTGAGAGTACTGGTCGTAGAAGACGAGCCAACGATGGCTTCGGCATTGGCTGATGCGTTGACGCATGAGAGGCTGACGGTCGACACGGCATGTGATGGTCGTGATGCGCTGGGGAAGGTCCACGTCGAACTGGCGTACGACCTGATCCTCCTGGACCTCATGATGCCCCACATGGATGGAATGACGTTTCTGCACACAATACGGGCCGAAGGGCATACGATGCCCGTGCTTGTGCTGACAGCCCGGACCCTGACGGCGGACAAGGTGATCGGGCTCGATGCCGGTGCCGACGATTACCTTACCAAGCCGTTCGATCTGCAGGAACTGCTGGCGCGTGTGCGAGCGCTGTTGCGACGACGTGATGCTGCAAAGACGACCGTCCTGACTGCAGGACCGGTGGTGCTCGACGTAGCGTCGCACATGTGTACGGTGGCAGGCCTGCCTGTGTCGCTGAGCCCGAAGGAAGAGCAGCTGCTCGACTACCTCTTGCGAAACCAGGGGCGCATCGTTCCCCGGGAAGAACTCGAAGACCACCTGTGGGGAGAACGGTCATCTCTGTGGTCCGATACGCTGCGGACCCACGTGCGGTACCTGCGCGCCAAAGTGGACACTGACCCCCGGTCCCCACTCATCGTCACCGAACGGGGGTGTGGTTATGGCATCCTGCGGTCAGAGAAGGAATCCCGCAATAGGTGAATGCCGCTCATCTCCTTTCAGGGAACGCCACACACGTACATGGTGCTGTTCATAGCACAGTACAGGGTTTTGAGGCCTGCCCCGACAGCGAGCATCTGCCCGCCGAGGGATGACAGCCCGAGGTTCATCCGCAACCATCGTGTCCCGCCGGGGAGCAAGACGAAGACGCCACCACTGGATGTGGCGGCATACAGACGTTTCGACCCGTCCATTGCCAGTGCCTGTATCGACCCGTAGTAGACGCCGATCCTTGACAGCCCCTTGTTTATTGGCGTCCACGCTTGACCTGGTGCACCAGTCCAGATGCCTCGCGCCATGGAACCAAGGTACACCTGTGTTGTGGAGGTGAAGATCATGCTGGTAAGCCAGCTGAGGTCAGGAGTGCTGCCCAGCATGGGCCGGTCCATCAGCTGCACGTCCTTCCACAACAACCCGCCATTGATGGACTCATGCAGGCCGCGGCCAGGCAGAATGGCAAGGACGTGCTGGTCATTGGCGGGGTCGACCGCCAGTGCGCTGACTTCGACATAGGTCACCTGCTGCGGGGCGGAGCCTTTGGGTTTCAGTCCGAGGCTCCGGTCGACTGCCACCCCCTTGGCAAGATCGACCTGCCAGACACCCAGTGAGGTTCCGGCGAGCAGTGTGCCAGGCATCGATGCGATCGGAACCAGTGCCAGCACGTCATCGCTGAGCTCGCCGGCTGCGACACGATTCCACCGCCTGCCATCCATTGACATCCACAGCCCCGCACCCCGCGTGCCTGTCAGTATCGGTGTCCCCACGCGGATCACGGCGATGTCCTGCGAGTCCAGTCCGGTTGCCGTGCGCTGCCATGTACCACCCCCATCGTGCGACACATACATGCCGCCGGTTGTGCCTGCGTATACGCGCGAGCGGTCTATGGGGTCTGGCGCCACACAGGTGATCGCAGCTTCCTGGATCCCGATGCTGGCATCGGTCCAGTGCCCGGTGGCTGCTTCAGCGCTGAACACCCCACCGGATGTGGCAGCTATGAGAGTCCTGTTTGTCAAACGGCAGAGCGCATGCACGGCAAACCCGTGCATTGCGGGCGGCATAGCCGTCCACCCCTTGGATGAGTCCGTCGCCGCAAAGACGGTGCCCGTGGATGTCGCGACGACCACGTGCCACGACGGCTGAGGAACAATGGTGATGGCAGAGACGGTACCGATCTCCGAAGGCAGCTCTGCTGAAGCAGACCAGTTCTGTCCCGCGTCCGTGCTGACATAGACATCCTCGTTGTGGAGAACGGCGACAAGGGTATTCGGCCGCGATGCGTCCCAATCGAGAGCCGTCACTGACGAATCCTTCGGCAGGCCATTGCTGATGCTGCTCCACGCGAGATCCGCCGCATGTGCGACAAATACACCCTGTTCGTATGTGCCCGCAAACAGCCGATCATCGCCGGGCGGCGTCGCCAGCAGGCAGCTGACACCAAGTGTTGGAAGACCTGTGTCCGCTTGCTGCCAGTGTCTGCCGATGTCGCTCGAGGTGTAGATGCCGTGGCTGGCGGTTGCTGCGTACATGATGACCCCATCCCCCGACTGCACCAGAGCTGTGATCGCGTCATTGCCAAGGCCGCGGATAGACTGCCGCCATGAATGGCCGTCGTCATAGCTCGCTTGCAGACCTTCGTGGTCGACGGCCCGAACGATCACTATCATAGGGGATGAAGTCACCATGAGGCGCGTCACGCTGTTCCCCGATTCGGTCCTGCACAGGAACTTCCACGTTATGCCGGCATCCAGGGAACGGTAGATGGCCCCGCTCGCTGTACCAGCATACAGAAGTCCATCCGCCGATGACGCGAGCGTAGCAATGTCGCCCCCCCAGATGGGTCCCAGAGGCGTCCACTGCACTCCAGCAGGCACACCAGGGTCGTTAGCCAGCGCCCGCTTTTGCAGACGAGGAATGGCAACCTTGATGAACAGCACGACCGCCGCTATGAGCAACCACCCGATAATGACATCTGCCCACAACTTCCACTTGCTCATGGTCTCCTCCCCTTGCGGTACCAACCCTTCCAAGCGCAGTATGAGTCTGTAGTGTTAAGGGAACGTTAAAGTGGGCCATCTCTGGACACGACACGTCAACGGGGTTAACGTTGTCTTAACGGAAACCTGCTATGGTAGGAGGTAGGCGGCCGTGACAGAAGGTGGGCCATTCAAGAACGGCGTCCGGCAGCCTGCAGGACAAGGAGGATGGATGGGATGAAGAGAACACGACACACCCTGTTGCTTGGCACAGCCGGACTGCTGTTGGTTGCTTCAATCGTCTGTGGCAGTCTGATGCGCCGGGCAACAGATGGAGCCGCCGACCCTGATACCCAGGAGATCACGGTGGCGGAGGTCTCTTCGACCGTCTCCGGACGTATCGCCGCTCTGGGAAACAACGTGACTGAGGCATCTGTCCGCAGCGCTATTACAGACCAGCTGTCCAGTCTGGGCGCACGCGGGTTCATCCGTGTCCACATCGCGAGCCGGAAGGTCGACGTCCTGGCAGGAACCGACTACAACCTCGATCAGGTCCTGGGGAGCATGGCCAGCGAGAGTTTCTGGCAGTACCGCATGTCGCTGGCACCGGCGGATGCGCCGGATCAGCTTCAACCGCTCTACGTCACATATGCAAATTCCGGCATGGGCGCTGTCTTGGGAGAACTGCTCATCGGCAGCGCCGGCCCGACAGCCGCCCAGACCAGGGCAATGCAGTCGCTGATGGCCGCCATGTGGACGTGTGTCTGCCTCGCAGTCATCTGCTTCATCGTGGCTCTGCTCCCATCGAGCAGTCGCGTCCGGCGCGTGGGTTCGTCCTGGACACCTGTGCGCCGTGGTCTGACGCTGGTGCTCATCGGTGCCATCGTTGCCGTCCCGGTGGCATGGATACTCCTGGGCCAGGCACGTACCGCTGCGAGGGCTCAATTCGCACGTGGAACGGACTTCGTTGCGGCGACGTCGGCGTCCTCGCTGGCCAGCACAGCAGGTGCCGGGACATCGGCAGCCTGGCTGCATGCGTTTCACTCGATGGAATACATCGACTCTTCCTTCCGCATACTCGTGGACGGGAAACTGCGTGACTCCAGTGGAACGGACTACGGCCCGGGCTCGTACGTCAAGTTGGGAGACGCAGGGGAATGGCGGACCCTGTCCCCCGTCACCGGGGACACTGCCGTACGCTCCGTCTATGTGACCGCCGCCACGGCGGGCAAGATCCGTGTCGAGATGGCTGTCCGCGAGCCACAATACTGGCAGGTCATCCGCGTGCGCACGATCATCCTGTGGGTCACCCTTGCCGCACTGGCTGCTTTGTTTGCCCTGGGGTATTTCGCAGGACATCGTGCAGAACCCACGGTTCCCTCGTCAGAACAGGTTCTCCAGCACGCTGTCGCACGCCAGACGGTCCTCACCGTTCTCGTCGTCTGTCTTGCCCTCGTGCCCGCTGCCGGGTGGTTCCTTGAGTCTTATCAGGCGGCTTCACTGGGACGCCTGGACGAGACGCTGCAGCGTGATGCCGCAGGACTGCAGACGACCTTTGCCAGCATGGAGCCTGAAACAGTCGCGGCAAAAGCAGTCCAGATTGCCGATCAGCTGGACACAGCGCAGACAGGGCTGGCATTCTCACTGAAGTACACGATGGCCGCGGACGGAACGGTCGACATCAGGATGAACCCCCAGTACAGTGCGCTCAGCGTCGTCATCGGCTACAATCGCCCTCACTATCTGGTCGTGGCCAATCGAACCGACCCGTCCGTGCCACCCGGGAAGAACATGTTTGTCCGTGCCATGACGTTCAGCAACCGCCTGAAGGATGGCACCGTGTATACAGCGTTGCTGGGAACGACGATGCGCCCCGTGCAGCAGGACATGCGGGATCTGTGGAAGGCGGCCGCATGGGCTGGACCGGTCGCCTTCCTGTTCCTTGTCCTGGCCGGTCTGGTCGCCGCACGCCTTGCCCTTCGGCCGGTCACCGCATCCATGCGCCGCCTGGAGCAGTTCACCGGTGACGCCGGGCACGAACTGCGCACGCCTCTGAGCTCGATCGCCCTCAACGCACAGGTCGCGCTCAACCAGGATGCGCAGCCTGAGGAATTCCGCCGCCACCTCACTGCGATCGCGTCACAGGCGGAGCGCTCAACCCGCCTCTCCGAGTCCTTG
>Ga0209098_1003923_pt1 | contig 11885 bp, 12 predicted proteins | sample AD_JPNHW1_MetaG_FD_184429 | JGI IMG/M metagenome (GOLD analysis project Ga0209098, IMG submission 184429) | Active sludge microbial communities of municipal wastewater-treating anaerobic digesters from Japan - AD_JPNHW1_MetaG (SPAdes) (version 2) | ecosystem: Engineered > Bioreactor > Anaerobic... | reverse complement strand
GTAATGCCCGAAACAGTCGCTCCAAAAATCCCTGATTGCGTAAAATTCCAGGCAAAGTGAATGGCAATGGGGAACCACAAATTTCGTGTGTACATATAAGCTGCTGCCAGTAATAACCCGGCTTCCATGGCAATGGCCAATGCCGCAATCAACGAACTGTTGGGATTGGCAAGGTGCATGGCCCCAAATATCAGGGCCGAGATGATCAGGGCGATGATACTCCCCAGCTTTTCTTCCATGATGCGGAAAAGAATTCCTCGCAGTAAAATCTCTTCAAAGATGGCCGAGGTGAGAGCCAGGGTAAATCCAGGTACGATAAACAAAAACGGGTTTGCCGAAACAACCGTAAAGCTGCCATTCAGAAGGAGAATCAAAATAGTGGTCGACAGCAGAAGGCTCCCCAACAGAAGGCCCATGCCAATGGGTTTGCCAATTCCGTGGATCGATAATTCAGTGACCGTTCTTTTTTCATACGCTTTGAAAAGAATACGATAGACCACAATGACCAGTGCCACTGCGATGATCCCGATTAGGAGGTCGCTCGCTTCTTTTGACAGGGATACGGATTGGAGCAACCCGAAAAGAAGACGTTGTGAAACCGTGTATATGAAAACTACGACAGCAATTCCAACAACAATTCGGGTAAGGGGGAATTGTGCGATTTTCAGACCCAGACTTTTCTTTTCCATGCCATTTTTTTTAACATTCCGAACGAAAAAGGTATCACCGTTGGTATTTGCATTCATTCCAATGATCTTTTGTCCATATTTGCCCGATCATTGTGGTGTGTGAAAGCAGGCCACCGCTTTAACCTTTTTCAAAGATAGAAAAAAAATAACATTTTGTTTTGTACCTAAAAAGTTTGTACCCGGTTTGATGAGGTTGGCTTTGCAGCTGCTGCACTTCTCAACGGATGGCCGACAACCGGGGCCTGATCTCTTTCAGGGAACAGGGAGTGCCATGCCCCTGGTACAGAATGCAACGATCGTCTAAAATAAGGATCTTTTCTTTGATCGATTTTACGAGGTCATTGTAATTGCCTGTGTCGATATCGGCATTGCCCATGTTGTTGTCATAGACGGTATCTCCGGTAAAAAGATCGTGTCCATTCACCAGAAGGCAGATGGAGCCTTTGGAATGTCCCGGCGTAGCGATGATCTCTATTTTTAGATTCTGAACCGTAAATACTTCTCCATCATATACCAGCGAATCGTATTTCAGATGGATAAATTGATCGATCAGCGGTAGTTGCTCTTTGGTTAAGGTGCCGTTCTGCAGCCATTCATGAATCCGTTCCGGCGTATAGTATGCCCGATGATTTTCGTCGTCGGCATGGAGTACCGTCATTGCCCCGGTTAACGATTTTGCTTCGGAGGCGAAAAGCACATGATCGATGTGGCTGTGGGTGCAGAAAATGTAGTCGATCCGGATTCCGTTTTCCTCGATATAGGGCAGGATGCCGGTATCGCAGGATCCCGGATCGATGATGATTCCTTCTCCATTTTGGGAAACCACATAACAATTGGAGTTGTAAATTCCGGTGAAGCTTTTTATCCGGATTGTATCGCTGGCGAAAGCATCGCAGTAGGATAACCATAACAGTGTGCCCAGACAGAAAAAGAGAGTTTGTGTTTTCATGCTTACGATTTTGTTGAATGACGAATGAGCGGATAAAATGTGTCAGGTTCGATGGCACAGCGATTTTTTCTCGCTGCTGTAATCACGAATTGCAAATCGCACTCTACAAGTCTATTGCAATTGTTATCTGGCTGTCCTGATCTGGAATCCCAACTCTCATTAACTTAAGATTTCAGTGTGTATGCTAACAGATTACATCAGGTTTACAACCATCACCTGGTATACCTTCCAGGTTGCAATTAAAATTAAAGAGTATCATTTATTCTAAATCATTGTTGTCCGGTAAAATTCGTGAAGATTCCTCACTACGTTCGGAATGATAGTTAGTTACACAATTTGATGTTCTGAGGCTGTCAAAAAGTAGCATCAACTTACAGAAAACTTACGATTTGATAGTTCATTGGGCTGAAAGCTCAATTTATTTTAGCCCAAGGCAGCGCCTTGGGGCTGTTAAACAAATTTTAATAGTGCGCCCAGAAAGGGCAAATTATTGATTAAGTTGGGCTTTCAGCCCGCCATTTGCTTTTTTATATCAATCTTAAGGCGTTGCCTTGGGCTGAATTAATCTAGCCCTTCGGGCTATTTCTTTCAATTTGAAAGTTCGGGAAAACTACAAAATACTTTTTGGATAGCCTCAGAAGAAACAAACATTTGTCATTCAGGGTGTTGTGTAGAGAAGCGAAGAATCTATAATTTAATTATCCATTTTAACCGGACAACAATGATTCTTAATGTTTTTAAGAACATTATCTTTATTCCTTGAAAAGAGGAATGGAGCACACTCTCCGCCGGAGATAACCAGTGAAAAGAAGAAGTTAACCCTTAAAATATGGATGGATGAAAGAAAAGATTAAAGAGTTATTCCTCCAATTATCGCGTACGGAGCAGCTGGAGCTTCTTCGTGAACTGAACAGCAGTATTGCCTGCGAAAATCCGGTTGTGCAGGTAAATGAATTTAGTCAGGAGATGTACGGGCAGAATATAAAGTTTGAAATAACCAATGTTGGCGATCAGCTAACTCCCAACATAAAGGCCGTGCTGTCGACTCCCTGGGGACTATTTGAGGCTTATGGCACCAATCAGCGGGTTGCCAAATCGAAGGCTGCTGAGGTTGCTCTGGAAGCAGCTACCGGTATTTCGGAAAATACATTTTTTAAAGAGTAGTTATCGGGATTGGACTTCACCCGACGGTTTCATCTGGATCCTTTTCATGCAGTTAATTCGTTATGATGCTGTATCTTTTAGTGATGATCAATTCAATTAAAACGAAAAATTTATTTTGAACCTCCCTGAATCATAATTGTTATAAATAATGGATGATTGTTTTAACCATCGTATGAAATAGTAACAAATGAAATTTTAAAATTTTGACCGATGAGCTTTCCGTCCTATGTTAAATACACTGACAGTGAACCCGCCAATACCTTTTGTGAGCGGTATGCTGCCAATTTACGGGATGCATTGAGTGAGCACCCCGAAGATGAGCTTGAAATTAAGCAGCAAATACTTATCCTTTCGCAATCATTTAAAAAAGATGATGAGATCATTGACCTTGCATTTGAGTTGCTGGCGAAGGATACCGAAGGTATTTATGCGAATGACTGTTATCTTATTCTGGCGCGTGTTTACACCGATAAAAAAGAGATTGCCAAAGCGATTGAATACTATCGCAAAACAATTGAGGTTGATCCTTCTTATGAAGAGGCCATTATGGAATTGGCAACCTTGTACGAAAATCAATTGAACTATGATGCGGCATTGGAAGTTTATGATTTATTGGATGAAGAACACTTTAATGATATGCAAATATCCAAATATCGCAACAAGGGTTTTTGTTATTTTAAAAAGAGGGATTTTGAGCAAGCACTGGAGTGTTTTCAAACGGCGCTTAAACTAAAGGGTGACGTTATAGATGAAGATCTGGCGAACAATATAGGTGGTTGCTTTTTTAATATGAATAATTTTTCGGAAGCGTTTGGCTATTTTCGAAAGTCGTTGGAAATAAATCCGCAGTCGGCGATTGCTCATTATGGACTGGGGCTTTGTTATCAGCATACCGATGATAGTTATCGGGCAATGCATCATTATTTTGAGGCAATTAAAATAAAACCCGATTATATCGAAGCGTATAACAACATCGCTGCGGTTACAATTAATCAGGAAGGCGATTACAAAGCGGGGACTGAAATGTTAAAAAAGGCGATTGATAATAGCCCCGATAAAGATTCGCTGACAATTATTTACATAAATCTCGCCCGGGTATATAATCAATTGAAGGAATTCGCCCTGGCCGATTATTATACGGCTGAATACATGAAGAATCTGGGTTTCGGCGATTTTCTTGCTGAAGATGAGGAAGATGAAGATGATGATTGACCCCCTCTTGCTGCTGCACGAAACAACATTTGGCAAAGCGAATTGAAAATCAGACGAAAATGAAGAACCCGAAGGGTTAAATATTCATCACCCCCAAAGCATTTGGGGTAGGAACAACATAATTCAAGGAACCATTACCCTTTCGGGGTAAAATGTGAATAACACTCGTTCGCGATAGTCATCGGAATTAACCGGGTGATTGAATGCCTCCAATAAAAGCCGTCCGCGGGGGAATGAACATCAATGAACCAATCTTCTTTCGGATGGAATGGCCCCCCCTAACTCCCTAAAGTGAAGAACTGAAAACTGAAAGGCTGAGGGACTGAATGAGAGAATGATTGAATAATTGAAACAAAGGAACCAACGTGACCATCCGGACCAAACCGCATAGCGGGGGCTATTATGGTAGAAATAATGAGACAGGCTAACCCGTCCGCGGTAGAATGCCCGCTCAACGTCCCCCTCTTCCTTCGGACGGAAAGGCGCAACTCTCTGAACAATGATGTTTAATTCCTGTCAATAATAGTAGATAAGGCTCGTGGTGACTCCATCGGCCAGAATCTTCACCGGAAGAGTGTCTTTGTTTAATACGTAATCGTAATTCAAGGTGTCCCGTTCAAAAATAACCCTACTGATTAGGTTTTGATTGATTTTCCCAGTCAACCCCAGAAAGTAGGGACCAACCAGCAGTTGCATCTGTTCCAGAAGGGTGTAGTTGGTTTTGTTGGGGATATCCGAATATTCAATCCGTATGGTATAGCCCCAGTCGTCAAAGATTTTCACCATATTGCCTTTTTCGTAACTGAATTCAAACTTTCTGGGCGAAGTCTCCCGGTCGTGTCCGTTTACTTCAATCAGTTGCCCATCCTGGTTGTACTTCAGTTCAAATGAGTTTTCAAAAAGGAGAAATTGGGTCAACATGCCATCGGAATTCATTTTCAGGTCATCTGTACGATTCTCTCCGCTAAAGTTCGATGTGATGGTCGAATGGGTGTAATCGAACTGGATGGATAAATAATCGGAATTATTCATTCGATGAACAACTATTTGGGATGGTTGGTAATCCGAATTGTAAAAGTATTGGATGGTATCATACGGAACTTCGGCCTCATCGGTACGAATGATCTCTTTCACCCGTACCCGGTCGCGGTTGATGGTTGAAATAGAATCTTCCTCCTTATTGCACGATAAAATTGCGATCAGCCCAACCATTAGCATAAAGATAGCCTGGTTGAGGGTCCGAACCGGGAGTTTGTTTTGTTGTGCATCCATGGTTTTTCATTTATATTCTAAATGTACAAAATAATTCGGAATGATCGGGTTATGTGAAAGAGAAATAAAGGAAAAAGGAACCAACGCAACCATCCGCGCCAATTACCCCAGAAGGGTAAAATATGTGTAACGCCCGTTCGCGATGGCCATCGGAATTAACCCGGCGAATAATGAAAGCACCGACCAAACCCGACCGCGATAGAATATCAGCCAAAGAATGTATATTGTTTCGGACGGGAAGGGGAGAATGTTTGCATCTTATGTAATCACAACAGAGAGCACAGAGATCACAGAGTGGGAATGGCGATTTGTAATCGCCAAAATGAAAACAAATGGTGATTAAAATTGAAAATCGATGGAGTTTAATTGCTACTCCTTTACTTCTTCTGGATAAACTGGAATCAGTGAAACACGTTCTTCTTACTATGACCGAATGATTAAAGAAAAAACAGGTTCGGAAGGGGAGTAATATGTTTTGAAAAGAAATGAAACACAAAGAGAAGAAACAAAGAAATGCTTAAAAAATGAATAAACAGAAAAATTGGAGAACTGATGTGTTGAAAAATTCTCTATAGAAACCATAAACCATAAATAACAAATTTATTCGTACCTTTCGTTCAATATAAAAGATTCGATGCGTATGAAATCAACAATCGGGGAGAAGCGGCTTAAAATACGGAGGGCGATCTTTGGAACCTTGAGCTTTTCGGCTGCTTTATTTGTCTTTCAGGCATGTTATGGAACGCTGGAAGATGCCGGAATAGATGTCTCTATCCGGGGATTGGTGACGTCAAAAACAACCAGTCTGCCCATTCCGGGTGTTAAAGTTTCTATTGAAGATCAACCGCAATACGAAATTACCGATGAGGAAGGGAAATTTCATATTTATACATCCAATGATTCGATTTGCAACTTGCGGTTTAAAGATATTGATTCTACCCAAAATGGTAAATTCCTCCCCAAAGATACCGTTTTGAAAATTGTCAATCATGATGTCGATTTGACCATAAGCCTGGATGTTCAATAAGGTTCCTCAATATTTTCACAATCGGTTTAGGGAAAATGAAGCCCAATTGCACGAATTGAGCTATTTGTTTTGGGAATGTACGCAACGTTGTAACCTGAAATGCTTGCATTGTGGTTCCGATTGTTCCTCCGGTTTCCAAACAGAGGATATGCCGTTTGACGATTTTCTTCAGGCCATCATCCCGTTGCAAAAACGATTTAAGCCCAATTCCATAACGGTGGTGATGACCGGAGGGGAACCGTTGTTACGGAATGATCTGCCTCAATGCGGCAGGACCTTGCGCGAACATGGATTTCGCTGGGGAATCGTTACCAACGGTTATGCCTATCATCACGATATCCACGCACGGTTACTTTCCGCAGGAATGGGGGCCATTACGTTAAGCCTCGATGGATTTGAAGAGACTCATAATTGGTTGCGCTCCAATCACCATAGTTTTCAGAATGCCTTGCAGACACTCGATTTGATTGTATCTTCCCCAAGGCTCTGTTCCGATGTGGTAACGTGTGTTCATTCTAAAAACATCTCCGAATTGCCCCGGTTCCGCGATTTTTTGATTTCCCGGAAGGTGAAGTCGTGGCGATTGTTTACCATTGCGCCAATCGGCAGGGCGGCCAATAACGAACCGTTGCAATTATCCGATCAGCAGTTAAGGCAATTGATGGATTTTATTGCTCAGTCTCGTCTCAAAGCCCCGATTGATATCAAATTTAGCTGTGAGGCGTATGTGAGAGAATATGAGAAGCGGGTACGCGATTCCTATTTCTTTTGCCGGGCAGGTATCAACATTGCTTCGGTTTTAATTGATGGCTCTGTTTCGGCTTGTCCCAACATTAACCGCTGTTTTGTTCAGGGGAATATTTACCGTGATCAATTTCTGGACGTTTGGGAAAACCGTTTTGAGGTGATGCGAAACCGCAACTGGACCAGGACTGGTATTTGTTTAAAGTGCAGCGATTATAAAAATTGCAATGGGGGAGCCATGCACCTGTGGAATGAGAAACAGGATGGCATTATGAATTGTATTTGCAACAGGATCCGTAGACCGAATAACACAAAGGAACTGAAAGACTGAAAGACTGAAGGACTGAATGAAAGGAAAAAGAAAAAGGGAAAAAGGGAAACGGGAAAAAAGGAACCAACGCGACCATCCGGGGGCAAACCGCATGGCGAGGAGGATTATGGTAGAAATAATGAGACAGGCTAATCCGTCCGCGCTTAAATGTTCGCCAATGAATGAATCTCTCTTCGGACGGAATGGCGCAACTGTTTGAACTATGATTTGTGTGATTAAATGATTTCCCTGATTTGTTTGAATAGGATTTCTACAAACATACGACCTCGCTGAGGTCCCGTAAATCATCAATGGATGGACCGTTGAGACGTGGCATGCCGCGTCTCTACATAACACCGCATTATTTCAATATTTCATATCCCAATTTTTCCTGTCGTATTCCCTGTTTTTACGGCCGGTTTTTGATTCTCTCTGTTTTGATGGGTGAATAATCTTTTTTAATTTTTCATTTACAACAATCTCCTCAAAATAGCATTTGATGCCGGTTGCCGTAATCAGGTTTTCACTGTTTTGGATATGAAAATGCAGGTGCGCTTCCGATGAATTCCCCGAATTGCCGCAGAGCTCCAGCAGATCCCCCTGATTCACTTTTTGCCCTCGTTTTACCACGATTGAATTTTGTTTGAAATGGCCAAAGAACAGGTATTCATTACGGTTTGTTTTGAGAATGACACTGTTTCCGGGAGCATACATGGGGTTAAATTCGCTTGGAATATGGTATCCCCTCCGACCAAACCATATTGACAGTTGTATCCTGATGGCATAGCTTTGCAGGAAAACAAAATATGCAAGACGGATCAAAAGCCCAATTGATGTTTGAACTGGTAGAACAGTGGCAACAAAGCGGGAAAAGTCAAAGACAATTCAGCGGGGAGAACCATATCACACGGAGCAAATTTTTATACTGGATACAGAAGTACCGGCAGGCCAGTACCTCACACCAAGGTTTTGCATCGTTGTCCATAAGTTCATAAGAGCCGCCAATACCATCAATGCCAAAAATAGAGATTGAACTGTCTACTGGCATTGTAGTAAGGTTTTTTTAAATTTTCTGCGATGTTGTTTGGTATTTCTGGCAACTCCAGGTTGTTCCTATATTGCCAGCCAGCCGATATGCGCAAAGGCTTCGATGGGCTAAGCGGGCTGGTGGTCAACAAGCTTGGGCAAAACCCACTTTCGGGGGACATCTTCATTTTTATTAACCGCAACAGGACACATATTAAAATGTTGGTTTGGGACCAGACGGGCTATGCCATTTGGCACAAGCGGCTTGAACAGGGGACATTTGAAATGCCCAGGGTTGAAAAAACACAGGATTCCATCGAAATCACACGCCAGAAACTAATCATCGAACCCAAAGAGAGCACTGAAGGCCTTAAATGTATCGGGCAAGAGATCACCAGTGAACTGGACTATGTCCCTGCAAAACTCTTTGTACGTAAATACTCCGTAATAAATATGCGATGGGCAACGGCGAGGGCATCCTTATCGGGGAACTTTCGGTACGCCCTATTGAGAAAGGCATTGCCGGGGCAGGGCTCTTATCCAGCATCCTGGTCGAAAAGTTTGTTGACCATTTGCCCCTTTACCGACAGGTCGAACGGTTTAAACGGGAAGGGGCCAGGATCCCAGCCACAACCATTGACAGCTGGATAACCCAGGTTGCCGGCCTTGTCGAACCTCTTTACGGACAATTAAAGGAACTGGTACTGGCGCAAGGATACCTCCAGGTTGATGAAACCCCGATCAAAGTATTGGACCAAAAGATCAAAAACGGTAAAACCCATCAGGGTTATCACTGGGTCTACAATGCGCCACTTCAAAATGCCCTGTTTTATGATTACCGTGATTACCGTGAAGACCGTGGCCGCGAGGGGCCGATGAAACTACTAGAAAACTTTACCGGCTACCTCCAAACCGACGGGTACACCGTTTATGAATGGTTTGCTAAACTGCCCGGTATTACCCATGTTGCCTGCATGGCCCATGCACGGCGGAAATTTGAACAGGCATTGGATTATGATGCAGAAAAGGCCGGGTGGGTAATGAAAAAAATTCAGGAACTTTAAGCTGTCGGGCGTGAAGCCCGGGATGCAGGACTGTCTCCTTCACAAAGGGAAGAACTCCGGCTTGACAAATCATTGCCCATTATGAACGAACTGGGCAAACAGATAGCAGAGATGAACAAAACAGCTATCCCCAGGAGTCCGATGGGGATTGCATTAAATTATGTAATACAGCGGTGGGATAACCTGCTCAACTATCTTTATGATGGCTCCCTTGAAATCGATAACAACTGGGTCGAGAATGCTATCCGGTCCAATGCGCTCGGAAGAAAGAATTACCTCTTTGCCGGGTCGCATGAAGGTGCTAAACGGGCGGCTATGTTTTATTCTTTCTTCGGGACCAGCAAAAAGAACAATGTGAAACCTTACCAATGGTTCAAGAAAGTCCTTGAAATAATCCCAACCTATCCTGCCAATGAACTGGCCGACCTGCTACCCCAAAACCTTAACCTCGACTAGAGTGTAGTTGGTCGAATGGATACGATTTGCCCGTGTCCCGGTTTTAGCATGGAATGGATTGATTGGGATCGGTGGCTCATTTTAGAATGGTTAACCTTTAGTAGGTTTTACCCGATCACAAAAAAACCTCTTCCGGCAGTTGCTTGAAGAGGTTTTTTTAAGGTGAGAATCAAATTTTACTCCTTTTATATCTTGTTAAAGATTTCTGTTGTGTTTAATGTTATCCCTGACAACCCGGTCTCTTTTCAATTTAACCAAAATGGATATCTGGTTTCCTCCCAGAGAAGCTGCATCCCTTACCAGATCGTTGCCAATATAAAAACTATGGGCATACGTAATCGTATAGTTTTTGAAATCAAAGGCAACATAGGGTTGGAAAAGGGTCATGGGATCATATTCCCTGCGGTGATTGATATTCAAACCTAATTGGCCCGTAAAAACAATTTCTTTTCGAATTCCGGCAATGGGCTTTTTAAAGGTATTGTCCAGCATCAGGTCCAGATTATATTCGGTATAGTTTCTCCGGGGGGCATAAAATATGGCCAGGCTGGGAATAAACTTAGAGTCGAGATTATCCGATTTGTATACATCGATGCATTTTACTTTCCCGTTGATCATCAATTTGGGAGAGTAGAGATAATCCTTTGTAGAGACACTTTCATAGCGAATAGTGTCATTTACCACTACTTGCTTCAGAATATTGTCCGATTCCAGCTTGTTTTTGGTTTGAAAGAAATTCAGTGCAGAAAAGCCAATGTCGCAATGAACGGTTTGTAACAGTGCGGCCACATCGCTGCTGAAAATCCAGGTGGAGTATTCGGGTAAGTTGTCCAGATAAGGAATGTTTTCATCCTGAACTAAGAATAAGCCATTCTGATTGTACCAAATGTGTTGTAACCGGGGAGTCAGTGCAAGAATCAACTTTCGTGGATTTCTGCGAATCTGGCTTTGAGCGAGATCCAGGTGGTAACCATAGGTCATGCCGATGTTGGTTTCGCGTTCAGGGCCAAATACAAACTGTGTAAATTGAAAGCCAAGCGCGAGATTCCCGAATTTGGAAAAGAATTTATTGATCTTCCCATCTTTGGCAAAAATGTATCCTTTCCCAACCCGGGAGTTGACACTTAAAAAGTAGGTTTGCGGGGAGGCCGTCAATCCATAAAAACGTTGATCACGCCCAACCAAAATCGGATAGTAATCTTTCGTCCCTACGTAAGCAGGGTTTAATAGATAATTATCAAATATGCTATAGCGATATTGATAAGTTTGTTGCGCATCCACTGCGGATACTGCAATTAAGCACAGAATAATGCCAGTTATAATCTTCTTCATACCAATCACTTTATCTCCCGTTACTCCTCAGAATTGTTACATTGCCATTCATTAAAGTATCATTGGGCGCTGCTCCTGTTCGCAATAAATAAATGTATGTTCCAGCCGGAACCGGCCTCTGTTTGTTATCAAGTCCATTCCATCGGATCCCATTTTTGTCGGCGGCGGCGGTTTTCTGATCCCCGTTTTCCTTGTCGCTATCGTAAATCAATTCACCCCACGCTGAATAAATCTTCAAATTGTAGATCAGGTTTTGTGTTCCACCTAATTTCCAATCGTTGTATTTATCACCGCCAGTATACTGGTCAAATGCATTGTAGAAGTTGAGTGGAGGGCAACTATCGCCATTGATGGAATATAAAATTGTATCAGCAAAAGCTTGACACCCCGTTAAACTATCGGTAACTGTTATCTGGTATAATCCGATCCCGATATCCTCCAATATTTTCTGAGAATAGGCCGAATATACATAGTGGTCTTTGTAACCGGTTCGATAAACCGGATCAGCTTCAATAAAGCCATCTTTGGATGTCGTATTGGGGCGTGTTGAAACAGTTGTATCTCCTTCCCAAATCAGGGCCTCCCAGAAGAAACCATTTCTAAGAAAGTTCTGAACGGTAATCGACATCGATCCATCCTG
>Ga0209098_1003922_pt1 | contig 11891 bp, 7 predicted proteins | sample AD_JPNHW1_MetaG_FD_184429 | JGI IMG/M metagenome (GOLD analysis project Ga0209098, IMG submission 184429) | Active sludge microbial communities of municipal wastewater-treating anaerobic digesters from Japan - AD_JPNHW1_MetaG (SPAdes) (version 2) | ecosystem: Engineered > Bioreactor > Anaerobic >... | reverse complement strand
TGGTGGGGTTGATAAGATTCTTTTTTTAGCAATTGACACTACCGAGCAGAAAAAGCAAAGCCTAGATTTTGAGGGACAAATTAACGCTCTTAACTTATCTAACATTAAAGGAGAGTTTACGCCTACAGGAGATTTGCTTGAGGCAAATGAGAAATTTTTATTAGCTCTCGAGTATAATATACATGATGCTCGAATGAAATCGATATTTGATTTAGTTCCTGACAACGAACGTAAAGCCGTTGAACGAATTTGGGACGATGTGACCCATGGTATCCCGTACGATGGGCAATTGAGAGTTCAAACTAAGTCAGGTGAAATTAAGTGGTTTCGTGTTACTTTCTCAGCCGTTAATGATATGTATGAAGAGGTAGCAAAAGTAATTTTTGTTGCAAATGATTCTACTCGTGAAAAGCTGATGGAGCAGGAAACCAAAGCTCAAACTGAACGTTTGCTCCAGCAGGAAGAGATGCTTCGACAAAATGAGGTTGAACTAAACCGCAAACTACGCGAAGCACGTGAGGAGGTAAAGAGTCAATTTAAAGAAATTGAGAAAGTTAAAATTCGTAACGAAAAAATTCTTGAAGGTTTCCTTGATGCTGTAATTGTTACTGATCAGTATGGTGTTGTAAGTTTCTTCAATAACGCTGCAGAACAGCTATTTGAAACCACAAAAAGTGAGGTGATTGGACAAAATATTCGAATTCTTTTCCCTAACGATATTGATAGTCAAGATGAATTTCTTGATGCTTACCTCGATCCTGAAAAACCAAAAGTAGTTGGACAACGCAAAGAAATTAACATTACAACTAAAAGTGGCACTGAAATACCAGTCTTAATGCTTCTTTCCGAGACTCGAATTGGTCGCGATGTTACCTATACAGCATTTATCCAGAATATCTCGGTAGACTTATTTTAAAAATTAAGAAGCTTTATATTTGACTTTTACCGAATATTTTTGGAAAACTAAATATTATACATTCTAAATTATTCATTATACATTTTCATTTTCAATACCCTGTTGATAACTTAATCTTCTTATTATTAGATATGTACATAAACCTAAGGCTAATCTAAGGTTCTCATAAACCATTTTTGCTATTTTTGTAATCTATCAAATGCTTTTTTAAAAGCGCATTTCAATTTACCCTTATGGAGAATTTTGTTGTATCTGCTCGAAAATATCGTCCTTCAAACTTTAATAGTGTTGTTGGTCAGTTATCTATTACTACAACACTTAAGAATGCTATACAACGTAAACACTTAGCACAGGCTTACCTATTCTGTGGACCAAGAGGTGTTGGTAAAACTACATGTGCTCGTATTTTCGCAAAAACAATTAACTGTTTAAATCAGAGCGCTCAAATTGAGGCTTGTGACGAATGTGAAAGTTGTAAATCGTTTAACTCATCAAGATCATTTAATATTCATGAGCTGGATGCAGCTTCCAACAATTCAGTTGAGGGTATTCGTAAATTGATTGAGCAGGTTCGCATTCCCCCTCAAATAGGTAAATACAGTGTATATATCATCGATGAGGTTCATATGCTATCCCAATCGGCTTTCAATGCATTTCTAAAAACGCTTGAAGAGCCACCAGCACACGCAATCTTTATTTTAGCAACAACCGAGAAACATAAGATTCTCCCTACAATCCTATCGCGTTGCCAGATTTACGACTTTAACCGAATTAAGGTTGAGGATGCCGTTCTGTACCTTGAGCACATTGCTAAGTCCGAAGGTGTAAAATATGAGGCAGAGGCTCTTAATATTATTGCTCAAAAGGCCGATGGTGCAATGCGTGACGCACTATCAATTTTTGATCAGGTTGTTAGTTTTAGTGATAATAACATTACTTATAGCAAAGTTATTGAAAACCTAAATGTTCTTGATTATCAATACTACTTTAAGCTTACCGAGAACTTTATAAGCGGGAACTATGCTGATTCTTTAAGAATATTTGATGAGCTTCTTTCTAAAGGATTTGATGCACAGCAGTTTGTATCGGGCTTAAGTACCCATATTCGTAATCTTCTAGTTTGCAAGGATAGTCAAACGGTAACGTTACTTGAAGTTGGTGCTGCAATAGCAGAAAGGTACAAGAAGATGGCACAGACTTGCCCTCCGGATTTCTTAATTAGTGCTCTAGATACTACAAATCAATGCGATGTGACTTTTCGGCAAAGCACTAATCAACGCCTCCATGTTGAACTGATGCTGATTAAACTTTGTAGTTTTAATCAGGAAAAAAAAAAAGATAGCAGCTCAGAGATAGATGATTTTAATATTGAACCTGAAGAGAAGAAAGCGAGTACCCCAAAATCATCTGTTTTAACAGTTAACGAACCAACTGTCACTAACCAGCCTAGAAAGGTTGCTCCAAAATCATTTTCGATTAAAGAAGCCGTTAATGGAACAACGCCTTCAAAACAGGAGGAACAAAAATCTGCAGATCAGGATACCTTAAATGACGATTCTTCACTTTTATCGGGTGACGAAGAACAAATTCTTGAAATCTCCGATGAGAATTTAACAGAGAATTGGTTGAAATTTGCTAGTAGAATAAGGGATTCAAACCCTAAGCAGAGTAGCATTTTACAAACTTATTTGCCTCATCTTCTTGCAAATTTTCAGATTGGTATTACTTTGGAGAGTCAATTACAAGTTGATTTATTCCAAGAGATCAAGTCCGATCTACTCCTTTTCCTTCGTAATCAATATAAAACCAAGAAAATTGGTATTGAAGAAATTATTGAAGAGCAGCAAATCCAAAGTAAGCCTTATACCAATGACGACAAGTTCAAGTTTATGCTTCAGAAGAACCCTGCATTAGCTAAGCTAAAGCAAAATCTTAATCTCGATTTTTCTTAATTTTTAAGAGTTGTTGAGCTAATTCTGTGTATTTTTGTTTAACGTTAAACATAATTTCTATAAGTCATGATAAATAAAAAGGTCGAAAACGCTATTAATAAGCAGATAAACGCAGAACTCTGGTCAGCTTATCTCTATCTATCTATGTCATCATATTTTACATCTATAGGCTTGAGTGGTTTTGCAAATTGGTTACGTATCCAATGGCAAGAGGAAACTGCACATGCATTAATTTTCTTCGATTATGTAAATGAACGAGGAGGGAAAGCTGATCTAAAAGCAATAGATGACGTTCCCAAAAAATGGGCTAGCCCACTAGCAGCATTCGAAGAAGTTCTTAAGCATGAACAAAAGGTTACTTCTTTGATAAATAACCTTATGGATATTGCCATTGATGAAAAGGATCATGCTACAAAAAGCAAACTTCAGTGGTTTGTTGATGAGCAGGTAGAAGAAGAAGCCAATGCACAGGCAATTATCGATAATCTTAAGCTTATTGGTGGAAAAGGCGATGGGTTATTACTTTTAGATAGAGAACTTAAACAACGTGTATTCGTTGATCCAGCTCTATCGGCAAAAGCATAAATTCGATTTACTAAAATACTGACACATTAGCATGAATTGAATTGTTGCCTGCCAATTATTGTAAAAAATAACTCAAAATGGGTGCAAGTAATGCACCCATTTTCTATTTGCATGGTATTTGACTAACGAATAGCTTCAAGTAAATCGAAAAAATCGGTTAAATTTGCAGGTTTAAAAATTGATTTAAAAATAACAAGATAATGGGTATTGTAGATAGTATTGTAGCCAAACTCTTTGGAACTAAATCAGAGCGAGATTTAAAAGAGTTAATGCCAATTGTAAATAGTATAAAAGAAGCATATCCGAGATTTGTAAATCTCAGCAATGATGAGCTACGAAGTGAAACCGATCGTATTAAAAAGAAAGTTCGCGATTATATAGCCGAGGAGGAGAATAAAGTTGCTGAGCTTAAAGTTCAGATGGAAGCGGGTGAGATTGATTATGAAGAAAAGGAACGAGTTTATATTGAGGTTGATAGACTAACCAAGCAGATAGATGTTAAAATTGAGGAGATTCTCAATGAGGTACTTCCTGAGGCATTCTCAATTGTTAAGGAAACCGCACGCCGTTTCAAAGAAAATGAAAAAATCATTGTTTCTGCAAATGACTTTGACCGTGATTTAGCTGCAAAACGTGATTTTGTAACTATTGAGGGCGATAAAGCCGTTTATAAGAACCGCTGGATGGCTGGTGGAAACGAGATTGTTTGGGATATGGTTCATTACGATGTTCAGCTGCTTGGTGGGGTTGTATTACATCAAGGTAAAATCTCAGAGATGAGCACTGGTGAGGGTAAAACACTTGTTGCTACCCTTCCTGTATTCCTAAACGCTTTAGCAGGTAAAGGCGTTCACATGGTAACCGTTAACGATTACCTAGCTCGTCGTGACTCTGAGTGGATGGGACCAATCTATGAGTTCAACGGTTTGTCGGTTGATTGTATTGATAAGTACGAACCTAACTCAGAGCAACGTCGCAAAGCTTATTTGGCCGATATTACCTTTGGAACCAATAACGAGTATGGTTTTGACTACTTACGCGACAATATGGCAATATCACCTGAGGATTTAGTTCAGCGTAAACATCACTATGCTATTGTCGATGAGGTTGACTCTGTGTTGATTGATGATGCTCGTACACCATTAATCATTTCTGGTCCAGTACCAAAAGGTGATGACCAGATGTTTGATGAGTACAAACCAAAGGTTGAAAAGTTGGTAAATGCTCAACGTAACCTAGTTACTCAGCTGTTAACAGAAGCCAAAAAGCTAATTAGCGAAGATAAAACCGAAGAGGGAGGAAAACTTTTGCTTCGTGCTCATAAAGGGATGCCAAAATATAAACCCTTAATTAAGTTTCTCAGCGAACAGGGAATGAAGGCTCTCCTTTTAAAGACAGAGAATTTTTATATGCAAGAAAATAATAAGAATATGCACATCGTAACCGATGACCTATTCTTTGTTATTGATGAGAAGTTGAACTCAGTAGAATTGACTGATCAAGGTATTGATTTAATTACTAGTTCATCAGAAGATTCAAAATTCTTTGTTTTACCTGATATAGGTAGCGAGATTGCTGAGATTGAAAAGAGTAATTTAAGTCATACCGAAAAACTATCAACGAAAGAAGAGTTAATTAGAGATTACGCAATTAAATCTGAACGAGTACATACTGTTCACCAGTTGCTTAAGGCTTACACAATGTTCGAAAAGGACATTGAGTATGTGGTTTTAGATAATAAGGTAAAGATTGTTGATGAGCAAACTGGTCGTATTCTCGAGGGGCGTCGTTATTCCGATGGACTCCACCAAGCTATTGAGGCAAAAGAGAGGGTAAAAGTTGAAGCAGCAACTCAAACCTTTGCAACAATAACATTACAGAACTACTTTAGGATGTACCATAAACTTGCAGGTATGACTGGTACTGCTGAGACTGAAGCAGGTGAGTTTTGGACAATCTACAAGTTAGATGTTGTTGTTATTCCTACAAACAGACCTGTTGTTCGTAAGGATATGAATGACTTGGTTTATAAAACTAAGCGCGAGAAATACAACGCTGTTATCGATGAAATTGTAAATCTTACAAATAATAATCGTCCAGTACTTGTTGGTACAACCTCTGTTGAAGTATCGGAGTTACTAAGTCGAATGCTTAAACTGAAAGGGATTAAACATAATGTACTTAATGCTAAGCAGCACCAACGCGAAGCTGAAATTGTTGCTGAAGCAGGTAGACCAAAGACTGTAACCATAGCAACCAACATGGCTGGTCGTGGTACCGACATCAAGCTAACTCCCGAAAGTCGTGGTGCTGGTGGTTTGGCAATTATTGGTACCGAGCGTCACGAGTCACGTCGTGTTGACCGCCAGTTACGTGGTCGTTCAGGACGTCAAGGAGATCCAGGTTCATCACAGTTCTTTGTATCTCTCGAGGACGATTTGATGAGACTATTCGGTTCTGATCGTATAGCTAACATAATGGATAGACTAGGTTTGAAAGAGGGCGAGGTTATTCAGCACTCCATGATCTCCAAGTCAATTGAGCGAGCTCAAAAGAAAGTTGAAGAGAACAACTTTGGTATACGTAAACGTTTGCTCGAGTACGACGACGTTATGAATTCTCAACGTGAGGTTATTTATACGCGTCGTCGCCATGCACTTTACGGTGAGCGCATGGACGTTGATGTTTCTAATATGATCTACGATGTAAGTACTGCTGTTGTAAACAATTGTCACGGAGTAGAATCATTTGAAGATTTCAGCTTAGAACTGATCAAGAATTTTTCTATTGAATCACCTGTTGATGAGAATGAATACCTTCAAACAAGTCCACAGGAATTAACTGAAGCGGTTTATAAAGCAGCAATCGCTTCCTATGATAGAAAAACAGCAATAATTGCAAACCAAGCTTATCCGGTTATCAAAGAGGTTTATGAAAAACAGTCGGCTATCTACGAAAATATTGTTGTTCCAATTTCCGATGGGTTAAAGGTTTACCAGATTATTACAAATCTTAAAAAATCTTATGAAACAGGAGGAAAGGAGCTTAATCGTTCGTTCAGTAAGGCAATTAGTTTAATGACCATTGACGACTACTGGAAAGAACACCTTCGTGAGATGGATGAACTTAAGCAAAGTGTTCAAAATGCTACTTACGAGCAGAAAGATCCTTTGTTAATATACAAGTTTGAAGCATACGAGCTATTTAAAACAATGCTCGATAAGATGAATCGTGATGTTGTATCTATACTTGTTAAAGCATTTATTCAAACTCGCGATCCTAACGAACTTCATGAGGCTCGTCAGCATCGAAAACTCGATATGAGTAAGTATGAGACAAGCCGTACTGATGCTTTACAGGCTGGTGCAAACACCCAAGAACGTAGGCACGAACCAGTAAGAGCAGAGAAAAAAGTTGGACGTAATGATCCATGTCCATGTGGCAGTGGCAAAAAGTACAAGGTTTGTCACGGTAGAAACGAAGCAGGGATTTAATTAATCATTCAGAACTGAAAATGTCTACAGAACTATACCTTCAAGGAGAAGTAAAGAAAGCGGTTGAGAAGTTATATGGGGTTACACCTGATGATTCACAACTGCAAATTCAGAAAACTCGTAAGGAATTTGAAGGCGACTATACACTAGTCGCCTTTCCTCTCTTAAAACTATCGAAGAAGAACCCTGAGCAAACATCGCAGGAGATAGGAGCATTCCTTGCTGAAAATAATCGTCAAATAGCAAAATTTAACGTGATAAAAGGATTCCTTAACTTTTCACTATCGAACGAATTTTGGGCTTATACTTTAAATGATATATCGAATAGCGATGAGTTTGGGTTTAAACCTTCTGGTTCAACGAATCTTAGCGTAATGGTCGAGTTTTCATCGCCAAATACGAATAAACCTTTGCATCTTGGGCATATTAGGAATAACCTTTTGGGATTTTCTGTTGCACGCATACTTGAGAAAAATGGAAACACCGTTAAGCGAGTTAATCTTGTTAATGATAGGGGAATTCATATTTGCAAGTCGATGATTGCTTGGCAAATGTTTGGTAATGGTGAAACCCCTGAATCATCGAATAAGAAAGGCGATCATTTGGTTGGCGATTACTATGTAAGGTTTGATAAAGAGTATAAAACACAGATTGAGGAGTTAAAATCAAAAGGCGTTTCAGAAGAAGAAGCGAAAGCCAAAGCCCCAATAATGCTTGAAGCGCAGGAAATGCTTCGTAAATGGGAGGCTAAAGATTCTGAGGTTTATGCATTATGGGAGCAGATGAATGGTTGGGTTTACGCTGGTTTTGAAAAAACCTACTCATCACTTGGCATTAGCTTTGATAGGACTTACTACGAATCACAAACCTATCTTTTAGGTAAATCAATAGTTAATGAAGGTTTGGAAAAAGGTGTCTTCTATCGTAGGGAGGATGGTTCAATTTGGGTCGATCTTACTAATGATGGACTAGATGAAAAGCTCCTAATCCGTTCCGATGGAACATCGGTATATATCACACAGGATATTGGAACTGCCGTTCAGCGTTTTAACGAATACCATCTTGATGAGCATATTTATGTGGTAGGGAATGAGCAGGAGTACCACTTTCAGGTGCTTAAGTTAATCCTTAAAAAATTAGGTTATAGTTGGAGCGATTACCTTTTCCACTTATCATATGGAATGGTTCAGCTACCTGAAGGTAAGATGAAATCTCGTGAGGGGACGGTCGTTGATGCTGATGATTTAGTTGATGAGATGATCTCAACCGCTCATGATATGTCTGCAGAACTGGGGAAACTCGATGGATTAGATAATAATGAAATTGCCTCAATTTGCCGGATGGTTGGTTTGGGTGCTTTAAAGTACTTTATCCTTAAGGTTGATCCCAAAAAGAACATGACCTTTAACCCCCAGGAATCAATCGATTTTAATGGGAATACAGGTCCTTTTATTCAGTACACTCACGCTCGTATCTGTTCGCTATTGCGAAAAGCTAATGAGATGGGCTTAGAATTACCAAAAAATATCACAAGCAAAGGTTATACTGCGGGTAAAGAGGTAGAATTGGTTAAGCTTATAAGCGAATTTCCTGCTATTGTTGAACAAGCTGCAAAAGAGTTCAGTCCTTCGCTAGTCGCAAACTACGCTTACGAGTTAACAAAGGAGTATAACCAGTTTTATCATGATTTCTCAATACTTAAAGAGGAGAATTTAGAATCTCGCTCATTACGTTTGGTTTTATCAAAGAATGTTGGGGATATAATAAGAAGAAGTATGTGGTTACTTGGTATTGATGTTCCCGAAAAGATGTAAAATGTACCAGATATATATAAGAAAGCCCTTGATTAGTCAAGGGCTTTTTAATTTAAAATAAGTTGATTAATCTTTAACATCAGGTTCGAAAAATATCCACTGTATTGTAAGATTTTCCTTTCTTAACTCGGATTCGCAATTATTAATATTCTCAATAAGTTGATCAACTGAACTGGTTTTTTTCATTTTAGCTTTTACAGCTACTAAAATCTGAGGTCCTAATTGAATAGTTATCAGATTAAAAATTCGTTCAATTTCAGGTCTGGCTTCTAAAAATGTTTGAATTTTCGAACGTGTTTCGTCATCAACACTTTGTCCTATCAATAGCCCTTTGACTTTTATTGCAAGTAGTATTGAGATAAAGATTAGCAACGTTCCAATACCAATACTTCCAATAGCATCAAAAACGGGGTTTCCTGTAGCTATTGATAGTATTAATGATATCAGTGCAAACGAAAGCCCTAGTAATGCAGCAATATCTTCTCCTAAAACAATAACCAATTCACTCTGACGACTATTTCTGTACCAACTCCAAAGAGATTCGTTATGTCTTATTTTATTGATTTGAGTTAAGCACCCATAAAGTGAAGCCCCTTCAAATATCATACTTACCGATAAAACTACAATTGCAATTATTGGGTTTTTCAACCCTTCGTGTAAATGAATTTTATGAATGCCTTCATAAACCGAGAACAAACCACCCATACTAAATAGAATTAGTGCAACAATGAATGACCAGAAATAGATCTCTTTGCCGTATCCCAATGGGTGTTCGGGATTTGGTTTTTTATTAGTTGCTTTTAATCCCCAAAACAGTAGCCCTTGATTGCCACAATCGGCATACGAGTGAATCGATTCTGCCAACATTGCCCCAGAACCAGTTATTACAGCTGCTACTGTTTTTGTAATTGCTATTCCAAGATTTGCCGACAAGGCAAAAAGAATCGATTTTATGGATGTATCCTGATGCGACATTTCTAATTTTTAAAAATTTGTTATTACCCTTCAATAATTATATCGAGATTACTTAATAAGCCAATGACATCGGGTATTGCAAATTTTGTTTTTTTAAGTCTATTCAGTTCAGGGTTAATTGTATAATTCTTAGAAGTAGAGAAATCTGCTTTTTCAAAATTATTCCTATCGAAAATTGTCTTATCAAGGTCGCAATTAATGAATTTGGCGGAAGTAAGGTTAGTCTCGATAAAACTTGCTTCAATAAGTTTACAATCTTTAAATAGTGTATTCTTTAGATCATTTTTAGAGAATAGAGAGTAGTTTAAGATTGAATTCTCAAAGGATACTGAGAATAGAAACTTTGAGCATTTACTGAAATCAACCCCAATCAGCTTGCAACTTTCGAATTTAACTTGGTTTAGCGTGGTTCCATCAAACTTTGTCATTGATAGGTTGCACGAAATAAACTGACAATCGATGAGCTCTGTCGAATCAAAATGTACATTTGAAAAGTCACAATTCTTGAAAGTACAGCCATTGTATTCGTTTTCAAAATCATCATTAGGATTGACTTTGTCGAAAATTTTATCGTCAAATATTTGCTTCATTTTTAGAAAAATATATTGGTAAACTAACTAAAAAATAAGATTGTAGAAGTCGATTTTCGTAAAAATAATTGTCAATATTTAAAATCAGGATTATAAATAATTTATAGATAGGATTTTAGTTTTAGCATTTGAAAGAGCCATCATTTTTACTAAGTTTGCAACCTGAAATAATAATTTACAAACAACTGTCAACGAATAGCTGACAATTATATTTACAAGATATGTTTGAGAATTTATCCGAGAAACTTGAGAGATCCTTTAAACTGCTTAAGGGCGAGGGAAGAATTACTGAGATTAATGTTGCTGAAACACTAAAGGAGGTACGTAAAGCCCTACTTGATGCCGACGTAAACTATAAGATAGCAAAAACCTTTACCGATGAGGTAAAACGTAAAGCATTGGGTCAGAACGTGCTTAACTCCATTAAGCCGGGTCAGCTAATGGTTAAAATCGTTCACGATGAGCTTGCTGAACTCATGGGTGGAAAAGCAACCGACATAAACCTTGGTGGTAGTCCTACAGTAATTTTGATTGCTGGTTTACAAGGTTCGGGTAAAACAACATTCTCAGGAAAATTAGCTAGCTATCTAAAGAATAAAAAAGGTAAAGCTCCTTTGCTTGTTGCAGGTGACGTTTACCGTCCTGCGGCTATCGACCAATTGATTGTATTAGGAAATCAAATTGGGGTTCCCGTTTTCACTATTACTGGAAGTACCGATCCTATTGCTATTGCAAAGGATGCAGTAAAGCAAGCTAAAGCATCGGGTAGGGATGTGGTTATCATCGATACCGCTGGTCGTTTGGCGGTTGACGAGGAGATGATGAAAGAGGTTGCTGCAATTAAAAAAGCAGTTGATCCTCAGGAAATTCTTTTCGTTGTTGACTCTATGACCGGTCAGGATGCGGTTAATACAGCAAAAGAGTTTAACGATAGACTCAACTTCAACGGTGTTGTTTTAACCAAACTCGATGGTGATACCCGTGGTGGTGCAGCCCTTTCAATCCGCTCGGTAGTTGACAAACCGATTAAGTTTGTTAGTACTGGCGAAAAGATGGAAGCGCTTGATGTGTTCCACCCTGAACGTATGGCTGACAGAATTCTAGGGATGGGGGATATTGTTTCGCTGGTTGAGCGTGCCCAGGAGCAATACGATACAGAACAGGCAAGAGAACTTCATAAGAAGATTGTAAAAGATAAATTCAACTACAACGACTTCCTCGATCAAATTGGTCAGATTAAGAAAATGGGTAATCTGAAGGATCTTGCAGGTATGATCCCCGGAATGGGCAAAGCAATGAAGGATATTGATGTTGATGATAATGCTTTTAAGAGTATTGAAGCGATAATTCATTCAATGACTCCGCTTGAACGTGAGGATCCAATGGTGATGAACGGTGGTCGTCGTAAACGAATTGCTGATGGAAGCGGAACCTCTATACAGGAAGTAAACCGATTAATTAAGCAGTTTGAGGATATGCGCAAGATGATGAAGATGGTTTCCGGTGGTGGAGGAAAGAACCTTGCACGTATGATGGCGAATATGCCTAAACGATAGTTACTAGTT